>Ga0207675_100000284_pt1 | contig 48743 bp, 37 predicted proteins | sample KBSSwiS42_FD_184305 | JGI IMG/M metagenome (GOLD analysis project Ga0207675, IMG submission 184305) | Switchgrass rhizosphere microbial communities from Kellogg Biological Station, Michigan, USA - KBS Switchgrass S4-2 (SPAdes) (version 2) | ecosystem: Host-associated > Plants > Roots >...
GCAACGCTGTTCGGGCTGGTGAACAACGCAGGCATTGCCATGGGTGGGCCGTTGATCTACCAGCCTCTCGAGGAAGTTCGCCGGCACCTCGAGGTCAACACACTCGGCGCCCTGGCGATAACGCAGGCGTTTGCGCCGCTGCTCGGTACCGACCGCACGAGAACCGGGAGACCGGGACGCGTCATCAACATCAGTTCCGTTGCCGGCCGCATCAGCGCTCCGTTTCTCGGCGCGTACGCCGCGTCGAAGCGGGCGCTCGAGGGCATGTCCCACAGCCTCCGCCGCGAGCTGATGCTCTTCGGCATCGACGTCATCATCGTCAACCCCGGATCGGTCGTCACTCCGATCTGGGACAAAGCCGAGCGGATCGACGGGTCGCGTTATGCGACCACCGAGTACTGGCCCGCGCTGCAACGGTTCTGGAGCTCTGCGCTCCGCAGCGGGCGCGCCGGATTGCCTGCCGAGCGGGTCGGCGAGGTCGTATGGGAGGCGTTGACTGGCTCGTCACCGAAGGCGTCCTATCCAGTCGTTAGGCGCCGCCTTGTGAACTGGACGCTTCCGCTCGCACTGCCGGCCCGCTTTATCGACCGGCTGATCGCGAGGCGCCTCTGGGTCGATCGGAAGTAACGACGGCGACTGGCCCCGGGAGGCCGTTATTGCCGAGCCGCCAGTCGCCGGCTCCCCTTGCGTCACGATGGGAGTGATGCTAATCTCTTAGCACCACCCTCCGCCACGATGCCATGGACGACCTCGACGTCAGCCTCATGCGAGGCACCCTCGACCTCCTCATCCTCAAAGCCCTGAGCTGGGGACCCCGACACGGATACGCCGTCGTCGAATGGATCGAACAGGCCACCGATGCCGCCTTCCTGATCGGCGAGGGCACGCTCTACCCCGCGCTCCACCGCCTCGAGCGCCGCGGCCTCATCAAGGCAGACTGGGGAGTGTCCGACAACAACCGCCAGGCGAAGTACTACAGCCTCGCGAAGGCCGGACGCGACCGCCTCCAATCGGGCACCTCATCCTGGCACCGCTTCGTCGACGTCGCCGGACGGGCCCTCCGCGCCACCACACCGGTGCCAGCCACATGACGGACTCCGAGCACAACCCGTCCGGCAAGCGCCGGCTCTTCCGCCTCGAGCTGGGACCGCACCGCGTCGAGCGCGACGTCGACACGGAGCTCGCCTTCCACATCGACATGCGCATCCGGCGCCTCGTCGAGCGCGGGATGGACCCCGCCGCCGCTCGCGCCCAGGCACTCCGCCAGTTCGGCGACTGGGACACCGTGCGCGCCGAGATGCTCGACATCGACTATCAGCAGGAGAAGACCGTGAAGCGCGCAAACTACCTCGCCGAGCTCCGCCAGGATGTCACGTACGCCCTGCGATCCCTCCGCAACAACGCGGGATTCGCGCTCGTGATCGTGCTGTCCCTGGCGATTGGCATCGGCGCCAACACCGCGATCTTCACGCTCATCGACGCGCTGCTGCTCCGGCCGCTGCCGGTGCCTAACGCCGGCGAGCTCGTCGTCATCGGCGATTCCCGGCGGACGAACAGCGCGTCCGACGGCTCGCTGCGCTCCGATTTATTCTCTCACCTCGCCTACCGCGAGCTCCGAAAGGAAACGCGATTCTTCACCGGGCTCGTGGCCGCGGGTCGCTCAGGGCGACTCGACGTCGTCATCCCGGACTCGGCACGCAGCAGTCAGACCGGCGCCGCCGGCGACGAGCATCCACGCGGACGCCTCGTCAGCGGCAACTACTTTACGGTCCTTGGCGTCCCGATGGCACTTGGCCGACCGATCACGATCGACGACGACCGCGTCGTCAACGGCGCCGCCGTCGCGGTGTTGAGCCACTCGTACTGGCAGCGGCGGTTCGCTGGTGATCGCAACATCGTCGGTCGCGCGATCACCGTGAACCGCATGCCCTTCACTGTCATCGGCGTTGCACCGCCCGGGTTTACCGGCGAAGTCGTCGGGCGCATGACCGATATCTGGATGCCGCTCACCATGCAGCCGGCGCTCACCAGTCGCGACTGGCTCAAGTCGCCCACCCAGAGCTGGCTGCTGTTGATCGGACGCCGAAAGCCGGGCGTTACGCTCGTCCAGGTTCAATCGGCGTACCCGACGCTGGTTAGGCAGGCGGTGATCGGGACCGCGCCGGATGCCCATGGCGTGTCCAGCATCCTGAAGGACGAGGTCAAGGTGGAATCCGGCGCACGCGGCATCTCCGGGATCCGCGCCATCTACGCCGAGCCGCTCAACACGCTCATGGCTGCCGTGGCGCTCGTGCTGCTCGTCGTCTGCGCGAACGTCGCGAACCTGCTGCTCGCCCGTGGCGCCGCGCGCTCCCGCGAGCTCAGCGTGCGCATGGCACTCGGCGCCGGCCGCATCCGGCTGGTGCGGCAACTGTTGACCGAGAATCTCATCGTTGCCGCGTTAGGTGGTGCGGTGGGTCTCGTGCTCGCGAATTGGGGAAGCAAGGTCTTGCTACGTATCGCCGACGGCGGGCCAGGGTCGGTACCGCTCGACACTCGCCTCGATGTCCGGGTGTTGACGTTCACGGTGCTCGTGACCGGCGTTACGGCGATCCTGTTCGGCCTCATCCCCGCCTTGCGTGCCACGCGGGTGGAGCTCGCGGCCACGCTTCGTTCCCACAGCCGGGGGACCACCGGTGGTCTGCTGGGCGCCCCGGGTCGCGTCGGTGTTGGCAAGCTGCTCGTCGTTGGCCAGGTTGCGCTCTCCCTGACGCTCCTCGTGGGAACGAGCATGCTCGTGCGAAGTACGCGAGCCCTTTCGACCATCGATTCCGGCCTGGCACGCGACCGCCTGCTGATCGTCACGATCGACGCCGCGCCAACGGGTCTGGATAGCGACCGCCTCGCACAGCTCTCGCGCGAGCTGCTCGAGCGCGTTCGTCGGATTCCGGGTGTCACTCAGGCGAGCTTTTCGGAGAACGGGATCTTCAGCGGTACCGAGTCGTTCACGAATCTGCAGGTGCAGGGCTTTACCCCGCGCACCGAAGCGGACACGAATTCGAACTACGACCGCGTCGGGCCGGGGTACTTCAAGGCGATCGGCGCGCGGTTCATCGAGGGGCGCGACATCGCCGAGTCGGATAACGAGCACGCACCGCCGGTCGCCGTGATCAACCAGACGATGGCGTCGTTCTACTTCCCGAAGGGCCACGCGCTTGGGTCCCGCCTGAAGGTCGACAGCACGACGTACGAGATCGTCGGAGTCATTGCGGACACACGGGACCACGAGCTGCGCCAGGCTCCCGCCCGACGACTCTACTTGCCGGTGTTTCAAACGACCGGCATGCCCACGGAATTCACGTACGAGTTGCTCGCGAGCGGTGATCCGGCCAAGCTCGTGGCCGCGGCGCGCCGTGAGCTCACCGCGGCGAATGCCTCGGTAGTCGTTCTCGACAACGAGCCGCTTACGTCGCTCATGCGCCAGTCCATCAGCCAGGACCTGCTCGTGGCCCAGGTCGCGAGCTTCTTCGGCACGTTGGCGCTCGCCCTCGCCGCGTTAGGCCTGTACGGCGTGATGATGTACGCGACGCTGCGCCGCACGAGCGAGTTCGGTCTCCGCATGGCGCTCGGGGCAGATGCGCGCCGTGTGCGCCGCATGGTACTGAGTGAGGCGATGAGACTGGTCATCGGCGGAACGATCGTGGGTGTTCCGCTCGCGATTGCCACGACGCGGCTGCTCCGGAATCAGCTCTTCGGCGTCGAGCTCGTGGACGCGCCGTCATTCGTCGTCGCGCTCGTCGTCCTTGCCGCGAGTGCGGCGATCGCCGGCTACGTCCCCGCGTCGCGTGCTGCTCGCGTCGGGCCGCTCGAGGCGCTTCGATCGGACTAGCTAGGTTCGTCCAGACGCGTGGACGCGGGGTTGTCCGAGACGGTGGACGTGATACGCACCACCCTCCGCCGATCGGCCAACCTTACCGATCCATGAATGCTACGGAAGCCGAGCATTGACTTGAGGTTGCGCGACCATGGTGACGTCGCGCACACGGGTCACGCCACTCGCGCGCATGGGCACGCGCGCTGCCTTGAGGAGACGTGCGGTCGAATCGTTAGGGGCTGCCGGCGACAGAGCCGGTAGGACATCGACCTCACCGCGACTACGTCGCCTACAAGGAGTGGCAATGCTGTTCCGTCGATCGATCCGTCACCTGATGTCGCTTCCTCTGTCCGCCGCCGCGCTCGCGGTGTCGGCGTCCTCACTGTTCGCGCAGGGGCGTCCGCTGTTCGATTGGAGCGGCCGAGTGGACCGCGAAGTCCGCATCACGATGCATGGCCGCGATGCGCGGACGCAGATGGCGGAGCGCTCGCCGTTCCAGCGGTCGCGGCTCAACGTCGAGACCGCGCTCCCGCAGCGTGATGGCCGAGTGACCGTGCGGGTGCAGGATGGCCGCGGGGATGTCGACGTGATCCAGCAGCCAACCGCGCGAAACGACTACACCACCATCGTTCGCGTCGTCGACCGCAGCAGCGGGGCCGACAATTATCGGCTCACCGCGTACTGGATGCCTGACGAGTACGGCAACGGCACGTGGAACGACCGTGATGGATATCCGAATCGCCCGGATCGCGATCGGGACGACCGTGACAACGGAAACTGGGGCCGTGGTAACGGCGGCTACGGCGGGTGGTACGGCCGTGGATACGACCGGAATCTCGTGCGCTGGACCGGCGACGTCGATGACGCGCTCGAGATTCGCATTCAGGGCGACCGCATCGACTACCGGACGCTGAGCGGCAAGGCCGTTCGGCACGTTCGCGCCGACTTCGTGAATGGTGGGTTGCCGCGGAACGACGTCCAGGTTTTCGTGACCGACCAGACTGGGCGCGGCAGCGTGAGTGTGGTGCAGCAGCCGTCGTCGTGGAACAACTACACGGCCGTGATTCGCGTGTACGATCCTCGGTCGGGCTACGGCGCCTACAGCTTCGACCTCGGCTGGCGCGGCGGCTACTCTTCGCGACGCTGACGGTTTGGGGGACGGCCAAGAGGCCCGGGGCGATGCCGCTCCGGGCCTTCTTGTCACCGCGTGTCGCGACCTCACCGCGCTCGCGGAAACACCGGCGGTATCCGCGTCACCCGCCAACCCGTTGGATCCAGCCGGCCGACGTCGGCAAGCCGCTGCGCCTCCACACACGCAGGCCCACCTAACGAGCGCCACAGGCGTTCGGCCGTCGCCGGAATGACGGGCCAGAGCAGTACCGCCGCCTGCGCGAGCAGCGTGACCGAGGTCCGGATCGTCCGGTCAAAGTCATCGCGCCGCGCCGGGTCGGTTGCCAACGCCCAGGGCGCTGTTCGGCTGATCAACTCGTTCCCGGCAGCCAGCGCATCGAAAACGGCGGTCAACGCCTCGTGAGGCAGGAAGGCATCGAACGCAGTGACGTACCGCTCCAGAGCGAGTGCGATCCTGGCTTCGGTCGCATGAATCGCATCCGCGACAGCCCCGCCGCGATTGCTCTGGACCTGCGGAACACAGCCGTCGGGCGCGTGCCTGGCGACGAGCGCAGCGACTCGGCTCGTTAGGTTGCCCAGGGTGTTGGCGAGATCCGCCGTGTACCGGCTGTCGAATCGCTGCCAAGTGAAATCCCCGTCGTCGTCGAATGGAATCTCGCGCAGCAGGAAATACCGCAACGCATCGACGCCGTATCGCGCTATCGCCTCGTCGAGATCGATCCAGGCGCCAGCGCTCTTGCTCAGGCGGACGCCATTCGCCGTGACGAACCCGTGCGCCCATACCCGTTCGGGCAGCGGCAGGCCGGCCGCGATCAGGACCGCGGGCCACAGCACACAATGGAACCGCGTGATGTCCTTTCCCACGACGTGGACCTGCGCGGGCCACTCGGCACCGGCATGCGCTTCGGGAAATCCCGTCGCCGTCAGGTAGCTCGGCAACGCGTCGAACCAGACGTAGATCGTCTGATGTCGGCCGCGCGCGTCCGCGATCGGGAACGGAATCCCCCAGTCGAGCGACGCTCGGGTGATCGACACGTCCTCGAGGCCTCGTTCGACCAGCGAGAGCACTTCATTGTATCGTGCCACTGGCTGGACGAACTCCGGCGTTGCGCTCAGGAACGTCGCCAGCTGTTCCCGGAACGCACTGAGGCGGAAGAACCAGTTCGACTCCGCCACTCGCTCGATGTCGAGCGACGGGTGAACGGCACAGCGACCGTTGTCGAGCTCACGGGGCGTGCGAAACGACTCGCACCCGACGCAGTACCAGCCTTCGTAGGCCTTCTCGTAGAACGCGTCCGGATGCCGAGCGAGAATCCGCCCGATGATGGCCCGCACGCCCGCGGCGTGTTCGGCGGTGCTGGTGCGCACGAAACGATCATACCCGATGCCTAACGCGTCCCATGCGCGGCGGAAGGCGGCGCTGATCTGGTTGGCCTGCTCGCCTGGCGTGCGACCCGCAGCCTGCGCTGCGCGCGCGACCTTGAGCCCGTGGTCGTCGCTGCCGACGAGCAGGTGTACGGTGTCGCCACGGAGGCGGCGATATCGGGCGATGGCGTCGGCGCCGATCTTCTCGAATGCGTGACCCAGGTGAGGCTCGCCGTTGGCGTACTCGATGGCGGTCGTGATGTAGAATGCGGACATGGTCGTGCTCCCGGTGATGACGCGGCGCGGCGTCGTTCGAGCGCCCGCGCGTCGGGCGAATGCGTGTGGCCGGTCGCGATCAAGACGGTCGCGGCCGGAGCGGCGAGAGGGCGGGACGCACGAACGGCCCGAGCCGCGAGGCCCGGGCCGTTACCCTGGGTTCACGCGGATCGAGACGCCGGCGTCAGGCGCCACGCATTCGATCGGCGGAGACTGCGGTGGGGAGCGGGGTGACGCGGCCGCGACAAGGACGATGCCAAGGCCAACACGCAAGCTGCACCGTCGCCACGAGGCGAGGGCGATGCGTGCGGAGCGGAGTCGTCAGGCAGTGCGTCATGGCAGTGGTGGGGTACTATCGAACGAGTAACCGTTCGAGATCCGTCCTGTCAACCCAACCATTGGCGGGGGTTGGCCCCTTACTCGCGTTCATATGATGCGTTGGGGGTGAATACCCTTCGTCTGCGGGACAAGCCCTGTCGTTCCGACATCTCAGACATCGGGTTGTTCGGATACCCCGGATGCCACTGATCAGCCGGATCACTCCTCGAGTGGCCTAACGCGTGGCGCAACGAGCCGAGATCTTTGGTGAACTGCTTTCTATTCGGATGCCTGACCTCACACCGGAACGTCTTGCGGAACCGGCCCCGATTCGCGAAACGCGCGCGTCATCGACATGCCGTACATCAGCGCCGCCAGGCCGATGTAGCCGATCGCCCAGTGGTATGGCAACACGGTGGTCGTTAGGCGCCACGGCAGGTAGACACCGCCCGACGGCAGCACCGAATGGATGAAGCCGAAGAACGACAACACACCGCACACCGCCAGCACGGCGCTCGCACGGCCAACTTGCCGGTCGATCAGGAACGCCGCGGCCGACCCCCACAAGAGAGCCGTGAGGATGAACCCGTTGGCGAGCATGACCATGACGCCGCACGTGTGGATGAACGCCTCGTTGGCGATCCCGGACGCGCGCGCCGCCGACGCGGGATCGAGCGCTGACATCATCAGCGCCCCGTTCTGAATCTGGGACAGGAAGATCGCGACCAGCTGCGCCACCGACGGCAGCAGCGCGAGCGTCACCGCTGCCGCATGACGCCTGGGCGGAGCGAGATAGCTCTGCCCCGCGATCTCGAGCCCGATGAAGACGAGAATCGGCGCGAGCACCGGTCGGGGAAGCGCGCCGGCGACGAACGCGACGTAGCCAAAAATGCCACCGAGCCCGACGACGAGACCGGTCGCGAGCGTGTAGGCCGCCCGTCCGCCCATGGCCTTGTACGCGGGGTGTCCGATGTATGGCGTGGTCTGACTCACGCCGCCGAACAACCCGGCCACCAGCGTGGCGATCGCTTCGACGAGCAGCACGTCGCGCGTCTCGTACGCGTCGCCGGCGACCCGCGCGCTCTCGGTCACGTCGATGCCACCGATCACGGTCAGGATTGCGAACGGCAGCGCGAGTGGAACGTACTCGCGAAGCACAATCGGCAAACCATGGATGAACCCGAGCGTCGGCATCGGCAGCGCGACCGGAAAGGTCGCCTCGGGCACGACGATCGGATGAACCAGGAGTCCTGCCGCGCCGAGGGCATAGTAGATCCCGGCGCCGATCGCGACGCTCGCGAGCACCTCAGGCGCCCGAAGCGGGAGCCGGATGCGCGCGACCAGCGCGTAGAGAATGATCCCGAACGCCACCATGCCGGCGATCGGCTCGGTGAACACCTCGCCAAGCTGCAGCGTCCCGAGCAGCGCCACCCCCACACCGCCGATCGATCCGAGCAGCCCGGCCTGTGGGACGAGCCGTCGGATGCGATCGCCGATGAAGGTCATCCCGAGCTTGAAGACGCCGATGAGCACCATCGACGCCATCCCGACCTGCCACGCGAGAATGGCTGCATCGTTCACCGGCATGCGTGCCTTCGCGGCCACGAACGCGGGGCCGAGGACGGCGAACGCCATCCCGATCGTCGATGGTGAATCGAGCCCGAGCGGCATGGCCGTGACGTCCGACCGTCCCGTGCGCTTTGCCAACCGGAACGCCAGCCACGTGTACGCGAGATCACCGAGCATGACACCGAGCGCGGTGCCGGGGAACATCCGTCGGAAGACGATGTCGGTCGGGAACCCGAACGCACCCACGAGGATGCCGGCGAGGATCGCCAGGTTGACGACGTTGTCGAGGATGAGCCCGAAGAACGCGTTGACGTCGCCGGCGGCGATCCAGCGATAGGAGCCTAACGACGGCACGGTACCGGACGCCCGCGCGGGCTCGGTGGACACAGGGGAGGGTTGCAAGCGGAGCTCCTCGGGCGTTGACGGCTCACGAGTTGCGGAACACCGGAGCGAACGCTGCCGGTGTCCGTGCTGGTCCGGGCACGACGTCGCGCCAAGCTAGAAGGGCTGCGACGCTGGCGGAAGAACATGCAGGCACACAGAATGATCCCGAACGTCTCGAGAGGTCTCTCGGTGCTCCAGTATCGAGTGCGGCGCACGCTCGTCGTCGCGATCACTGGCCTGGCGGCGGGCTGCACGCCGTCCGGCTCTCCCAGTCGCGCGGCGACGGTCACGCCCGCCAGGCAGGCGACGCCTGCGCCCTCCGCGCCGGAAATCCCGGCCCGTTTGAGCGACTCGACGTTCTGGCGATTGGTCAACGACTTCTCGGAGCCGTCCGGGTTCTTCCGGTCGGACAACTTCGTCTCGAACGAGACGTCGTATCAGTACGTCATCCCGGACCTGAAGCGCAGCATCCGCCCCGGCGGCGTGTACCTCGGCGTTGCCCCGGATCAGAACTTCACGTACCTCGTCGCCCTCAAGCCCCGGATCGCGTTCATCGTCGACATTCGACGCCAGAACATGATCCACCATCTCATGTACAAGGCGATGATCGAGATGGCGCCGGACCGCGCCGGGTTCATGTCGCTCCTGTTCGCCCGACCGCGACCCAAAGGCGTCGACGGCGATGCCTCGCCCGAAGCACTGGTCAATGCTTTCGCCAACGTCCCGACCGACACGGTGCAGTTCGCGACCAACCTCGCGGCCATCACCGAGTGGCTCACGAAACGGCACAAGTTTACCCTCTCGGCGGCCGACCTGACCTCGCTGGAATACGTCTACCGCGCGTTCATGACGGCTGGTCCAGACATCACATACGCATTTCCTAACGGGGGCGGTCGCGGGTTCGGACGATGGCCGTCATTCGCTCAGCTCATGCTGGAGAGCGACGGCCAGGGCGGCAATCACGCATACCTCGCGAGCGAGACGAACTTCCGCGTGCTCAAGGACCTCGAGACCAACAACCTCATCGTCCCGCTCGTCGGCAACTTTTCGGGCGACAAAACGCTTCGCACGCTCGGCACTTATCTCAAGGACCACGGCGCCAAGGTGACCGTGTTCTACACGTCGAACGTGGAGCAGTACCTGTTTCAGCAAGGCGATGACTGGCAGCGCTTCTACACGAACGTCGCGACACTGCCCCTCGACTCGACGAGCACGTTCATTCGGTCACTCTCGAACGGGAATGGCTTCCGACCGGGGAGCCCGAACTCGCGTTCGATTCAGTTGCTTTCGTCGATGCTCGAGACGCTGAAGGCGGTCAAGGATGGGAGGGTGCAGACGTACTACGACATGATCCAGTTAGCCAAGTAGTTGTTCCAGCCTAACGATCGCTACTGAACTGGCGACTGGCGACTGGCGACTGGCGACTGGCGACGCGAAAGAAGCGTGTCATCCCGAGCGCAGCGAGGGATCGCGACCGTCCCGGAAGAGAGCCGTCTATCGGGACGACGGCGATCCCTCGCCTGACGTCTCGGGATGACTCGCCTTTTTGCCGTTCGCCGTTCGCCAGTCGCCAGTCGCCAGTCGCCTGCCGCCAATCAGTGGTGGACTCGCGCCCTGAGAAGCCGATCGAGCTTCGGAAAATCTCGATCCAGATGCCCATTCCCCTCACTCATCATTCTCTCCTGCCTCCCCGCCCGCATCCCGCCACCCGCCGTTTCTCCATACCCACCATACAGCTGATCCACCACCTCCATTCCTGACACGACCCGCCCGATCGGCGCAAACCCCTGCGCGTCGATCCGACTGTTGTCCACGAGACTGATGAAGAGCTGCGTCGTTCGCGTGTTCGGCCCCGTCATCGCATAGGCGATCATCCCGCGCACGTTGCTCGCGCGCGCCGAGTCATCGGGCATCCGGCGGTCCTTCCACACCTGCGTGATCGCCGGATCGCCGGGAATCCCGAACTGCGCGATGAATCCCGGCACGACGCGAAAGAACCGCGAGTCGTCGAAGTACCCTGCGCGAACCAGGTGATAGAATCGGTCCGCGCCGCGCGGCGCGAGCGCGCGCGTCACAGCGATCACGAACGTGCCTTTAGTGGTCTCGACCGACACTCTGTATTCCGCGGGCGACGCCTCGTTCCAATAGGCTGCATCCGGCTGCAGCAACAGATCCCGTCGCTCGGTCGCAGAGGCGACGGGATTCGCGGAACCCGCCCGGTGGCATGCGCCGAGCAACGCGCCGAGCGCCACGACAATGCCGACTATCGTCACGCGTGCCGTCCCACCCACCGATAATGGCGGGGTCGATCTCACGGTCGACCGTCGCCCCCGGGCGACGCCAGCTCATAGGCCCGACCGACGCGCAGCACACGCCGCTCGGCCCACGGCGCCCCCACGATCTGCAGCCCGACCGGCAGACCGTCCGGCGTCACACCGCACGGGATGGACATTGCCGGCAAGCCGGTGAAGTTGAACGGCGCCGTTAGGCGCGTGAGCACGGGTGCGGTGGCCACTGCATCGAGACCTGTGATGCGCGGAGCGGCGCACGGTGTGGTAGGAAGAACCACTGCGTCGAACATGCCGCCATGTTCGACGAACCACGATGAGAACGTCCCACGCAGAATCGTCTGCTGGTGACGCGCGTCGGCATAGTCCGTGGCGCCATATCCCGCGCCGCGCCGCAATCGCGCGAGTACATCCTGACCGAAATCGTCCGGCGCGCGTTCCATCCGCTCGCGGTGGAAAGCGGCGGCGTCGGCCGAGGTCATGAGGCCGTTCAGTCGAGCGGCATCCGTCATCTCGGGGGCCGCGAACGTTTCGATCTGCGCTCCGGCCGCCGCGAGCACATCGACCGCCTTGCGCACCAACGCGCGAACGTCCGCCTCGACGTCGCCCAGCGACTCGTCCGCGACGATGCCGATCCTCCATCCCGAGACGCCGTCCTCCAGCCTGGCACCATAGTCGTCGGTCGCGACGTCCACCGATCCGGGGTCGGCGCGATCGGGACCGGCGATAACGTCGAGGAGGATCGCGACGTCCGACACGCGCCGCGCCATCGGGCCAGCGTGATCGAGGCTCCAGCTGAGCGGAACGACTCCGCGAAGACTCACGCGGCCGTACGTCGGTTTGAGGCCGACGACTCCGCAGAGTGATGCCGGAATACGGATGGATCCACCGGTGTCGCTGCCTAACGTGCCGAAGCACATGCCCGCCGCGAGCGCCGCCGCCGAGCCGCCCGACGAGCCGCCCGTAATCCGATCGAGTGCCCACGGATTGTGGCACGGGCCGTAGTGTGGGTTGTCGTTCGTGACACCAAACGCCCACTCGTGCATGTTGAGCTTCCCAAGCAGCACGGCACCTGCGGCGCGGAGCTTCTGCACCACCGCCGCGTCGCGATCGGGCACTCGGTCGGAGAAGAATTTGGAACCAGCCGTGGTCCGCACTCCGGTCGTGTCGAAGAGGTCCTTGAGCGCGATCGGCACACCGGCCAATGGTCCACTCGCCTCGCCGCGCACGACGTCCCGCTCTGCGACGCGCGCGTCTTCCATGGCGGCATCGGCGGTGACGGTGATGAACGCGTTCACCTGCGCGTCGATTCCGGCGATCCGCTCGAGACAGGCCGAGGTCAGCTCGACCGGCGACACGTCACCGTCGGCGACGCGTTGCGCGGCGCCGACGAGATCGAGCGAGTTGAGCTCACCTGAAAGATGCGTCATAACGGGGAAGATAGGCTCACAATATATTGTCGCGCGGATGACCCCATCTCTTTCGCGGCTGGCCCTCAACCCGGATCGGTTCTTCGATCCCGATCCCGCCATCCGTCGAGTCGCCCGGGAGATCCACCACGAAACGAGCCAGCTGCCCCTGGTCTGCCCTCACGGACACGTCGACCCACGGCTGCTCGCGACCAACGACCCGTTCCCTGAGCCCACGGCGCTCATTCTCCAGCCGGACCATTACATCCTGCGCATGCTCTACTCACGCGGTGTTGGGCTCGAGGAGCTCGGAGTTCCAACGCGCGATGGCAGCGCGGTCGAGCGCGATCCGCGACGCATCTGGTCTACGTTTGCGCGGCACTACTATCTCTTCAGGGGCACACCCACCGGGGCCTGGCTGGATCACGAGCTCGCGGAAGTATTCGAGGTCCGCTCGCGGCTCGACGGCGACTCCGCCGACACCGTGTACGACGAGATCACGGAGAAGCTGGCGTCGCCCGAGTTTCGTCCCCGCGCCCTGTTCGATCGGTTCAGGATCGAGGCCCTGGTGACGACCGATTCGGCGGCCGACTCACTCGATCACCATCAGGCCATTCGCAAATCGGGATGGAAGGGCCGGGTGCTTCCGTGCTTTCGACCCGACGCCGTTTTTCAGGTCGCGGACCCGGGTTGGCGCGCTGCGCTCGCGGCGCTCGGCGACGCGTGCTCGACCTCGATACCGGACTACCCGACGTTCGTGCGCGTCCTCGAGGAGCGCCGCGCGTTCTTCAGGACGCTGGGGGCGACCGCCACCGATCATGCGGTCGTCGAGCCCCAGACGGCGCGACTCGACGACGACGACGCGGCGCGCGTGTTCGACCGCGCGCTCCGCGGCTCGGCGACCGCGGCGGATCAGAGCGCGTTCGAGGCCCATCTGCTCATGGAGATGGCCCGAATGTCCGTTGCCGACGGGCTCGTGATGCAGCTCCACGCTGGCTCGCTGCGCGATCATAACGCGCCACTCGCGGAACGCTTCGGGCCTAACGTGGGAGGCGACATCCCCGTCCCGGCTGAATACACGCGAAACCTTCGTGCCCTGCTCAACGCCTACGGCGCCGATCCTCGGTTCACGCTCATCGTGTTCACGCTGGACGAATCCACGTACTCACGCGAGCTGGCCCCGCTGGCCGGCCACTATCCCGCGTTGCGCCTCGGGCCGCCGTGGTGGTTTCACGACTCGATGGAGGGAATGATGCGGTTCCGTCAGCGAACCACCGAGACGGCCGGGATTTACAACACGGTCGGTTTCAACGACGACACGCGCGCATTCTGCTCCATCCCCGCCCGCCATGACCTCGCTCGTCGTGTGGATGCCAACTACCTGGGTGGCCTGGTCGCTCGCCACGTCATCGGGCTGCGCGACGCCCGCGAGATGGCGCGCGCGCTCGCCTACGAGCTTCCGAAGGAGGCGTACCGATTGTGACGACCACGATGACCACATCCGGCACTCACTCCGCCGTACTCGAGCGCATTGCGTCGATGCGCATCGTTCCCATGATCGTGATCGATGACCCTGACGATGCCGTACCGCTGGCGCGTGCGTTGAGCGACGGTGGGCTGCCATGCGTGGAGGTCACGTTTCGAACGCCTCGGGCAGTCGAGGCGCTGCGCCGCATTGCCGGCGAGCTGCCGGACGTGCTGGTCGGAGCAGGCACGGTGCTGACCCCGGCACAGGTAGCCGAGGCGCGCGCGGCCGGAGCGCGCTTCGTGGTGGCACCCGGGTTCAATGCCGGCGTGGTGGAATTCTGTCAGAGCGTGGAGCTGCCGGTCTTCCCCGGCGTGTGCACGCCGACGGAGATCGAGATGGCGTTAGGCGCCGGACTGTCCGTGCTCAAGTTCTTTCCGGCGGAGCCCATCGGCGGTCTGCCTTTTCTCAAGGCCGTGGCCGCGCCGTACACGACGGTGTCGTTCATACCAACCGGCGGCATCGGCCCGTCGAATCTCGCGTCGTATCTCGCGTTCCCGCGGGTCGTCGCGTGCGGCGGGTCCTGGCTGGCACCTAACGACTGGATCGCCGCCAGACAGTTCGACCGGATTCGTGACACGGCACGAGCGGCCGTGGCGATCGCGAATGACGTGACGGCAGGTGGCCACCCATGACGACGAAGGCACGGGTGGTCACGTTCGGCGAGGTGATGCTTCGGCTGAAATCACCGGGAGTGGAGCGCCTATTTCAGTCGCCATCGCTCGAGGCGTCGTTCGGCGGAGCTGAAGCCAACGTTGCCGTGTCGCTCACGCAGTTCGGCGTTCCTGTCTCGTTCGTGTCGGCGATTCCCGCGAACCCCATTGGCGATGCCTGCCTCGGCGAGCTGCGAAAGTTCGGCGTGGACACGAGCCGCGTTCGCCGCCAGGGCTCGCGCCTCGGCATCTACTTTCTCGAGGCGGGCGCGAATCAGCGACCGTCGAAGGTCGTGTACGATCGATCGGGCTCCGCGATGGCCGCGGCCAAGCCGGGAGACTTCGACTGGGACGTGGTGCTCGATGGCGCATCGTGGTTTCATCTCACTGGAGTCACACCGGCGATCAGCCAATCGGCGGCGGATCTGGCGATCGACGGCGCGCGACGTGCGCGCGAGAAAGGCATCACCGTGTCGTGCGACTACAACTATCGGAAGAATCTCTGGAAGTACGGAAAGTCCGCGCCCGACGTGATGCGCGAGCTCGTCCGCCACGTCCACGTTGGCATCGCGAATGAGGAGGACTGTCAGGAGGCGTTAGGCATCGAGCTCGATGTCGACGTCGCGTCGGGCTCGCTCGCGACTGACCGGTACCGCGCGCTGGCGGCGCGGGTGCTCGAGGAGTTTCCGAACCTCGACAAGCAGGTGATCACGCTGCGTGAAAGCCATAGTGCCGATCGGAACGGCTGGTCGGCCGTCCTGCACAACGGGAAGGACTTTCTCGTGAGCCGGCGTTACGACATCACCGATATTGTGGATCGCGTAGGAGCGGGGGACTCATTCGGCGCTGGCCTGATCTACGGGCTCCACGCGTACGGCGACGATGCCCGGGCCCTCGAGTTCGCCGCGGCCGCGTCATGCCTCAAGCATTCGATCCTGGGCGACTTCAACCGAGTATCCGTGAGCGAGGTCGAGGCGCTGGTTGCCGGTGAGGCGAGCGGCCGAGTTCAGCGTTGAGAATCGTAGCGGGAAACTCCATTCGCAACGAGCCGTGATTTCTTTGCGAACAGCCTCGGGAAGCATGAGCGGCCCGAGGCTGTTCCCTATCAATAAGCTCGTTGCGATTGGAATCGTCCCGTTCTCGGAGCGATCCGCCCAATCAGTAGTTTCCGGCCGTTTCAGTTTCACCCATTGGTTTGGATGCGAGGCCAAGCTGGGAGGAAGCGTCCGTTGGTCAGTGCTCGCGAGCCGCAACCGCCGTCTCCTGACGGTACAGCTCCGGGAACTGCTTCTTGAGGTTGACCACCTTTGGAGCGTCGTTGTACACGATGTACGGATACGTCGGGTTTCGCTCCGCGAAGTTCTGATGATACTCCTCGGCAGGGTAAAAGCCTTGGAGTTTCACGACTTGCGTCACGATCGGCCGCGAATAGACCTTCGCTTTGGTCAGCTGATCGATGTATGCGCGGGCAACCCTGGCCTGTTCCTCGTCGGCGAAGAAAATAGCCGACCGATACTGCGGACCAACGTCCGGGCCCTGGCGATTCAGTTGGGTCGCGTCGTGCGCTACTGAAAAGAAGACCTGCAGCAGCTTCTCGAGTGAGACCTTCGTCGGATCGAATGTCACCTTCACGGACTCGGCGTGGCCGGTCGTTCCGGTGCTCACTGTTTCATAGTCGGCTTGCTCTTTGGTTCCGCCGGCGTACCCGGAGACGGCGTCTGTGACGCCCTTGATGTGCTCGAACACCGCCTCGATCCCCCAGAAGCAGCCACCCGCCAGCACGATGGTCTGAAGTCCGGGCGCAGCCGACAATCGGCTGGTGACCGCGGCCTCCGGCACTACGGTCGGTTCGCGGGAAGACGGACGGGAAAGCGCGGCGAGCGGCGCGATCACGGCCAGAGCGATTGCGCCGCGAACGGCGAAACGGTACATGACGCAGCTCCTCAGCGTAACGCTGGGTCGGGGTTTGGGTCGTCGCGTGACGACAACCTTATGAGTTCCCATCAGCCGCGAAAGGTTCCAATTCGCGCCGTATACGAGGTTGCACGAATCCTGCTCAGCACGGCTCCTGCACTGGCGACGGGTTTTAGCCGGCAGATAAGTTCCGCGGCCCGTTGAGCAGTCCGCCTATGAAACTGCTTGAACCGTTGATCGCCGCCACCACCCCAGGCTCGGCGATGCGGTCTGGTCGTGCACCGAGGAGACCACGATTGTGAGCGCAGCCACCGATGCTGTCATTCCACGCATCCTGAAAACGCACGAAGCGGAATTGCTCGAGGAGTGGCTGCGGGAGCAGCTCTCCGCCTTCCGCGTCGGAGCGAAAATCTTCGAGAGCGAGCTGCGCAGCCAATCGAGAGAATTCCTCAACCTCCTGCAGCAAGCCACGCAGGGTGGAAACGTCGGCGACGTCCAGGGCCCGTCGTACGGCCGTGTCCGCGACATGCTCGGTGACATCTCGCGGTCGCGCAGCCTCCAGGGATTCTCGCCGAGCGAGACGGCCACGTTCGTCTTCTCGCTCAAGCGCCCGCTCTTCGCCCGCATCCGAATAGAGCTCGCCACAGATGCAGAATCGCTGGCGACGGTCACGTGGACCGCGACGGAGCTGCTCGACAGGCTTGGCCTCTACACCACCGAGGTCTATCAGAAGAGCCGCGAGGAAGTGATCACGCGACAGCAGCAGGAGCTGCTCGAGCTGTCGACTCCGGTGGTGAAGCTGTGGGATGGGATTCTCGCGCTGCCCATGATCGGAACGCTCGACAGTGCGCGGACGCAGGTCGTGATGGAGTCGCTGCTGCAGCGCATCGTCGAGACAGGCGCGGACATCGCGATCATCGACATCACAGGGGTGCCGACGGTGGATACGCTCACGGCGCAGCACCTCATCAAGACCATCACGGCCGCCCGTCTCATGGGCGCCGATTGCATCATCAGCGGCATCCGGCCACAGATCGCTCAGACGATCGTGCATCTAGGAGTCGACCTTGGCGCCGTTATCACCAAGGCGACCCTCGCGGATGCGTTTCGGCGAGCGCTCGATATGACTGGGCAGCGCGAGCGGGTGCTCAAATCCCGCGCCTGACCGGAGACTCGCGAGTGGATCGAATCCCAATTCTGAAGCTTCGTGGCCTCCTGCTGGTCTCGATTCAGGTCGACATGCACGACCGGCTCGCGATGCAGCTGCAGGATGAGCTCACCCAGAAGATCAGCGAGACCGGCGCCAGAGGGGTCCTCATCGACATCTCGTCACTCGACATCGTCGATTCGTTCATCGGTCGCATGATCGCGAACATCGCCGCGATGGCCCGCGTGCTCGATGCGGAAACGGTCGTGGTGGGAATGCAGCCGGCCGTCGCGATCACGCTGGTCGAGCTCGGGTTGAACCTCCCCGGCGTGCGCACCGCGCTGAACGTCGACAAGGGAATGGCGATGCTCGAGTCGGCCACACGAGACCTTGAGGATTTGCCTGACGCGGATGCCCGTCACAAAGAGTGAGGAGCTGGAGCTTCGCTCCGCGGCGGACGTGGTGTCGGTGCGCCAGGCCGTCCGCACGTGGGCGATCGACGCCGGATTCTCGCTCGTCGATCAGACCAAGATGGTTACTGCGGCGAGCGAGATCGCGCGGAACACCATCGACTACGGCGGTGGGGGAACCGCGACGCTCGAGCTCATCGTCGAAAGCCCGCGTCGCGGCCTTCGCGTAGTCTTCGAGGACAAGGGACCTGGCATCTCCGACATTCAGCAGGCAATGACGGATCACTTTACGACCGGCAATGGCCTCGGCCTCGGTCTCGGCGGAGCCAAGCGGCTCGTGAACGAGTTTCACATCAGCTCGCGAGTCGGCGAGGGGACGCGCGTGGTGATCACGCGATGGAAATGAGCGTGTCACTTCACGGGGACCATCAATCCGGGCAGTCTGTCGCCATCGATGATCCGAGCAAGATCGGTGAGGCTCGCCGGAGCGCCAACGCGATTGCGAGGGCGATCGGGCTCTCGGAGACCGACGCCGGGAGGTTCGCGATCCTGGCGTCGGAAGCGGCGACCAACATCGCGAAGCACGCCGGCCACGGCCAGATCGTGCTCAGGTCGTTAGGCGACGGCGGTGCCGCTGGAGCGGAAGTGGTTGCGATCGACCATGGTCCAGGCATCCCCGATCTCGATCGCGCGCTGAGCGACGGGTACTCCACGGCCGGAAGCTCCGGCACCGGACTCGGCGCGATGTCGCGGCTCGCCAGCGCGTTCGACATCTACACGTCGGTCGGGAGCGGGACGGTTCTGGTGGCGCGCCTCGCGCGTCCCGCACCGGCCGGTCGCGTTCGCCATTTCGAGGTGGGCGTGGTCCGCGTGCCGAAACACGGCGAGGCGGCGTGCGGCGATGATTGGGGCATCACGGTCGATGAGGGTGGTCGAGCGATGGTGGCGGTGGCCGATGGGCTCGGGCACGGCCAGTCGGCGGCCGATGCATCGCGTCGCGCCGTGGACGTCGCCGTGGACCGGTCCGGCGATCAACCGGCGATGATTGTCGCCCAGGTGCATGCCGCGCTACGGTCGACGCGTGGCGCGGCTCTGGCAATCGCAGCCATCGAGATGACGGGAACGTCCGTCCGCTACTCCGGCCTCGGAAATATCTCGGCCTCGCTCGTGTCGCCGCGTGAGACGAAGAGCCTGGTGTCCTATGGGGGGATCGCCGGTCACGAGGCGCGAAAGATCCAGGAGTTCGCCTACGACTGGCCGGCTGGCGCCCTGCTCGTCATGCACTCGGATGGACTGAGCGGCCGGTGGGATCTGACTCGGTATCCGGGTCTCGCTACTCGGGACCCGAGTGTTGTGGCGGGTGTGCTCTATCGCGACTATTCCCGTGGGCGCGATGACTCGCTGGTATTGGTCATCCGGGTGGCCCGGATGGCTGCGTGATGGGAACGGAAGCCATGTCGACCGCGACTACCCTGCTGACGGTGGACCTGGCGCGCGAGCACGATGTGGTGCTCGCGCGTCAACGCGCACGTCAGCTGGCGACGGAGTTCAGGTTCGACGCCCAGGACCAGACGCGCTTCGCGACCGCCGTCTCGGAGCTTGCACGCAACGCCCACCAGTATGCCGGTGGCGGGCGCGTGGACTTCTGGATCGACCACGGGCCGCCGGCGATGCTCGTCGCGAGGGTGAAGGACCGCGGGCCCGGAATTGCGCGGCTCGCCGACGTGCTCGATGGCCGGTACGTGTCGTCGACGGGGCTTGGCATCGGGATCATGGGCGCTCGGCGCCTGGCCGACGTGTTCTCCGCCACGTCGTCGCCTAACGACGGGACCACCATCCTGATCGGCAAGCATCTCCCCCCCACGGTGCGCGTCACGCCGGGCGCAATCAACGCGGCCATGGGCGCCGTGGCCGCGTCCAGCGCCCTCGACCCGGTGCTCGAGATGCAGGCACAGAGTCAGGAGCTAGTGCGCGCGCTCGCGCATCTCAGCGAGAAGCAGGCGGAGACGGACCGGCTCGCGCAGGAGCTCTCGGAGACGAATCGCGGGGTGCTGGCGCTTTACGCGGAGCTCGACGAGCGCGCCGTCTACCTCGAGCGCGTCAACGAGCTCAAGACCCGGTTCCTCTCCGACCTCAATCACGAGATTCGCACGCCGCTGAATGCGGTTCGGAACGTCGCGCGCCTCCTGCTCGATGGCTACGAGGGCCCGCTCACCGACCGCCACCGTCGCGCGATCGAGATGATGCGGAACTCGACCGACTCGTTGTCGGATCTCGTGAACGACTGGCTCGACCTCGCGAAAATCGAAGCCGGCCGGACCGAGGTTCGCGTCGATGCCTTCACGGTCGAAGACCTGTGGGGTGCGCTGCGCGGCGTGTTTCGGCCCATCGAGACCGATGAGGCGGTATCGCTCGTTTTCGAGCCCGTTCCGCCGCTGCCGCTGTTGCAGACCGATGAGTCGAAAGTCGCGCAGATCCTCCGGAATTTCATCTCGAACGCGCTCAAGTTCACCGAGCGCGGCGAGGTGCGCGTGTCAGCCCGGGAGGGTGACCGCGATACGATCCGCTTTGCGGTGGCCGACTCGGGGATCGGGATCGCGGACGCTCATTTCGAGCGAATCTTCGAGGAGTTCGCGCAGGTCGAAAGCCCTGTGCAACGCCGCGTGAAGGGAACCGGGCTCGGGCTCCCGCTGGCGCGCCGGCTCGCACGGCTGCTGGGCGGCGATGTCACGGTCGAGAGCGAGGTCGGACGGGGCTCCGTGTTCACGCTGATGTTGCCCATCCTGTACGAGGAACGGAACCCCGCGGCCGCCGCGCCTAACGATGATCGAGATCGCCCTCGCGCGATCGAGGTGTCCAGTGTCTGATCGGCCAGTGATCAACGTACTGGTGGTGGACGATACGCTGGCCAATCGCTGGGTGCTCACTCGCGTCCTCGAGGAGGGCGGGTATCGCGTCATCGAAGGCGAGACAGCCGCCGACGCCATCCGGCTCGCGGCCGAGCGTCCAGACCTCATCGTGCTCGACGTGCGCTTGCCGGACGGGAGTGGGTTCGAGATCGCCCGTGGCATGAAAGCGGACCCTCAGACGTCCGACATCCCGCTGCTGCTCATCTCGGCCAGCTTCACATCGCCCAACGAGCGCGCGCGGGGCCTCGACGCTGGCGCCGATGGGTATCTGACCCACCCCGTCGAGCCACCCGTGCTCCTGGCGACGATCCGCGCGTTGCTGCGGAGCCGCGAGGCCGAACGCGCCCTCCGCGAGAGCGAAGCGCGCTTTCGCACGATGGCGGATTCCGCTCCCGTCATGATCTGGCTCGGCGACACCAAAGGCCGCGCGGAATGGTTCAGCCGATCGTGGGTCGAGTTCACCGGACGACCACTCGAGGACCAGGTCGGAGACGGTTGGACGTCGGTAGTCCATCCCGATGACCTCGAGCGGACCCTGAACACGTACCGCACGCACGCCGCCGCACACGAGCCGTTCCGCGTCGAGCTGCGCGTTCGCCGGCACGACGGTGTCGATCGCTGGGTGCTCAGCTCCGGAACGCCGCGAATCAACGAGTCCGGTGACTTTGCCGGCTACATCGGGTCGTGTCTCGACATCACCGATCGCAAGGACGGCGAGATCGAGCGTGAACGGCTGCTCGCGCGTGAGCGCACCGCACGTGCCGACGCGGACGCAGCGCGCGTCGCAGCCGAGCACGCGAACGACGTGAAGGCGCAGTTCCTCGCCGCGATGTCGCACGAGCTGCGCACGCCACTCAATGCCATTGGTGGCTACGTCGACCTCCTGGAGCTAGGCATCCGCGGGCCGGTCACCGAGGCCCAACGGGAGGACCTGGAGCGCATCCGCCGCAACCAGCGCCACCTGCTCGGGCTCATCAACAACGTCCTCAACTTCGCCAAGATCGAAGCCGGCCACGTCGAGTATCATCTCATCGAGGTCCGCCTCCACGACATCCTCGATGGGATGTATTCGCTGGTCGCCCCACAGTTGCGCGCGCGGGGGCTGGAATACGAGTACCGGCAATGTTCGCCGTCCGTGATCGTCCAGGCGGACATCGACAAAGTCCAACAGGTGCTCATCAACCTGCTGTCCAACGCCATCAAATTCACGGAGCCCGGCGGCAACGTTAGGCTCGAGTGCCGCTGCACCGACGCGACGGCGAACGTGCGCGTCGTGGACACCGGGGTCGGGATTCCGGCCAGCAAGCTCGAGGCGATCTTCGAGCCGTTCGTCCAGGTCGATCAGGCCTTTACGCGCGAAGGGCAGGGGACCGGGCTCGGACTGTCCATCAGTCGCGATCTTGCCCGCGCCATGGGCGGTGACATCACGGTCGAAAGCGTGTTCGGCGAGGGCGCCGTCTTCACGCTGTCGCTTCGGCGCGTGGCCGGCATCCCAGCCGAGCAGCCGGCGATGAGCGGCTCGTCCCGGTCGGATTGACGCGTCCGCGGCCACACTCCAAGCTTCGGCTCCTCGTTCGCTCGTTCGTCACCACCGGTGGAGCCCTCCATGATTCGTTTCGCGCCTCGCTCCTCGCTCCTCGCTGCCGCGCTCGTTGCGTGCGTCACACCATGCCTAACGGCGCAGGGTAGCGCGACTCCGCGCACCGGCTCCGACGTGCTCGAGGCCATGCGCGCCGCCTACGCGGGCAAGTGGTATCACTCGCTTACGTTCACGCAGAAGACGACCCGCCGCACCCAGGACGGTACGGAGCGCGTGCAGACGTGGTACGAGACGCTCGCCCACACGGCGGCCGCCGGCACGAGGCTTCGCATCGACTTCGGCGAGCTGTCCGCCGGAAACGGCGTGATCTACACCGCGGACTCCTCGTTCAACGTTCGCGGCGGGAAGCTTCAATCGGCCGATGCGTCAGGCAACGAGTTCCTGCCGCTCATCGAAGGCGTCTACGTCCAGCCGGTGGCCAAGACGGTGAAGGAGCTCGGGCAGATGAAGGTGGACCTGACCCGCGTCCGAACTGGCACGTGGGAAGGCAAGCCGGTGTGGATCGTCGGGGCGGCGTCGGCGTCCGATACGACGTCGCCACAGTTCTGGGTCGACACCGATCGGAAGGTGTTACAGCGGATGATAGTCTCGTTTGCGAGCGGCCAGCCGCCGTACGACGTGCACCTCGGCGGCTACGAGCGCGTCGGCAACGGGGCGTGGCTGGCGACGAAGATCGAGATGTTCCAGAGCGGCGTGCGCCGGCAGGCGGAGGATTACTCGGGATGGAAAGTGGACGTGCCGGTGGATCCGGCCCTGTTTGATCCCGCACAGTGGTCAACCGCCAAGCACTGGGCGAAGTCCAAGTAACCAACGGCGCAACGGCCTAACGGCGCCGATTCCAAACCCCGCCAATTCCGAACGGCGCCAATCCCGAACGGCGCCAATCCCGAACGGCGCCGTTAGGCTGTTGCGCCCTCGGTCACTGGTCATCCGGACGGCGCTGCGGGGTTGTCTCTCGTCGCTCGTCGTTGCGTCGCGGACCCATGCGGTTGCCGTGCATGCCGTGGCCGTGTCTCGAGCCGCGACCCATGCCGCCATGATGCATTCGTCCCGACGCCGCAACGCGCTCCCATGCCCGCGCCTGCTGGTCCGGCGTCAGCACCGCGATCGCATCACGGCGGTCCGCCTGGGCCTGATCGCGAAGACGCTGCATCGCCGGCCGCATCTCTTCGAAGCGCTGACGCATACGCGCGCGCTCGGCCGAGTCTGGCCGGGCGGCGCCCGGCGGCCGCTGGGTTCGCAGGGAGTCCATCTGCACGCGGAGCGCGCGCCGACGCTCCGCCGACCGGCGCGCGATCGCGGCCAGGCGAGTCACCTGCGCGTCGGTGAGATTCAGCTCGCCTGTCCGTGCGAGAAGGAATTGTGCGGGGTCGTCCACCGCGCCACTTCGAGAAGCGCCCATCCCGCCGGGGCCAGGCATCGGGCCGGGCCCCATCTGTCCGCGTGGCTGCTGCGCGCCTACCGTGACCGCACTTGCGGCGCAGACCACCGCCGTAATAAAGAGCTTCCGTTTCATCGTGCCGACTCGACCTCCACCGGTTGAACCTTCGACATCGATCTCATTGGGTGAGACGTATCTGTCACGGTCACTGTTAACGCACTATTTGCCCGTTCGACTGGCGGATGGTAGCACCGCCCGAGTCACCAATCGCCCGTCGCCCGTCTCCGGAGTCTTCATGCCTCGCCTCTCGTTCGCATGTCTCGTTATCCCGACGCTCCTCTGTGCGCCCATCGGCCTCAACGCGCAGGGCGCGGCGCGAACCGTCGCGCACGGGAAGCCGACGATCGCGCAGTACCTGAGCCCTGCGTCGCCGCTCGAGATGACGGCCGCGCGAAAAGCCGACCGCATCGCCTGGATGACCTATGACCGCGGCATGCGGAACGTCTACACGGCGGTCGCGCCGTCCTTCCGTCCGGTGCGCCTCACACGCTTTCTGGACGACGACGGGCGCGACCTCACGGACGTCAAACTGTCCGACGACGGCTCCATCGCGGTGTTCGTTCGCGGGTCGGCGCCGAATCGGCAGGGATGGATCGCGAACCCATCGCACGATCCCTCCGGCGCCGAACGGGAGATCTGGGCCGCTCGCACCAGCGGCGGTACTCCCTGGCGCGTGGCGGAGGGTGGCGCGCCCGAGCTTTCGCCTGATGGTCGCTATGTCCTGTACGTAAAGGACAATCAGATCTACCGCGGCCGCGTGGTCGCATCCGCGGCGCCGGATTCTATGGACCGCGGCCAGAAGCCATTCATCAAGGCCTGGGGGCGGCAGAGCAATCCGCGATGGTCGCCCGATGGGTCGAAGATCGCGTTCGTCAGCGATCGTGGAAACCACTCGTTCATCGCGGTCTACGACGGGAAGACGCGCTCGATGTCATACATGGCGCCTGGCGTGGATTTCGACGGGGCACCCGTGTGGTCGCCGGACGGGAAGCGGGTAGCGTTCACGCGGCGCCCCGGGACACCCTTCGGGCAGCAGGCGCAGGAAGGGCAGGGTGGCATTGGTAACCCGCCGGGTCCAGCTGGGGGTGGTGCGTCGCCACGCAGCGTGTGTCCCCCGGGGTTGGCGAATCCGTTCGGCCCTGGCGGCGGCGCCGGGCGCGCCCGCCCGGACTCGGCTCCGTCGCAACCCCTGATCCCAGGGCTCTGTCGCGCGACCTTCGCCGGCGGGCACACGCTCGCGATCCTCGTGGCCGACGTGTCGACGCGGTCGGCGCGTGAGCTGTGGCACAACGCGCCTAACGACTCGACGTTCCCGGCGATCCAGCGCCTGCTATGGGCCGGCGACCGCATCCTCGTTCCGGTGTCGCCGCTCAACGACGAATGGGAGCGCTACTACTCGCTCGATGCTGACGCGTCCACCGCGAAGCCGGTGCTGCTCACGACAACGAACGGGCTGATCGAGGATGCGACGTCCGCCGCCGTGTCGGCCGACGGCAAGACGTTCTACTACTGCACGAACGCGAGCGACATCGAGCGGCGGCACATCTGGTCGGTGCCGACAGCAGGCGGGACGCCGCAGCGGATCTCGACGGGCGATGGGATCGAGACGTCTCCGCAGCCGCTCGCGTCGGGCAAGCAGCTGGCGGTGCTGTACTTCGACGCCAGCACGCCGGCGTCGGTGGGTCTCGTGCCAGTGGATGGCGGCAAGGCGCGCGTGATCTTCCCGACGTTAGGCGCCGACTTCCCGAAGTCCCAGCACGTGACGCCGGAAATCGTCATCGTGAAGTCGCCCGACGGGGTGGAGGCACATAACCAGCTCTTCCTCCCGAAGGATCTCAAGGCGGGCGAGCGCCGGCCGGCGATCGTCTTCGTGCATGGCGGTCCTCCTCGCCAGATGATGCCGGGGTACCACTACATGCAGTTCTACCACTGGGCCTACGCGGTGAACCAGTGGCTGGCGAGCCAGGGCTATGTGGTGCTGTCGGTGAACTACCGGCTCGGCATTGGCTACGGCCGATCGTTCCGACAAGCGCAGAACACGAACGCGCGCGGCAACGCGGAGTACCAGGACGTGCTCGCCGCCGGCAAGTATCTGCAGACGCGCGCCGACGTGGACCCGGCGCGCATCGGGATCTGGGGACTCTCGTATGGCGGCTTGCTCACGTCGCAGGCGCTGGCGCGCAACTCGGATCTGTTCGTTGCGGGCGCGGACCTCGCGGGCGTGCACCTGTACGGCAGCTCGCTCGACACGACCTCGGTCTCTTACAAGTCGTCCGCGATCTCGGCGATCGACAGCTGGAAGTCGCCGGTGTTCCTCGTGCATGGCGACGATGATCGGAACGTGGACTTCGCACAGACCGTGGGCCTCGTGCAGCTGCTGCGCGCACGGGGGATCTATTACGAGCTGCAGGTGATCCCGGACGATCTCCACGAGTCGATGCTCCACAGCAACTGGGTGGGGACGTTCAATCACATGGGCGATTTCCTCCACCGGTTTGTGTGGAATAAGGAATCGGCGGCGGCGACGGATGGGAGTCGGCAGAGATAACGGGGTCCCCCGTCCCCGGCTGTTCTTGCGGCTACATTTGTTCCCTTTATTCTTGTTCTCCCCGAACATATACCGAATCAAACGGAGAACGCGTGGACTCCGAGATCGACCGGCCAGCGCCAGCAATCGAAGGAGTCGCGCGATCGGGTGAGCTTTCACCCGTCCCGGGTTGGGTCGGGATCGTCCGGGTCGCTGCGGCGGCGGCTGCCGCGTCGGATCCGCCAGCGTCGTTCCTGTGTCGAGCGCGATGGGGGCGACTCTCCTGGTACGACGTCCGCGGACCCCGTCCCTTCGTCGAGCTCCTGTGGGCGCTCGAGGAGCTGTCGGCCACCCTCTGCGAGGTGTGCGGGGCGCCCGCCGTCCAGCGCGAGACGTGGGAACGTGGTATCCACACCCTCTGCCCGCGCCATGCGGTAGACGTCGCCGTGGCTGGCCCCAAGGCCGGCGACGTGTACGACCGCGCGTGGGCCGTGCTGCGAAACACCCAGTAGGTGCAGTGAGGTTTCCATGGAACGAGATGAATTGGAGCTCTGGCTCTGCGGTCCCGATACCACCCCGCTTTCGCCGTTCGCTGCTGCGGAGGCGCTCGGGCTCCCGGCCGATGCGCTGGCCGATACGACGTTGCTTCGCACCGGACGCCGAGTGCGGGCGCTCCAGCTCACGCTCGCAATCGTTCGCGACATCTTCGCGGACGACCTCGACGTCTGGCGCTGGCTCGAGACGCCGCGACGGGAGCTGCGTGGGATGACGCCCCGTGCCGCGCTGGTGGCCGGCCTTCACGAAGACGTGGAGCGACTCGCCGTCAAGGCCTGGAATTCGGTCATTTGTATGGTCGGTGCTGCCTGAGAAAGTCTGCGTGTTTTGCAGAAAGCAGTGGGCGTTTTGCCACGCAGAGCCGTTGTAACGCCAAATTGCTGCTCATCTCGTGCAAGCAGTGCACGAATTGCTTGACGCCACGGCCGAGCAGGTATAGGGTGTGCGAAGCGGGCCGGTTAGCCCCCGGACGTCCAATTCCACACCCTGCCTCCGACCATATGATTGCGCAGTCCGCCGAACCGAGCGCCCCCGATACCGTCTGGATGCTGGTATCGACGGCGCTCGTGCTGCTCATGACGCCCGCCCTGGCGTTCTTCTATGGCGGCCTGGTTCGCGCCAAGAACGCGCTCAACACGATGATGATGAGCGTCGCATCGCTCGGAATCGTCGGGCTGACCTGGGCGCTCCTTGCCTATTCCCTCGCGTTCGGGCGAGGGACGGGCGTCGTCGGCGGGTTGGAATTCCTGGGTCTCGAGAACGTCGGCCTCGAGGCCAAAGGCTCGATTCCACATCTCCTGTTCATGGCCTATCAGGCCACGTTCGCGATCATCACCGCCGCGCTCATCTCCGGCGCGATTGTCGAGCGGATGCGATTCGGGCCGTATCTCGCGTTCATCGCCCTGTGGACGGTCGTCGTCTACGCACCCGCCGCGCACTGGGTCTGGGGTGGCGGATGGCTCGGCTCATTGGGCGTCCTCGATTACGCCGGCGGGACCGTCGTCCACGTCAACGCGGCGTCCGCCGCGCTCGCAGCGGCTCTCGTGCTCCGACCGCGCCGCGACTACGGTAGACAGGCGCTCCTTCCACACAATGTGCCGTACGTGCTGCTCGGCGCCGCGCTGCTGTGGTTCGGATGGTTCGGCTTCAACGCCGGCAGCGCGCTCGGCGCGAACAAGGCCGCGGCGCTCGCGTTCGTGAACACGTTCCTCGCGCCGGCGGCTACGCTGGTCGTGTGGATGCTGATCGAGCTCGCGCGCACCGGACGCGCGACGGCGGTGGGCGTTGCGACCGCGATCGTCGTCGGTCTCGTGGCGGTCACGCCGGCGGCCGGCTTCGTATCGCCGTTAGGCGCGATCGGCATCGGGGCGATCGCGGCACCGCTCAGCTACTTCGCTATTCTTTGGAGAACCCGCACGGCGCTCGATGACTCGCTCGACGTGGTCGCCGCGCATGGCGTTGGCGGCGCCACTGGCGCACTGCTGACCGGCGTGTTCGCACGGCCCGAGTGGGGCGGCTCCGCCGGCCTCATTGCGGGGAATCCACGCCAGCTCGGCATTCAGTTCATCGGCCTCGTCGTCGTGGCTGCGTACAGCGGCCTCGCGACGGTGTCGCTCATCAAGCTCGTGAACGCGGTTGCCCGGGTTCGCAGCAGTCAGCGCGACGAGGCGGTTGGCCTCGATATCACCCAGCATGGTGAGGAAGCCTACACGCGAGGCGACGGTGCGGTGCTGGTGATGCCCTCGATCGCGTCGGCCGCCACGCGGCCCACTGACGAATCGATGCGTGTGCCGCTCGAGGTTCCCGCGTGAAGCTGATCGTCGCGATCGTTAGGCCCGAGCGCGCGAACGAGGTGCTCGAGGCGCTGTTTATGGCGGAGGTGCGGGGGCTCACCGTGTCCCGCGTGCAGGGGCACGGTGGTGAGACCGAGCGCGTCGAGACGTACCGCGGCACGACGGTGAAGATGGAGCTGCAGGACAAGGTGCGATTCGAGATCGGCGTGTCCGACCACTTCGTCGAGCCGACCGTGCGCGCGATTCTCGACTCGGCCCGCACGGGCGATGTGGGCGACGGGAAAATTTTCGTCCTGCCGGTCGAGCGCGTGTATCGGATCCGCACGGGCGAGACGGATCAGATGGCGGTAACTCCCGGCTGGCCGGAGGAGGAGCCCGGGTAGTCATCAGTTTCGGTCATCCCGCAGCCAATCAACGTGGCTTGCGGGTAGCGCGCTCCTCCTGTTCCTCGCGTTCCTCATCCGCCAGGTCGCGCGACAGCGGGAAGAACAGCGCCTGCCTGACGCCGGGGAAGGGCGTCTGCCAACCTCGCGCCTCGTGCCAGAGAATGCGGTTCAACCGATCGGACGGTGCGGCGTCGGGGATGTCGAAGCGCATCCGGGCCGAGGCGAGTGCGGCCTTCCGTCGCTCGGCCGCGTTAGGGCCGCGGATATCGCCCACGCGCACGTTCGTTTCGGTGAGCGACACGCCGGGCTCGATCGCCGTGTACGGCGCGAGATCCGGCTGCTGACCCGGCGCGAGGAAGCTCGCGCGCATGTCCGTTGCGACGAGGTCGAACAGGCTCATTGCCGGAAGGCCCAGAATGAGCTCGATGGTCTTCACCATGCTCGGCTGACTGTAGAACGTGCTGTCCACAATGCCGCGGCGCGTGTACGGCGAGATCGCGAGCGCGACCGTCCGGTGCCCATCGATGTGGTCCACGCCGTTCTGCGCGTCGTCCTCCACGACGAAGATCGCCATGGTCGGCCAGAAGCGGGAATGTGTGAGCCCCTCGACGATCCTACCTAACGCCAGGTCGTTGTCCGCCACGCAGGCGCGCGGCGTGCACCAGCCCGGCGTCGTGCCGACCGTGTGGTCGCTCGGCAGGATGACCATGGTGAGCTCCGGCATCGACCCGGCGTTGTTCCAATCCCGGAGGTGCGCCAGGATGTCCTCCGCCTTGACGACGTCCGGCACCTCTTGCGTCCAGCCGGGATACTCACGGATCAGCACCCTGTCGAGGGATGGAATCTGCGAGCGCGTGTTGTATCGCTTTCGCAGTGCTTCGCGGAAGTACGCAGGACGGTCGGCACGTGGCTCATGCCATTGGGCAAACAAATCGCTTCTGACCCCCGATATCGAGTCGGATGCCGCCGGCGCATACTCGCCAAACACAGCCACGCGCTTGCCCTTCGCCTGCGCGTTCTCCCAGAGAAAGCCGCCTGACGAGTACGCGAGCGGGTCATTCCCCTCGGAGGGATAGGAGCGCCCGTAGTAGAGGGGCCACAGCGGGTACTCCGTCTCGTTCGCCTGCGTGAGCCATTGATGCCCATCCGCCGAGTTGCCACCGGACGCGAAGAAGTGATCGAGGGTGACGAAGCGCTCGGACAGGGCATGCGCGTTAGGCGTGATGTCGCGTCCGTAGATCACGAGGCTCGGATCGCTGGCGCCGCGACCCAGATCGCCGAGTATCTGATCATAGGTTCTGTTCTCGCGGATGATGAACACGACGTGTCGGATCGGTGTCGGTTCACCCGGTCGTTCGGGTATTGGCTGAGGTGCCGCGTTCGCCCTCGGCGCAAGGGAGGTCGCAACCGAACCGGAGGAACCCGCGGGCGTCAGACGGTTGTTCTGCGCGACGGCAGTGGAGTAGCCGGCGAGCTCCGCTGTCGTCGGGATCGTCACGACGCTCACGGAGCCTCGCACGGCGTGCACGTAACGAGCGCGGCGGCCTGGTGAACCTTCGGTGGCGCCCTCCCCGGACCCGACGCCGAGCAGGGCGCCAACCGCCAGATACTTGCCGTCGCTCGAGACATCGAGGCTCGAGGGATACCAGGCGGTGGGAATGAGCCCCAGCAGGCGCCACGCTGGCGTCGTCGATCGTACGCCGCGCACGTCATACACGGCGACCGCGTTCGCGCCGCCGAGCGCGACGTAGAGAGTGGCACCGTCTGGCGCGAGCGCGAGCGCAGTCGGCGCCAACCCGATGTTTCGTTCGCGGAACGGCGCGACCGGCAGGGTCGCGATCACGCTGCTCGACCGTGTGTCGATCACGCTGACGGCGTCGGCATTGCCACCGGCGACGTACAACCGCGCGTTAGGCTCATCCCAGGCGAGCGCCGTGGGATGGCGGCCCACGGCGATCGTGTGCGTCACGCGACCGGCGGACACGTCGACGCGTGTGACTGTCCCTTCGGCCGCGATGCCGCGGGCGTCGATCCGCACCCGCTCCGCGCGCGGATCGCAGCACTGCGTCGCCGACCGTTCGCTACTCTTGGGCCGAGTCCCGCCGAGGTTCGACACGTACGCGACGGCGCCGTCGGGGGAGAGCACGGCGGCAACTGGCGCGACGCCAAGCGGAACGAGGCGAACCGATTTGCCCGTTTCGGCCTCGACGACCGCGAGCGCATCGTTCGCCGTGAGCGGCACGACGGCGACGCGGCGACCGTCCGCCCCCGCGCGTGTTGCCACCGCCGGGGAACCAGCCATGTAGTCGCCGAGCGCGCCTGACGAGTACGCGGGTGCGGCGCTGTCGCCGGCAGCATCGCGAGCGAACGCGTTGAGCTGCGCCACGGGGCTCGCGCTCGGCGACGGGCGATACCCTGGCATTGGCGACTGCATGTTCTGGCGCGGCTGACGCCCGACGGAGCTTACCAGCGCGCGACCGGTTGGCGGGTCTATCGCGACGCCCTGCACGCCGGAGCGCCCGTCGAACCGCCCACGGGCGATCACGCGGTTGTCCGCCCACGCGATGTGAAACGCGGATCCCGGCACGACAACCCACAGGTCTGACGGTGTAGCGAACCGCACGCCCGTCACGCGACCGTCGAACACGGTCTGCACGCCAGCTGGCGTCACGCGCTGATCGGTCGCGATCACGCCGGGGTCGCGAACGTTGCCGCGCGGTGTTTGTCCGTGCAGATGGTACGGGTCGACAAGTGAAACGATCCCGAGCAGCGCCGAAAGAGTCGCGCGCACGATCTTGAGAGATGCGAAACGCATGAGGTCCGTCAAAGAGGTATCGCCAGTTGAGATCATGAAGCTGTGCCGTGCTAGCCTGCGTCGCAAACCTGGTGACCTCGCCGTTACGCCGGGACTCAACGGGGACTCTGACTTGACGCCGGACACGTCATCACCCATGTTCCTTTCGACGTTCGAAAGGAGAGCTCCGTGGCCGAGAAGGGGCGAGGCGATGTATTACAGGGGACGCTCGACATGCTCGTGCTGAAGTCCCTCCAGCTCGGGCCCATGCACGGATGGGGAATCACCGAGCTTCTGGAGACGGGCTCGGAGCGTGTGCTCCAGGTGGGGCAGGGCTCCCTCTATCCGGCCCTCTACCGATTGGAGCGGCAGGGATACATCGCGTCGGACTGGGGAACCACGGAGAACAACCGCCAGGCGCGGTTCTACAAGCTCACCGCCTCCGGTCGAAAGCGGCTGGCCGAGGAGCGCGCTACCTGGGCGCGCATGTCGCGCGCGGTGGATCTCGTGCTGCGCATGGGCGAGGGCTGACGAATGCCGACGATTCGCGATGTAGCCATGCGCGCGCTCGGGCTCGTGCGGCGTGGAAGCATGGAACGCCGGCTCGACGCCGAGATGCGCTTTCACGTCGACATGTTGACGGAGCAGCACATCCGCGCCGGACGTTCGCCGTCCGACGCCCGTCGTGCCGCGCTGGCGGCGTTCGGCGGCCTGGAGCGGTTCAAGGATGACGCGCGCGACGAATACCGGAGCCGGCTAGTGGACGAGCTCGGGCAAGACATCCGCTACGCGGTTCGTGTGATCCGGCGGAACCCGGGATTCGGCGTGGCGGCCGCCCTGACGTTTGCGTTAGGCATCGGCGCCTCCACGGCGATCTTCAGCGTCGTGCACGGCGTGCTGCTCCGGCCGCTGCCCTACAAGGATCCCGACCGCCTCGTCGTGCTGTGGGAACGCCAGCCCGGCCGGGGCAACGATCGCAACGTCGTGAGCGTGCCGAACTTCGAGGCCTGGCGTTCGCGTGCCCGGTCGTTCGATGGCATGGCGGCGCTCGTGCCGCTGCCCGCCACGATCGGCGTGGCGCCGAACCCGGAGCACGTCATGGGCGCGGAGGTATCGCCCGGCTACTTCGAGACGCTCGGCGTGTCACCGGCGTTAGGCCGCACGTTCGCGAGCAACGAGGAACAGAACGGCGGTGCCGACGTGATCGTGCTCAGCGACGGCTTCTGGCGCAGCCACTTCGGCGGCGACGACCAAGTCATCGGCCGCACGCTGGCGCTCGACGGACGACCGCACACGATCGTCGGGGTCATGCCGTCGAGCTTCGACCCGCCGCGGTTCGCGTGGCTGAACGACCAGGCGTTCTGGCGCCCGTTCGGTCCGACGGACAACAATCGAGGGTGGGGGCGGTTTCTGCTCGTCGTGGGGCGCGTGAAGGGAGACGTGCCGGTGAATGCCGCGCTCCGCGAGGTGCAGGGGATCGCCGCGCAGCGGGCGACCGAGGACAAGGGAAACGAGGGCTGGTCAGCGAATATCGTCGGGTTGTCGGCTCAGATCACCGGCGATGCGCGGCTGCCGCTGCTCGTTCTGCTCGGCGCTGTTTGCCTGCTGCTGCTCATGGCTGTCACGAACGTGGCCAACCTGACGCTCGGGTTGGTGAGGCGGCGTGAGCACGAGCTCGCGGTGCGACGGGCGATCGGCGCGACGTGGAGTCGGCTGCTCAGGCAGATCATCACGCTGAGTGCGGTCGTCAGTGCCGTCGGTTGTCTGATCGGATTCGTTGCGGCGGTCGGAGGTGTTCGTGTGCTGGTGGCGCTCCTGCCGCCGGAGACGCCGCGAAGCGGCTCGATCCGCGTCGACGCACCGGTGTTGTTGTTCACCGCCTCGGTTTCGATGATCGCCGCGCTTGGCGTGGGCGGCGTTGCCGCGCTGCGTGGAGGGCGAAACGGCGTGGCGTCGCTGCGAGAGAGTGGCGGACGCGCGGCCGCTCGACTCCGAGGCGGCTCGCTCGTGACGGCGGAGGTAGCCCTCGGGCTCGTCCTGACCGTCCTGGCGGGCCTAACGGTGCGTACGTTCGAGAAGCTACGCTCGGTCGATCTCGGGTTCGAGTCGGAGCGCGTCGTCTTCGCGCGCGTGGGCGTCTCCGGTGCGGGGTATCGAACGCCCGAAGCGCGAGCGGCGTTCTTCGACCAGGTGCTCTCGCGGGTTCGAGCGCTTCCCGGCGTGCAGGCAGCGAGCGCAGTGAGCACGCGTCCATTCGGCGGCATGGGGCCCGCGACGACGCTCGGCGACGCGAGTACGGCGGAGACAGGTGACTCGGTGGTGGCGGATGTGCGATACATCGACGCCGATCTATTCCGGACGCTCCGAACCCCGCTCGTTGCCGGCAGCACGTTCGATTCGCGCGACGCGCTCGATGCACCGCCACGCGTCGTCGTCAATCGGGCGCTGGCGCAGCGATTCTGGCCATCGGAGAGCCCGATCGGCAAGCGGCTTCGCGTGCCGATGTTCAACGGCATCGTGCCGGAAGTCATTGGCGTGGTGGGCGACGTACATCTGATGGATGCGCGGACGCCTGTGCGCGGCGCGATCTACCTCGCGAACGCTCGCTTCCCAATGGACGCGCTCGATCTTGTCGTCCGCACCAGTGTCGACGGAGCGTCGGTGGCGAAATCCCTACAGGCAATCGTCACGACGCTGGATCCGGCGCTGCCGGTGTATTGGGTCACGACGCTCGATGACATGGTGGGTCGCGCGCTGTCCCGTGATCGATTCACGGCGGCGCTGCTCGGTGCGTTCGCGGTCGTGTCGCTGCTGCTGGCGGCGGTGGGCATCTACGGGGTGTTCGCCGGGGATGTGGCGCAGCGGCGCAAGGAGATCGGCATACGGGTCGCGCTGGGTGCGCCCTCGGGCGGGGTCATTGCGCTCGTGATGCGTCGCGCGATGACGCGTGCCGTTCTGGGCGTGGCGTTAGGCACCGGAGGCGCGCTGCTCGCCGCGCGGGCGATGCGGTCGCTCCTGTTCGGCGTCGGCGCAGCGGATCCGGTGTCGTTCGTCGGAGTGGCGGCGCTGCTGTTGCTGGTGGCTTTGGCAGCGACGCTCGTCCCGGCCGTACGAGCGGCGCGCGTGTCGCCGCTCGTGGCCATTCGGACGGACTAGGTGTCATTCCGAGCGCAGCGAATCGCAGTCATCCCGATAGAGAGCCCTCTTTCAGGACAATCGCGATCCCTCGCCTGTCGGCTCGGGATGACTACCGACCTGACGGCTCGGAATGACTGTCATTTCACCCGGGCGTACGTGAGCGGCTCGCCTTCGGGCGGAGTGACGCGGAGACGAACGCTGCCGGCCGCATCGCGCTCGAACGAGAGGCGCGCGGCCCCAAATGCGAACGTGCTGTCGCTCAGGGCAATGAGCGGCTCGGCGAGAAACCCCGGGCGCGGGCTGTACATCAAGCGGCCATTGTCCACGGACAGAGTTCGCCCCGTCTCGTATTCGCCGGCGTAGGCACCTAACGTCACCGCCGGTACGGTGCGCGGCGAAGCCTGCGCCTCGATCCCCTCGCGTGTCAGGTCCAGCATCCGGCGCCATCGGGCATCAGTCTGGCTTGCGGCGATCGTCTTGAGCGCCAGCGCATGGGCCACATCGAGCGCGCGCGTCGGATCGACCGGCACATCCGGAATCACGCCCACGCGCTCCCACTCGGCGCCGGTCTTCGGGTCCATGACGCGCGTGAACGACACCGATGCGTTGAACCCTTCGCCGAGGTCGAGGATGGCATTGTTGTGCCCCGCGCCAGCAGTCGTGCCGCCGACGATCGTCGCGCGCTTCATGTTCCTGAGCACGAACGTGAAGTCCTCGCCGGCCGATGCGGTCGCGCCACTCGTGAGCACATAGAGCGGCACGGTAGGTCGGCGCGGTCCGGGCACACTGGCGAGCGTGTAGCGCGTGAACGTTTCGTGTCCCGACCGGTTTTTCACGGTGAGCGAGGGGATCGTGTCCGCGGTCGTGAAGTGACTGATGATCATGTTCACCGAGAACGGGCTCCCGCCCCCGTTGCGTCGGAGATCGAAGATGATCGCGTCCGTGTTGTGCAGATAGTCGAGCGCAGACTTGATCGCATCGACGACCTCGGGTGCGCCGGCGAATCCGCGAATGTCCATGTAGCCGACGTTGCCGGGCAGGATATCGACACGACCGAGCGAGAAGTTCGTCCGACGCGCGGCGATGGCGGCGGGGCCGTTAGGCCCCGGCCCGCCGGGCCCACCCGGCCCACCCGGCCCGCGTGTTGGCGGCCCGAACATGCGAATCCCTTCCGGGCCCGGTCGCTGACCCGGGTTTCCGGGATTGTACGTGACGTTGAGATGCCGGTCGCCATTCACGCTGCGCAGGTCGACCGTGAGCGCCTCGGCAAACCGCCCCGGGCTCACGATCGTGTCGTACGCGCCACCAGTGAGCCGGTCGCGCACGTGCTTGGCGATCATTGCGCCTGTGTCGGCGTCGACGTAGTGGCGCGTGAGCTGCTCGGCCAACGTGCCGACGACGGCGCGCCGGACGGTCGCAGTGAGTGGTGCGGGCGAGGCCGCGCTAGCGGGGCCCGAGGGCGTCTGGCCGCCGGCACGCGCGGCGTTGAGGAGCGACCAGCAAATGGTCAGCGCACACGTGCTGCGAGCGATGAAGCGCATAGGAATCGGACTCGAGGTGAGCTCGGTGCCGGCCGACGGTCGGCCGCAACGACTTCGACACGTGTCGGGGTGTACACAGTTGCCCATCCCATTCGTCCCACGGACGGCCCGGACAGCGGGTGCCGCGCGCGCCTCGTCATTCGGGAGTATCGAAGTTGGCGGGCACCACCATTCTTTGGACCAGTGCAGGCAGTCGTCATCCCGCCACCTCGAGGTGCACCACATGCGGTACGCACTCGTCACTGGTAGCCCATCACACGCGCTGCGGCGCGCAGTGCTCGTCGCGTCGGTCGTCGTGGCTCCCGCGGCGGCGCGACCCGTTGCCGCGCAGGCTGTCCCGAACCGTGAAGCGGCGCTCGAAGTGCGGAAGCGGTTCGTGATGGACCTGGACACGCTGCAGAGCAAATTTCTCGCGCTCAGTGACGCGATTCCCGCCGATAAGTACGCGTGGCGTCCGGGGCCTGGCGTGCGATCGGTCGGCGAGGTGTTCATGCACGTCGCGAGCGAGTACTACGTGTACGCGCCGATGTCCTATGGCGGAGCGCGATCGCCAGTGATCCCTCGCGGGCAGGACTCGTTCAAGACGTTCGAGTCGAAATCGACCAAGGCGGACGTGCAGAAGCATCTCAAGGAAGGCTTTGCCTACGCGAAGCAGACGATCGAAGGGCTGGATCCGGCGGCGATCACCGGCACGCAGAAGATGTTCGGCGGAGACCACACGATCATCGAGACGTCGTTCATCATGACCGACGACCTCCACGAGCATCTCGGACAGCTCATCGCCTACGCGCGCATGAATGGTGTGACGCCGCCTTGGAGTAAATAGGCGGCAGGCGGCAGGCGACTACCCGATTCCCGATTCCCGATTCCCGATTCCCGATTCCCTATTCCCGACTCAACAGCGCCGCGCCAAACACGCCAGCGCTGTCACCCAACGTGGGACGGAGAAGCTCGGTGCGGAGGTCGGGGTTGAAGAGCTGCCGGCGGATCGCGTCGCGTGTGACAGGGTCATACAGCCGCTCGATGTTGCCCACGCCGCCGCCGATCACGATCGCGTCGGGGTCGAGGATATTGATCACCGCTGCAATGGCCTCGCCGAACTTGTCGGTGAGTCTGCGCAGCGTCGCTTCTGCGGCAGCATCATCGTGCGCGGCGCGGTCCACGATGTCTGCGAGTGCGCGACGGGCGCCGGTTCGCGATTCGTAGAATCGCTCGAGTGCGGGGCCCGAGATGACTGTCTCGACGCATCCGGCACGCCCGCAGTAGCACGGTGCGGTCTCACCGCAGATCGGGTTGTGGCCCCACTCGCCCGCGATGCCATGCAGCCCATCGAGGACCCGGCGGTGCACGACAAGGCCGCCTCCGACGCCGGTGCCGAGGATCAGGCCGACGACGACGTCGCGGCCACGCGCGGCGCCAAGGGTCGCCTCGGCCAGCGCAAAGCAATTCGCATCGTTGGCGAGGCGAGTTGCCATGCCTAACGCGGCGGCCAGGTCCCGGCCCAATGGCTGCCCGTTCAGGCAGGTCGTGTTCGAGTTCTTCAAGGTGCCCGTGGCGGGCTCAATGGCCCCCGGCGTACCCACGCCAATCACAGCCGGCCTCACGCCGCGCGACGCCGCCTCGAGCTGCTCGACGACGAGGCGTACCCGGCCCACGATGTGGGCGTAGCCCGAGGCGCTTTCCGTCGCAACGCGCGTTCGGGCGATGACGCGATCGGGATCCGCCGCGCTGACCACCACGCCTTCGATCTTGGTGCCGCCGAGGTCAATGCCCCAGAGGCGATCATCGCGAGTCATGGGTCAAGGTAGCCGGCGAGGGCAACCGACTGCAATTTCGTCTCGGCTCTTACCTCGAACGGAGCGAATGACGATCCGAAAGCTGGTTGTCCTGCTGCTCGCCGCCGCCGTGTGCGGTGTCGCGATCACCTCCGCCGTCCGGAACCCGGAGCACGCGGACCTCGACGCGGCCGCGCGGCGCGGCGTGCCAGGCAAGTTCGTGACGTTAGGCGACGGCGTCACGCACTATGATGTGCAGGGACCGGACAGCGGGCAGCGGGTGCTCCTCGCACACGGCTTTTCCGTGCCGTCATACATCTGGGATTCGACCGTCACGGCGCTCGTCGGTGCTGGATTCCGGGTGGCGCGCTACGACTACTACGGGCGGGGCTTTTCCGATCGGCCCAACGTTCGGTATACGGCGGACCTCTTCGACCGCCAGATGCTGCAGCTCCTCGACTCGCTCGGATGGACAGGACCGGTGGACATCGTGGGGCTGTCGATGGGCGGTCCGGTGACCGCGGAGTTCACGGGGCGCCATCCGGAGCGCGTGCGGTCGCTCACCCTGGTCGACCCGGCCATGGGATCGCGCGATGCACCGCCGCTGATGTTCCGTCTTCCGCTGGTTGGCCAAACCCTCTGGCAGGGGTACGCGGTGCCACCGATGGCGGCCGGCCAGCTCTCGGATTTCGTCGAGCCGGCGAAGTGGCCCGACTGGCCGGACCGCTATCGCGTCCAGATGCAATACCATGGTTTTGGCCGAGCGCTGCTATCCACGTTGACGGAGGGCGCCGCCGGCGCGCCGCTCGACTCCGTCTACGCGCGTGTTGGCGCGTTAGGCAAGCCGACGCTGCTCATCTGGGGGACGCAGGACAGTACGGTGCCGATCAAGTACGCGGACAGCGTGCGGAAGGACATTCCGCAGGCGCAGTACGCTCCGATCGAGCGCGCCGGGCATCTGCCGCACATGGAGCGGACAGACGTTGTGAATCCGCTGTTGATTTCGTTTCTGCGAAAGTAGGCGGCAGGCGGCAGGCGCCAGTCGCCTGCATTTAGGCAGTTCTACGCAACGAATCATCCTCCGCCCGCGGCAGATACACCGAGAAGCGAGTCCCTCGGCCTGGCGTCGTGTCCACGCGGATCGTGCCACCGGTCTGCTCGACGATGCCGTACACCGTCGACAGGCCGAGGCCCGTGCCGAGACCCTGTGGCTTCGTGGTCACGAACGGTTCGAAGATGTGCGGCAGAACGGACGGATCGATGCCCGTCCCCGTGTCTTCGATGAGGATGCGCACGTACGCACCGGGAGAGAGGCCCACGGACGCGCTTGCGTGGCCGCTGTCGAGCACGATGTTCCCCGTGCGCAGCCGAAGCGTGCCCCCGTTAGGCATCGCATCGCGTGCATTCACGCCGAGGTTCATGAGCACGCGCTCGAGCTGACCCGGATCCGCGAACACCTGCCATGTTTCGGCGGCCAGCTCGGTCTCCACCCGGATGTCGGTGCCCATGACGCGCCGCAGCATTCCGAGGAACGACGTGATCTGGTGATTCACGTCGAGGCGCTGTGGCTGCAGGACCTGCTTGCGGCTGAAGGCAAGCAGCTGCTGCGTCAACTCGCTGGCTCGCCGCGACGCCTTCAGGATCTCCTGCGCATCCGCGTGAGATTGGCTGGTTGCCGGCAGATCGGTCGTGATCATCGAGGCGCAACTCTGGATGATCGTGAGCAGGTTGTTGAAATCATGCGCGACGCTGGCTGCCAGGCGCCCGACCGCCTGCATCTTCTCGGCCTGGTGCAGCCGGGCTTCGAGCTCGCGTCGCGCCGTCAGATCCTTCGCGATCCCGTACATGCCGACGACGTTGCCGTCGACCACGATCGGGAGGGCCGTGATGGCGACCTCGATGCGACGGCCGCTCTTGTGCAGGATCGTCTCATCGTAGCTCGTGCCGACGCCCGACATGACCCCGCGGAATCGCTCGAGTGTCTTCAGGCGATTCTCGGGCACGACGAGCGGCGCGAACGGCTTTCCGATCAACTCCTCGGGTGAGTAACCAGTGAGTCCCTCGCAGGCCGCGTTGGCGCTGACGAAGCGGCCTTCGCGGTCGAACGAGTACACCGCGTCGGGGTGGTGATCGAACAGGGATCGATACCGCTGCTCGCTCTCCCGCAACCGGGCCGCGACAGTGCGGCGTTCGGTGACGTCCTGGAAGAAGATCGCGAGCCCGCCCGCATACGGATAAATCCGATTCTCGAACCACTTGCCATACGGCGCGTAGTACGCCTCGATCTGATGCGGTGTCCCGTCGGCGGCGGCCCGCTCGTATTCCTGCTGAAACGGCTGCCCGACACCCTCGGGGAATTCCGTCCAGATGTGCTTCCCGATGAGGTAGGCCGGATCGCGGTTGAACATCTGCGCGGCGTGCGCGTTCACGTAGGTGTAGCACCAGGCGGCGTCAAGCGCGACGAACCCATCGCTCGTGGCCTCGAGCACCCGCGTCAGCGTTTCACACGTTTGCTCCGCCTGCCGCCGGCGACGGATCAACTCCCCCATCAGCGACCGGATTCCGGTGTACAACGCGTTCACGTGGGCGTCGGGATCCGGCGGCATGTCCGCGAGCCGCGCCTCGAGCCTGGTGATACGCTCCTGAAGCGGATCCTCGCGTACGGGCACGTCCGTCCCGCGGTCACCCGCTGGCGGGTCACGACGATCGCTCACGATTCGGTTGCCATCTTCTTCGGGGGCTACCATTGCATCGCTCTCGTACTCGTCGACCGGTCCAGTATGTAATAACGGGTTTGGTCGTGTCGAGGTGCGTGTTTCTAACGTAGTATGCGCGTCGCTCGTATTGTTCGTGCTCGATCGCTAGCGGTTCACCACGTTGCCCTCCCTCTATGCGCCTCCGTCACGTTGCCCTCGTCGCCGCCGCGACCGCTTTCCCGTCGCTCACCGCCCGACCCGCTGCTGGTCAGGAGCCGAAGAAGCTCACGGCAGAGGATTATGCCCGGGCCGAGAAGTTCCTGGGCACCAACACGGTACCGCTGGTGGCGGGCCTGGGATTCCGGCCGACATGGTTGGAGAATGGGCGGCTCTGGTATCGGACGACTGTGGCGACCGGAAGCGCGTTCATCATCGTGGACCCGGCGAAACGCACGCGCGAGCCGCTCTTCGACCAGACTCGGCTCGCTGCCGCGCTGGCAGCGGCGTCGGGTGGCCGGGTGGAGGGCGCGCGCCTGCCGTTTCAGACGTTCGACCTGGCGAAGGACAATCGGTCGATCACGGTGAACCTGCCGCGTGGCCGGTGGAAGTGCGACCTGCAGGCATACACCTGCGTGGCGGCTGATTCGACGGCGTCGGATCGCCGTGCCCCGGCGAACTCGAGCGTCTCGCCCGACGGCAAGTGGGCCGCCTACATCAAGGATTACAACCTGTGGGCTCGCGAGCTGGCCACCGGGAAGGACGAACAGCTCACGACCGACGGGATCAAGGACTTCGGGTACGCGACGGACAACGCGGGCTGGGTGCACAGCGATCGGCCGGTGCTCACGTGGTCGCCGGACTCGAGGCAGATCGCGACGTACCAGCAGGACGAGCGGGGGACGCGCGAGATGTATCTCGTGTCCACGAACGTCGGCGCGCCGAAGCTCGAGGCGTGGCATTACCCGTATCCCGGCGACAGCGTGATCTTCCGCATCAGCCGGGTGATCATTCATCTGCTGCCTAACGGTGGCGCACACGTGCTCCGGCTCGATATGCCGCCGGATGCGCATCGCTCGACCGTATCGGACCACGTGAACTGCGGCGGCGAGATCTGCGACGCGCAATGGTATCCCGATGGTTCGCACCTGGCGTTCATCTCGAGCTCTCGCGATCACAAGACCGCGTGGTTCCGGGTCGCCGACGCGAAGACCGGCGAGGTGAAGACGCTGTTCGAGGAGCACTCGAAGACGCAGGTGGGCGACGCATCGCTGCCGGAGAATCTGTGGCGTCCGCTGCCGGCGTCGAACGAGCTGCTCTGGTGGTCGCAGCGCGACAACTGGATTCACCTCTACCTGTACGACCTAACGACGGGCAAGCTCAAGAACCGCATCACCACCGGTGATGGCAACGTCGAGGACATCGTGCGCGTCGACGAAAAGGCGCGTCAGATCTACTTCATGGCGCAGGGGAAGGACCCGAGCCGGGATCCCTACTTCCAGCACCTCTATCGCATCGGGTTCGACGGCAAGGGCCAGACGCTGCTCACGGCGGAGAACGCGAACCACACGATCACGGTATCGCCCGATGGGAAGTACTTCGTCGATTCGTACTCGACGCCCGTGGTGCCGCCGGTGACAGTGCTCCGCGACGCGAACGGGAAGGTGCTGCAGACGCTCGAGAAGGCGGACATCACCCGGCTGCTCGCGACCGGCTGGAAGCCGCCGACCATGTTCACGGTGAAGGGGCGCGACGGGAAGACCGACATCTACGGTCTCATGTACACGCCGTCGAAGCTCGACTCCGCGAAGAAGTATCCGATCATCGACTACATCTACCCCGGGCCACAGAGCGGGAGCGTCGGGCCACGCAGCTTTTCACCCGCGCGCGGCGATCATCAGGCGCTGGCGGAGCTCGGCTTCGTCGTCGTGGCGATTGACGGGATGGGCACGCCGGGGCGATCGAAGGCGTTCCACGACACGTACTACGGGCACATGGGCGACAACACGATTCCCGACCAGGTCGCGGGAATCAAGGAGCTCGCACAGAAGTACTCGTTCATCGACGTGGACAAGGTGGGTATCTGGGGTCACTCGGGTGGCGGCTTCGCGACCGCGAGCGCGATGTTCAAGTTCACGGACTTCTTCGATGTTGGGATCGCCGAGTCGGGTAACCACGACAACCGGAACTACGAGGACGACTGGGGCGAGCGATACCAGGGACTGCTGGAGAAGAATGGCCCGAGCGACAACTACGCCGAGGAGTCGAACGCGACGTACGCGAAGAATCTCAAGGGCAAGCTGATGCTCGTGCATGGCCAGATGGATGACAACGTGCCGCCCGAGAACACGCAGCTCGTCGTGGACGCGCTGGTGAAGGCGGGGAAGGATTTCGACCTGATCATGCTGCCGCACGCGCGACATGGGTACGGCGTGGACAACAACTACATCATGCGGCGGCGGTGGGACTACTTCGTGAAGAACCTGCAGGGCGCGGAGCCGCCGAAGGAGTATCAGATCGGGAAGCCGCAGATCGTTCCGTAGGGAGCCTGGCGGCAGGCGGCAGGCGGCAGGCGGCAGGCGACAGGCTAACGACTACCGACTACCGACTCTTATGACGAAAATCCGATCCAGCGGCCCGCCGCCGCCACCGTGAACCACAGCAGCAGCGACACGGCAGCCGTGACACGAGTGAGCCGCGACGTCTCGAGCGACCGCACCGCGACGCGTTTCCGCACCGTGAACGTGTAGAGCAAGGCCACGGGGAGCGTGGCGATCTTCACCCAGAATGCCGGCGTATGCAGGACCCTCCCCGCCTCCGACGCGAAGAGCAGGACTCCAGTCGAGACGATCAGGGCAAGGCTCGCCTCGAGCCACGGGTGCACCGCGGTGGCCAGTGCCGGCAGCGACTGATTCGTTAGGCCGACGCCGAACATCCGCAGGTCGACGATCAGCAGTGTGCCGCCCAGCGCGCACAATCCGAGCAGGTGTCCCGACTCGATGGCCGGGAAGAGCCACGGCGAAATGCGTGTCAGTATCCGTGTTGGCGATTCCTCGTAGGCCACGAGGCGCCCGGCGATCACGGCTCCGCTCCAGGCCGTGAGCGACACGATCGCCGCCACGCGAGCGGCGGTAGGTGGCATGGCGGCCGAATCCCAGTCGGCAATCCGCCGGCGCGTGCGCGCGTGAAAGAACCACACGTTGAACCCGGCGACCGCCAGCAGGACCAACTTGATCCGGAAGCTCAGGTCTCTGTAGTAGTCGACCGGCGTGGCGGTGAACAGCAGGACCCCGGTGACGACCATGACGAGGAACGCGCCGCGCGTCCACGGCAGCAGCCGTTGCGTGAACGCCGAAGCCGGGATGTGGGTCATGGCGACGCCGAGCAGCCGTAGGTCGAGCATCACCGCGGTGCCGACAAAGAGCGCGAGGCACAGGACGTGGACCGATTCCAGGAGCGGCCACACGTAGACCGACTCGTGCAGCGCGACGCTCCACTGCGTGGCCGCAAGCCATTGGAGCACCGTGAGGATCGACATCGCTACGGGTCCGTCGCCACTGGAGGATCGCTTGGTTGGGCTCGGCCGAATCTATTGCTGCGTAGAATGGTGAGCCACCGTGCCTATCGGGTCGAATCGCTCGTCGTTAAGGGATGACAGTGCGACCAGTAGCGAAGGCGGGCATCGTTGTCGCGGGGTACGTCGCGGCGGTGGCAGTCGCGTCGCTTGTCCTGCGCGTCTACATCGCCGCCACCAGTGGCGCGGACCGACAGACCTACGGAGGGATGTACGCCTTCGGCGACAGCCTCCTGTTTCTCGGGGTCGCCGGCGTCGCGGCAATTCCTGCAACGGGCGCCGCGCTCTTCTTTCTACGCTCGCACCGGGGGTTCTGGAGAATCCTTTCGATCGGGGGCCTCGCGACCGCGGCGACGGCGATCCTGGCGTCAGTCCTGTTCCTTGCGATGCGGGCAACAGCAGGTCACGGGCCGTTGCAGTCGTGGGCCATGCTGACGCCGCTCAGAATTCTGGTTGCGCCACTGCTCGCCCTGTTCTTTCTCCTCGCCGGGCTTTTCGCGCCGACGCGATCCGCGCGTCTCTGCCTCGCGTCCGCGGCTGCGATCGAGGTCGTCGCGTTCGTGGCGGTCGCCGGGACGTGGTGGGTGTCCGGTCGTTAGGAATCAGCGTACCCCGGTGCGTTGCGAGCTCGCCATCGTCGCGTAATGCTCGGCCTCGGCCGACCTGCCTAACGCGGCGTAGTCGCGCGCGAGCGCGTCGGCGATCCGCGCGAAGAGGCGAGGCTGCGATCGCCTCTTCTTGTCCACCACAGCATAGGCCGCCCGCAACTCCGGCTCGGCCTTGTCGTAGTGCCCGAGCGCCATGAGACACGTCCCGAGCCCGAAGCGACCATCGGCCGTCGCGAGATGATCCGCGCCGAACTTGGCGACCGCCATGTCGACGCCCTTCTCCAACAGGGGCAGCGCCTCCGAGGCACGTCCCTCCGCCGTCAGCGTTTGGCCCAGCCCCAACTGCGACCTGATGAAGAGCGGTTGCTGCGCGGGCTTGTCGCGGTCGACAAGGTCGGCCACCTCGCGGAACGATCGCTCGGCGTCGTGCAGGTTGCCGCTCTCGCGCAACGCCTGGGAGAGACTCTGATGGACCGTGAGTGTGTACGTGTGCTTCGCCCCGAGCAGCGACGCGTACAGATCCCGCGAATCACGCAGAAACGGAATCGCTTTGTCGGGCTTGCCCTCGAGCCGCAGCACGCTGCCGATGTTGCTCATGCTGAGCGCGACAGCGGTGGCCTTGGGTCCCAGGACGGCGCGGTTCACGGAAAGAGCCTCGCGATACGTGCGCTCGGCTTCGTCGAAGTCGCCCTTGTCACGGAGGATCGTGCCGAGGTTGTCGAGGCTTGCCGCGACGTTCGCGTGGTTCTCGCCGAACATCTGGCGGTCGAGCGCGAGCGCTTCGCGGACCAGCGGCTCGGCCTTCTCCCAGTCGCCCTTCTCCCGGAAGAGCATCGCCCCGAGATTGTTGAGGCCAATCGTGACGCTCGGATGTGCGTTGCCTAACGACTTCCGCTTCGCGGCCAGGGACTGGCGGTAGAGCGCCTCCGCCTCGTCGATCTTGCCTCGGAACTGCTGCACCTGGGCGAGGTTCTGCAGCGTTTGTGCGGTGTAGGGATGGTCCTTCCCGAGCTTCTCCACCTGGATCGCGAGGGCTTCGCGATACAGGGGCTCGGCGTCATCGTAGGCACCCTTCCAGAACAGCGACAGACCGAGGTTGTTGAGGCTCGTCGCGACCCCGAGATCACGCGGCCCGAGGACGGCCCGCCGAATCGCGAGTGCCTGACGAAAGAGCGAGTCCGCACCGGCGAAGTCGTTTCGGGCTTGGCGCAGCTGGGCCACGTGATCGATGCTCGCCGCGGTCACCGTGTCCTCGGTCCCGAAGAACGTCCGACGCTGGGCCAGTGCGCCGACGAGCAACGGCTCCGCTTCGTCGAGCCTGTCCTGTGCTGTCAGTGTCTGCCCGAGCGCGTCCATGGCTTCGGCAACCGCTGGATGACGCGGTCCATACAACGTCCTCCGCTCGGCGAGCGAGCGCCGCTGCTGTGACGCTGCCTCGTCAAAGAGGCCGAGGTTCGAGTAGACTCGGCCGAACACGGTGCGAAGCTCGGCCTGATTCTCGGCGTGGCCGGCGAGAACGGAATCCACCCTGGCCGCACCGCGGTCGAGCAGCGCTCGCGCCGTCACGTCTCCGGATCGCAGGTTCGGTGGTGCGAACGGGTCGGCGACGTCGAACACGCTCACGAGGTAATCCTCAACCGCCTTCGCCTTGCCCGCCTCCGCTTCGGCTCGAGTGCGCAGCGACACCTCACGAATGCCAGCGCCGGCGATCAGCGCGATGATGGCCGCACTCGCCGCCACGCCGAGGCGGTGGCGACCGACGAACTTCCGCATCCGGTACGTAGCGCTATCGGGGCGAGCGAGCAGCGGGCGGCCGTCGCGAAATCGGTCGATGTCATCCAGCATGGCTGCCGCCGAGGCGTAGCGCCGATCGGGCTCTTTTCGCAGCGCCTTCAGCACAATCGCGTCGACGTCGTCTCGCAGCACTCGATTCGCGTCGCTCACCGAGGACGGAAGTGCGGGTTCCTCGCGCAGAACCACCTCCTCGAGCTCGTGGAGGCTGCGGCCACGCAGTGGGAAGGGCAACTGCCCCGTGAGCAGTTCGTAGAGTACGACGCCGAGCTGGTACACGTCGGTGAGCGTCGTGATCGGCTCACCGCGGATCTGTTCGGGAGCGGCATACGCCGGCGTCATCCACCGCTGGCCCGTATGCGTTAGGCGCGGGTGCACGCTGCCGTCGCGCGGCTCGAGCAGCTTTGCCAGCCCGAAGTCGAGCAACTTCACCCTTCCATCGGTCGTGACGAAGATGTTCGAGGGCTTGAGATCCCGGTGCACCACGAGATTGCGATGCGCGTACTGCGTCGCCTCGACGACGGTCGCAAAAAGCTCGAGCCGCCGTGCCAGCGGTAGCGCGCGCTCGGTGCAGTATTGGTCAATCGGTGCGCCGTCTACGTACTCGAGCACCAGGAAGGGGAAGCCGTCGTCGGTCACTCCTCCGTCGAGCAGTCGTGCGATGTTCGGGTGATTGAGCTTCGCGAGAATCTGGCGTTCGGTTCGGAGCCGCTCGAGATCGAGCTCGGAATCCAACCCCGGACGCAGCAGCTTGATCGCGACCTCCTGCTCGAACGCGCCATCGGCGCGATGCGCGAGGAAGACGCGCGACATTCCGCCGCGTCCGATCTCCCGCTCGACGAGGTAGGCTCCGATTCGGCGCCCGACGAATGGGTCGGGTCCTCCTTCGACTAACTGAAGGAGTGCGGCGGCGGCGCCGACCGGCGGTGAAGTCAGAAAACCGGACGCCTGCGGGAGCTTGGCGAGGAGCGCTTCCACCTCTGCGCGCAGCTCGGGGTCGCCGCTGCAGGCCTCATCCAGCAGGGAGGGCCAGCTTGCTGGTTCGAGGGTCAGCGCCCTGTCGAGTACCTGTTCCACACGCTGCCAGCGGTCGGCGTCGAATCGCATGGGCGCTACGGACCTCGAACGGCTATGCACGGTTGAGAGCGTCGTCGCTCGACGACCCAAGCTGAGGCCGGGACCTGAGCCCGTCCAGGGCAAGCTTTGGCGGCCCCAGTTTCAGCCTCCCGTTGAAAGCCCCGGTAGCCGACGACAGCTTGGGGGATCGGGAATCGGGAATCGGGAATCGGGAAACGCGGGGAACGCCCATATGGAAAGACGCGAGCTCATTCGATTCCTGATGGCGACGGTGGGACTCAAGTGCGTCGAGGGCTTCA
>Ga0207675_100000285_pt1 | contig 48665 bp, 35 predicted proteins | sample KBSSwiS42_FD_184305 | JGI IMG/M metagenome (GOLD analysis project Ga0207675, IMG submission 184305) | Switchgrass rhizosphere microbial communities from Kellogg Biological Station, Michigan, USA - KBS Switchgrass S4-2 (SPAdes) (version 2) | ecosystem: Host-associated > Plants > Roots >...
CGCAGTCGGCTCGGCCGGCCAGTAATTCATCTCGGTATTGATGTTGATCGTGTATTTCGAACCCCAGGGCGGGTTCACGCGATCGTTCCAGATGCCCTGGAGATTGGCGGGCTGCGAGCCGGGCCGCGACGATGAAATCAGCAGATAGCGGCCATAGTTGAAATAGAGCGCCGCAAGCGCAGGATCGTCGCTGGTCTCGCTCGTGCGGATGCGTTCGTCGGTCGGCCGTTCCGCGGCCGGCGTCCGGCCGAGATCGAGCGACACCGCGCGGTAGAGACGCTGGTGCTCGGCGACTGCCTCGGCGGCGATGCGTTCGTAGCCGGCGGCGCTCGCGGCTTCGATCTGCGCGCGCGTCACGGCGACCGGATCGCCGCTGACATCATCGAACCGGCGATAGCTCGTCGCCATTGCGATGAGGATCGTGACGGCATTGGCGCCGCGGACGCCGACCGCACCGGCGCGCCGCGCGATCGAACCGCCCTCCGGCAGGACACGCACCCGCGCCACGAACTTCAACGCCGGAGCAATGCCGCCCTGCCCCGGGTTCTCGGCGCGCAGGATCAGGCTATCGCCTTCGACTGCGAGGTCTGCGACTTGCGGCGAGCGCAGCGAAATATCGCAGTCGAGTGCGCCCGGCCGACTGACGGTGAGCCGTACGGCAATCACGTGGTGCACCGGCGAGGCCAGCACGCGCCGCTCATGGCGAACGCCTCCCGTTGCGAAACGCGTGGTCGCGACCGCCGCGTCGAGATCGAGCGCGCGCTCATAGTCGCGCACATTGTCCGCCGACACGTTGGGCAGATCGACGATCAGGTCCCCGAGCGTCTGATACGCCATCTGCGCGAGCGGCTTGGCCATCAGCTTGGCGTTGGCGAGCGCCTGCGCCTGCGCGAACTCACCGGCGAAGATCAGCCGCCTGACTTCGGGCAGCGCCGCCAGCGCATCGGGATTGACCGGGTCGTAGGGCCCGCCGGCCCACAGTGTATCCTCGTTGAGCTGAAGCCGCTCGCGATCGGCGCCGCCGAACACCATCGCCCCGATCCGGCCGTTGCCGATCGGCAGCGCTTCCACCCATTGCTGCGCCGGCTGGCGGTACCACAGCCGATGCTGCGATGCCGCTGCCGGCGGATCCGCCGCGGCAGCGGGCAACGACATCACTGCCGCCGCCGCCGCCGAATGCTTGAGTATGCCGCGCCGGCTGATCGGTACGAGCGAGTCCACCGGCCGGGCTCAGGCCGCCGGCTCGACGGCCACTGGTGGTAGGGCGTGGGTCGGGCGCGATCCCCACAAGGCGTAGAACAGCACATAGAGGCAGCACGCCGCCGTCACGAGGAAACCCCATTGCAGGCCGTAGATGTCGCCGATCTTGCCCACCACAAATGCCAGCCCGCCGCCAGCGATCGACAGGATGAGCCATCCAGATCCTTCCTCGGTCAGCGGGCCCAGACCGCGGATCGCGAGCGCGAAAATCGTCGGGAACATCAGCGAGATGCCCAGCCCGACCGTGATCAGCCCGTACATCGCCGCAGGCCCTTGGACGAACACCGCCACCAGCGATCCGGCGGTCGCGATCACCGCGAACAGCGCAAGCACACGCTCCGGCGCGACGCTGCGCATCAGGCCCGCGCCGATGAAGCGCCCGACCATCATCCCGCCCCAGAAGAAGGTGAGATAAGTGGCAGCATGCTCCTGCGTCAGGTTGGCGACGCTCGGCTGCGACACGAAATTGACGAAATAGCTACCGACGCTGATCTCGGCGAGGACGCACAGTGCAATTCCCCCGCAGCCGAAAATCAGGTTGCGGTGATCGAACAGCGAAAGGCCGCGCCGTGCCTCGGCCGACGCGCGTGCGGTTGCCGCGCCCAGCGTGGGCAGCTTCGCGCGCGCGATCAGAAAAGCCAGCGCGGCGAGGACGATCGCAACGATCAGATAGGGCAGCTCCGTCGCCTGCGCATCGGCGACGCGCTGGGCATGAGTGAGCTCGGTGCCCTGCGCCGTCGTGCCGCCCGTGGTGCGCGCGAGGATGAGATATTTGCCGAAGATTACCGCGAGCACGTCACCGGTGGTGTTGAATGCCTGCACCAGCGTGAGCCGGCCTTCGGAGCTCTCCGGCGGACCGATCACCGCGACATAGGGATTCGCGGCGACCTGCAGCAGCGCGATACCGCACGACACGACGAATAGCGACGCTATCGTCACCGGGTAGGAAACGAGATAGGCCGCGAGGATCATGCCGAGCGAACCGCCGGTCATCACCAGCAGCCCGGTGGTCAGCGCGCGCTGATAGCCGATCCGCTCAATCAACTTGGCGGCGGGAAGCGAGGCCAGCAGATAGCCGATGAACCAGACCGATTCGATGAGGCCGGTCTGGAAATAGCTGAGCTCGAACACACTGCGCAGGTGCGGGAGCAACGTGCCGTTGATGACGCTGATGAATCCCCACATGAAGAACAGCGTGGCGAGTAGCGCCAGCGCGGGACCATAGCGGGAAACGTCGCCTGCGGGCGCGCGCGCCGGCGACGCGGCAGTGCTGGGCGGTATGGCCATCTAGTCTCTTCCTCTCTGAACCGCGCGGCTGTCCGGCGGGCTTGCTCTTCCGGTTATACTCGGAGTATTGAACGCGCCAACAGGCGTCAACCTCGTCCGTGCGTTGCGCCGCCAGCCGAAAGGGAAAGAGCGGATGAAGGAGTGGATTGCCGCATCGTCGGTGCTTGCGCTGTTGCTGCCGGGTGTCGCCGCGGCGGCCGATGCGAAACGATCAGCATTCGGAACGCTTGCCGACGGCCGCAAGGTCGAATCGGTCACGCTCACCAACGCCAAAGGCATGCGCGCGACGGTCATCAGCTATGGAGCGATCCTCCAATCGGTGATCGTCCCCGATCGCCGCGGCAAGCCTGGCGAAGTCACGCTCGGCTACAATGACATGACCGGTTATATCAAAGCGCCGAACTATTTCGGGGCGACGGTCGGCCGTTATGCCAATCGCATCCGCGCCGGCAAGTTCTCGATCGACGGGAAGCAATATACGCTCGCGATCAACAACACGCCGAACGCGCTGCACGGCGGTCTGGTCGGGTTCGACAAACGGCTGTGGACCATCACAAAAGTGACCAACGGACCGACGGCGAGCGTGGTGTTGAACTATGTCAGCGCGGACGGTGAAGAAGGCTATCCGGGCACGCTCAACGTCACTGCCACCTATTCGCTCAACGAGAAGAACGAGTTGAGCGTCGAGTATGACGCGACGACGGACAAGCCGACGATCGTCAACATCACCAACCACAGCTTCTTCAATCTCGCCGGCGAAGGCGCGCCATGGACGATCTACGACCATGTGCTCACCATCCCTGCGCAAGCAATCACGCCGGTCGATCGCACGCTGATCCCGACCGGCGAACTCAAACCGGTGGCGGGCACGCCGTTCGACTTCCGTAAGCCGATGGTGATCGGCGCACGCATTCGCGATGCGCGCGACGAGCAGATCGCCTTTGGCCAGGGCTATGATCACAATTATGTGATCGGTCGCGATGTGGCCAAGGCGCCGCGGCTCGATGTGCGTCTGGCCGACCCCAAGACCGGGCGCGTGCTCGAGGTTCTGTCGAACCAGCCGGGTATCCAGGTTTACACCGGCAATTTCCTCGACGGCACTGCCATCGGACGTTCGGGTCACGCGTATCGCCAGGGCGACGGTATTGCCATGGAGCCGCAGGTGTTCCCGGACACGCCGAACCAGCCGGCGTTCGGATCGGCTCGGCTCGACCCCGGCCAGACCTATCGCAACATCATCGTCTATCGCTTCTCGACGTCGAAAGCGCACTGACGCGCCAATCTGTGGGGATCTTCCATGCTGAAGGCGCTGGTACCCATGGTTGCGGCTATGTTGACCACGCCGGCATGGGCGGTTCCGACACTCGACGGGGTGATCGGCGACCATGCCGTCCTCCAGCGCGATCGCCCGATCCACGTGTCGGGCAGGACCGAGCCCGGCGAAGCGTTGACGCTCACGCTCGCCGGGCACACAACGACCGCTACGGCGGACGGCAGCGGCCATTTCTCGGCGAGCCTGCCGCCGCTCAAGGCCGGCGGACCCTATGATCTCGCAGTCGTCACGACGAGCGGGTCGCTGATCGTGCGCGACCTGCTGATCGGGGATGTCTTCCTGTGCTCGGGGCAGAGCAACATGGAGATGTCGGTCCAGGGCTCGCAGGACGCGGGCGCGCGCTTCGGTGCCGCCGACGATCGGCTGCGCCTGACGACGATCGAAAAGGGTTTCGCCAACACGGTGCAGTCCGCGCTCGTGCGGCCGGCGGTGTGGGCAGCGGCGAGCCCCGCCAATGTCGGGCCGTTTTCGGCCGCCTGCTACTTTATGGTGGAGGAGCTGCGGCGCGCGGAACAGGTGCCGGTGGGCGCGATTTTGTCGGCCTGGAGCGGATCGCGCATCTCCGCCTGGATCGACGAGCCGGGCTTACGACAAGCGGGCATGCAGCGCGAAGTCGACACGCTGGCGCTCTACCGCCGCGACGCCATCGCGGGCATGCGTGCGGCTACGGGCGCGTTCGAAATATGGTGGCGCCAACAGTCTGGCGACCGCCCTGGCCGTGAGCCGTGGCAGCCCGACGCCGCGCTCGACTGGAAGCCGATGCCGCGCGTCGGCCCGTTTCGCAGCTGGGGCAGCGGTGGGCTGACAAATTATCAGGGCATGGTCTGGTTTCGGAAAGAAGTGACGCTGACTGCCGAGCAGGCGGCCCAACAGGCCATCGTGTCGCTCGGCGTCATCGACGATGCCGATCGCACCTGGATCAACGGCAAGCCAGTTGGCGGCAGCAGCAATGCCGGGCTGCTCCGCACGTATCTGGTTCCCCCCGGCACGCTCGTCGCGGGCCGCAACGTCATCACCGTCAACGACGACAATAATTGGATGGACGGGGGACTGGTCGGCCCGGCGTCGGAGATGCGGCTGAACTTTGCCGATGGTACCAGTATCGCCCTCGCCGAAGGGTGGAGCTATGCGCCTGGCGGACCGGTCAAGGTCGGGCCGCCGCGCTCGCCGTGGGATGACATCCGTGGCGCCGGAACGCTGTACAATAGCATGATCGCACCGCTTGGGCCCGTCGCACTGGCGGGTGTCGCCTGGTACCAGGGCGAGTCCGACGTCGACATCGCCGGCTATGACCAGCGCCTCGGCGCGATGATGCGCGGCTGGCGGCGGCAATTCGGCTTGCCGGACCTGCCCTTCGCGATCGTCGAGCTGCCCAATTTCGGTCCGGCCGCCGCGGCTCCGATCGAAAGCGGCTGGCCCGCGCTGCGCTACGAGCAACGCAAGGCAGTCGAAAGCGACGGCCATTCCGCGCTCGCGGTCACGATCGATATCGGCGATCCGCGCGACCTGCACCCGCCGCAAAAGCGCGAAGTCGGCCGACGGCTCGCGCGCGCAATGGAAGCGATGGTCTATGGCCGCGCGCTTTCACCCTCGGGCCCACGCGCCGTCTCCGCGCGCCATGACGCGAAGGGCGTGGTCGTGCACTTCGCCGACGTCACCGGCAGCCTCCAGACGCGGAGCGCGTCTCAAGCCATTGGGTTCGAACTGTGCGGTGCTGCAGCTGGCTCGTGCCGCTATGCCAGCGCGCGCGCGGCAGGCAGCGACGTTACCATCACGGGCGACGGCAAGCCGATCGCGCGCGTCCGTTACGCCTGGGCCGACAGCCCGGCGCTCAATCTGTTCGACGAAGCCGCCCTGCCGGCGGGTCCGTTCGAGATCGCAATCCGATAGTCGAACCAGGAGAGAGCGAATGATAGCGAAGCGCGCAGGTGGAGCAGGGCTGAACCGGCGCGAGGCGCTAGTGCTCGGCGCAAGCGGCGTCGGGGCCGCGCTCGCGATGGAAACGCGTGCCAGCGCCGCCCCGGCCGTCCGGCGGGCACCAGCTGCCGGGACCTGCACCACACCCAAATCCGCGATCACCAAGACACGCTATGGGCAGGTTCGCGGCTATCTCGAAAACGACGTCTTCATCTTCAAGGGCGTGCCCTATGGCGACACCACGGCGGGCGAAAACCGCTGGTTGCCCGCCAAGCCGCCCAAGGCGTGGGACGGCGAATATCATGCGCTCGCCTATGGCGCCAACTGCCCGCAGTCGCTGCACAATTTCCGCGCGGTGGAGCACACGTTCCTGCAGCAGTGGACCGACGGGTTCCTGGGCGAGGACATGCTCAAGCTCAACATCTGGACGCCGGCGCTCAGCGGTAACCGTCCGGTGATGGTCTATTTCCACGGCGGCGGATTCAGCTTCGGATCGTCGTACGAACTGCTGTCACACGACGGCGCGAACATGGCGCGCCACCATGATGTGGTGCAGGTTTCGATCAATCACCGGCTCAATGTGCTCGGCTTCCTCGATCTGACCGAAATGGGCGGGTCGGCCTATGAGGAATCGGTCAACGTCAGCATGACCGACTGTGTCGCCGCGCTGCGCTGGGTGCAGGAGAATATTGCGGCGTTCGGCGGCAATCCGGACAAAATAATGATCTATGGCCAGTCGGGCGGCGGCTCCAAAGTCACGACGCTGCTCGGCATGCGCTCTGCCAAGGGTCTGATCCATCGCGCCTCGATCCAGTCGGGCGGCGGCGGCAATCCTCCCTCGGCCGAGCAGTCGCGCGAATACTCCCGCCGGCTGATGAAGGAGCTGGGTGTTGCCCAGGGCAACATGGGTGTGCTTCAGAAGGCGGACTGGAATACGCTGAACACCGCAGCCAACAAGGTCGCGACCGACATGAACGGCCCGGCCCGCCAGGGCGCGGTCACTGCAGGCCCCGGTCCGGCGCCGCGCGTGGGCTCAGGCCCGACGCTCGACGGCAAGGTGATCGACGTCCGCTCGTTCCGCGACGTCGCGCCCGAGATCTCGCGCGACGTTCCGGTACTGATCGGCAACGTCAGCGAGGAAGGTACCGGCTATGGCCGCAATCCGACCGAGGCCGAGTGGCGCGCCCAACTGACCGAGTCGCTGGGTGCCACCAAGGCGGGGCAGCTGATCGACGCGATGAAGAAAGCCCATCCCGAAAAGTCGGTCCGCACGCTCTCCTACGGCGTTCAGGGTCTCTCCGCGCGGAACAACGTCCAAAAGATGGTGCAGCTGAAGCACGCGCTGCACGCTGCTCCGGCCTATCAATATCTGTTTCAGTGGCAATCGCCGCAGCTCGACGGGGTGGCGGGCGCCTGGCACACCGCCGAGCTCGCCTTTTGCTTCGACAACACCGATCTGTGCGCGCAGGCGACCGGCGGCGGCGCCGAGCCGCGGGCGATCGGTCACCGGATGGCGACTGCCTGGGCGAATTTCGCCCGCACCGGCAACCCGAGCCAGCCCGGCCTCACCTGGACGCCGAGCGATCCGGATCGCTGCCAGACCATGGTGTTCGACACACAGTGCCGCATGGTGGACGATCCGGAAGGCGCCGTGCGCCGCATCCTGTTGGCTTGATCCTTCGCTGCGCGGGGCGCGAGTGAAGCGGCGTCGAAAACCATCAACAAGACCCGTCATCCGCGGATGACGGGTCTTGCTGGTACGACCCCAGCCTAGTGATTGTCGCGCGGGAGGCCGAGCGTCTGGGCAATCCGCTGATAGGCTTCGGCACCTTCCAGGATGGCACCGGTGCCGAGTTGCCCCACCACCGACCGCTGAATCTCCTGCCACGGTGTCTGTGATGCGGGATAGGCATAGCCGCCTTCGGCCTCGAGAGCGCTGCGGCGGGCGGCTATTTCCGCATCGCTCAGCAGCACGTCGGCCGTGCCCTTGTTGAGATCGATCCGCACGCGATCGCCGGTGCGCAGCAGCGCAAGGGTCCCGCCGGCGGCTGCCTCGGGTGACGCATTGAGGATGGACGGGCTTCCGCTTGTGCCCGACTGGCGGCCGTCGCCGATGCAGGGCAGCGCATGCACGCCGTCGAGCAACAGATGTGCCGGCGGACGCATGTTGACCACCTCGGCCGCGCCCGGATAGCCGATCGGCCCGGCGCCGCGCATCACCAGCAGCGTATCCACGGTAACGCCGGTCGCAGGATCGTCGATGCGGTGATGATAGTCCTCAGGCCCATCGAACACGACGACGGGACCCTCGAAGGCATTGGGATCGTCCGGATTGGAGAGGTAGCGCTGGCGGAACTCGGGCGAGATCACGCTGGTCTTCATGATCGCGCTCTCGAACAAATTGCCCGACAGCACCACGAACCCGGCCGCCGGCATGAGCGGATCGGCGAACGGCCGGATCACGCGCTCATCCTGGATCGCGACACCGCGGCAATTCTCGCCGATCGTGCGGCCGTTGGCGGTCATCGCATCCTCGGCGATCAGCCCCTGCCCCATCAGCTGCGAGACCACGGCAGGCACGCCGCCGGCACGATAATAATCCTCGCCCAGATATTCGCCCGCCGGCTGCAAATTGACCAGCAACGGCACGTCTAGACCATGATCCTGCCAGGTCTGGAGCGGGAGATCGACGCCGATATGGCGAGCGATCGCGGCGATGTGGATCGGCGCATTGGTCGATCCGCCGATCGCCGAGTTCACGGCAATCGCGTTCATGAAGGCGCCGCGCGTCAATATGTCCGAAGGCTTGAGATCCTCGGCAACCATTTCGACGATGCGCTTGCCGGTGCGCCACGCGACTTCCTGCCGATCGCGATAGGGCGCGGGAATTGCGGCCGATCCGGGCAGCGACATGCCGAGCGCCTCGGCAAGCGAATTCATCGTGGTGGCCGTGCCCATGGTGTTGCAATAGCCGGTCGACGGCGCCGACGAGGCGACCAATCGGATGAATTCGACGTCGTCGATCTCACCAGCGGCGTGCAATTCACGCGCCTTCCACACGATCGTGCCCGATCCAGTGCGCTCGCCGGCGTGCCAGCCGTTGAGCATCGGCCCAACCGACAGCGCAATCGCGGGGATGTTCACCGTGGCTGCCGCCATAAGGCAAGCCGGCGTAGTCTTGTCGCAGCCGATCGTGAGCACGACGCCGTCGAGTGGATATCCGTACAGCACTTCGACCAGCGAAAGATAAGCAAGGTTGCGGTCGAGCCCGGCGGTCGGGCGCTTACCGGTCTCCTGGATCGGGTGAACCGGGAATTCGAGCGCGACTCCGCCGGCATCTCGGATGCCCTCGCGCACGCGCTCCGCGAGCACTAGATGGTGCCGGTTGCAGGGGCTGAGATCCGATCCCGTCTGGGCAATACCGATGATCGGTTTGCCGGAGCTAAGCTCGTCCAGGCTCAGGCCAAAGTTGAGATAGCGCTCCAGATACAGCGCCGTCATCCCGATATTGTCGGGGTTATCGAACCAAGCACGACTACGCAGCTTGGAATTTTTCTTGTCGAACATGCCGAATGCCCCTGTTGGCGAAAGTCTGCGGGTCAGATGCGATTTTCAGGAGAGTGCGTCGATCGCGGCCGAGCGCGATTCAAGAATTGCGACGACACCGAGACGGGAGCACGCGCGAAGCCGCACATCCCAGCTGATGTGGCTCTCTCCAGCCGGCTGCTTACCGCTTTTCATCGGCCGGATATACTCAGACAAATTGCGTCTCGACAAGGCCTTTGTCGGACGCCGCTTGCATCGCTATCCCATCCCGCGACTGCTGAAGTTGCAGACTCCGCCACGTTTGAACGATTTCGTCGGCGCGTCGTGACAGTTCCTCCAACGTGCGCTCGGGCTGGAACAGTGCCGAGCCGAACCCGAAGCCGCGACATCCTGCGGCTTGCCAAGCGCCCATCGATTGCCCGTCGACCCCACCGACAGCGAAGATGGGCACAGCCGGCGGCATCACGGCCGACATCGCCTTCAAACCGGCGAGCCCCGCAATCTCGGCGGGAAACAGCTTAAGCCCGTCCGCCCCGGCCGCGATCGCCGTGAACGCCTCTGTCGGCGTAAGGACGCCAGGCAGCGATACCATCCCCGAAGCCTTGGTCGCGCGAATGACGGCAACATCGCAATTGGGCGAGACAATGATACGCGCTCCCAGCATTGCCAGGCGTCCGACGGATGTCGCGTCGATCACCGTCCCGGCGCCGACCACGGCCTCGTGCCCAAACCGGTCGGCAAGCAGGCGGATCGAATCGAAGGGGTTTGGCGAATTGAGCGGAACCTCGAGACAGCGGAAGCCAGCGTCAATGAGTGTCGCCCCGACGTCAATTGCCCGTTCGGGCGTCAATCCGCGCAGGATTGCGACCAGCGGGACGTCTGACAATAGCTCGTCGAATGTCATTGTAGTGCCCTCCCAATCGCCCATAGACCGCGCGCGGCAGCATCATCGCCATCGACCACCGAAATCCGCTTGACCCCGGCGAGCTCGAGCGCGGCGCGATAGCGCTCGGCCAGCGCGATACCCCCGATCACGGTCAGCGGGACATTGCCTGGCTGCATGGCCGCGATCTCGGCACCGATCAAAAGTCCCGACAGATAGTCGCGGACATCGCTTGGCGCGAGGCTGCCGAGCAGCACGTCCGATCGTGCGGAGAACATGGTCATGATGACCGCGGGATCCTGCAAAGACCGCAGCACGCCGCGCGAGAAAGGCTCAGGATCGGGCGGGCCTCCGACATCTGCCAATTTGCCGAGCATCGTATGCTCCAGCAATACGGAGTGGAGTTCTCCCGTAATCGCCGTGCGGAACGATGCGATGCGGCCGTGTTTCAGCGTGGCCCATTTGCTATGCGCCCCAGGCAGCAGCACGAGACCGTCTCGCAGTCCGGACCCGAGCAATTGAGTCTCCTGGCCGCGCATCACCTCGCCAGGACCTCCCGCAGCATCGCAGCGAATACCCGGGACGATCCGGCATCGGCCGAGCGAGCATTGCACTTCGGCCAAGTGCGCAGCGATCGACGCGGAATCGGCGGGGCACGACACGTAACCGGCTTCGACCCAGCCGTTACGGCTGCCGACCTTTCCGGCCAGGAGGATTTCGCGGTCCTCCTGCAACCAATCTCGCACCGCCTCGAACAGAACCGCCTCGAAAGCATAGCCGCGCGTAATGGCGAAGGCAGCGCCGCGCGCGGCCAGCCGACGCTCGACCACCTCACCCTTCGCATCGAAGCGGAAGGCGCGAAAGCTCGTGTTCCCCCAATCGATACCAATCATGGCGAAGGCCTAGCAGTGGCGCGGTAGACCCCCAGCAAATTGCGAGCGCGGAACCCAAGGGGAGACAAGGACGAACCCCGGTCCGTTGCATTGGCCCGAGCGTCTCTCGCTCGCAACAGCGTCGCCACCATTTGTGCAAGGTCGCGCGTGCCGCCGGAACGGGCCGGCACCGTCAATAAGCGATGATCGCGAGCCATATCGGACCGTTTCACCCCCATTCCTCAGCGCCGCAGGTTCCGACGGCGCAGACGACGCGTCCCCGGCATCCGTTCTTTACTCCGAGAATTGCAAGCGCGATATTGATTCTCCTCCGTTTCGATACGCGCGTTGTCAATGCCCAGAACGCGCTTCCCCTCGGCGGCGACAAGCGCGTGGGTTGCGCATGGGTGCGAGCATAAATGCACGCTTTTTGGCGCGAATTGAGAGAATCGGCGTCGCCGGCACGCTACGCAGCAGCGGCGCCCCTAATCGGCGCTCGTCGCAAGGGAACGCGAATATTCTGCAGCGGGAGGGATTTTAATTGTTCGACATTTCGACCGCATCTTCGGCCTATCGGGATCTACGGTGCAGCACTTCTGCTCTCGGCGGCTCGTTGCGGCAGGCGGCGACATGCATCGGCGCCGGGCGCGTGGAGTACGCTGATTCACTCGGCAAAATGGCCGAGCAGTGGTTACGGCACCGATTCGATCTAACGCGTTGCTAAGCATTAATCCGAATGACTGCCGATCGAGACGATTTACCTTGGTCGATTAAGGGTCTGCTCGCGGCGCGTGTCGGAATGGGCGACCACAGGCAATGTATCGAACATTCTTTCACGAGGACCTTGGCTACCTCGAAACTCAGATTTCCGGGTTTTGGACTCTCGACGAGGTGTACGCGTTCGATTGCGAAATCGGGCAGCACATCAAGCGCTATGGGCGTCGTTTTCCACATTTCGCCATCCTGAGCGACTCGCGCTATTTTGCCGTGCAGAGCACGGAGGTCGGCGCAGCCTTTGCGGCGTGCTCGACCGCTGCAAACGATCGTCATACGGGCCTGATCGCGGTCGTGATATGCAGCGCACTCGCGCGCATGCAGACGAAGCGCATCGTTGGAGACGGCTGGACCCAATATTTCTTCACGGACATGGCGGAAGCACGCGCCTGCGTCGAAGCCGATGCGCGGAGCCGTGCGCAGTCGCGACGATGCGCCTGAACGTCCGGATCGGGCCGGCCTGCACCCTCCGTGTTTGGCAGGAGCTTTTTCTGCAAGCCAAGTTCATATACGATCCAACAGTCACAACGATGGTATCTTCCCTTGGTCCAAAACGCTGAAGAACACGCTTCCCTGCAGGTCCGCTCCGCGGCGGGTCCAACGATGGTCGAGCGCGCCTATGAGCATCTGCTTGCGAAGCTGATGAGCCTTGAAATCGCGCCCGGCGAACGCATCGCGATCGACACTGTCGCCCGCCGGCTTGGGATTTCCCAGACACCGGTGCGAGAGGCCCTGAGCCAGCTCGAAGCGGAGAAGCTCGTTTCGAAGATGACGAATGTCGGGTATCGCGCCAGTCCGCAGATGTCGCGCAAGGAAGTCGGCGACCTCTACACCCTGCGCCAATTGATCGAGCCCTATGCTGCGGCGCGTGCTGCGGAAGCGATGACCGACGAGGCGATCGCGATCCTCCAGGACATCGACCGCGACATGTCAGGCGTGGAAGCGGGCGACGCACATGCCTTCTCGCGATTCGCCGAAGATGATGCGACGCTGCATCGCCTGATTGCCCGAGGCAGCGGTAACCGCCTCATAGCGGAAGCCATCGAGCGCCTGCACGCCCACCTCCATATTTTTCGGGCGCTCTATCGCACCAATGCCCCACACGAGGCCGCGGCCGAGCATCGCATGATCATTGACGCCCTGGTCGCACACGACCCGGTCGCTGCGGAACACGCCGTTCGCGTCCATCTCGAACGGTCGCAGGCACGAATGGATTCGGTCCTCGCGAGCGAAGGCTAGCCCGGCCCGCCTTTAGTCCGCCGATCCTGCGTCCCGGCTGCTTGACAGTCTCTTCTCCGCGCCGTACCAAATCATATATGATATGAAATGGGGAGAGGTAATCGATGCGGCTGCGCGGGTTCAACCGATGCGCGATCAAGGTTGCCTGCTGGGCGGCGATCGCCGCGCTTGCGACGGGCACTAACCCTGCCAACGCACAGACAAAGATCCTCAGCCATTTTACGTTGATCGATGGCACCGGACGCGCTGCTCTTACCGATCAGTCGCTGATCATTGCCAACGGACGGATTGCCTGGGTTGGCCCCTCGCGCCAGTTGCGCGCGCCGAAGGGCGCGGAGAGACAGGATCTGCGCGGCAAGTTTGTGATGCCCGGAATCATCGACAGCCATGTCCATCTTGGTCTGGTCGATGGCATCGACCAGAATTTCACCAAATATTACAACCGCGAGAACGTCGAACGGCAGCTGAAGATCTATGCTGCCTATGGCGTGACTTCGGTCTATGTGCTCGGCACCGACGGCGATGAGATCCATGACGTCGTCGCCGACCAACGCCGGCGCGGTCCGGGTGAATTGGCGCGAGTCTATAGTGCCGGCCGCGGCGTGGTGTTCAAGGGCAGCTATGGCGGCGTGGCCGGGCTCGACCAGTCGGTCGCAACGCCGGCCGAAGCGCGCACAATGATCGCAAGCGAAGCCGCGAAAGGCGACGACTTTATCAAGCTGTGGATGGACGATGAATTCGGCTCGATCGGCGAGCGGATGCCCTATACGATCAGCACCGCCGTCATCGATGCTGCGCACAAGGCGCACAAAAAGGCGGTTGCGCACATCTTCTATTACGAAAACGCGGCCGAGCTTACCCGTGAAGGCATCGATGCCTTCATGCACCAGGTGCGCGATCGGACCGCCGATCCCGCGCTGGCACGCGCGATGAAGGCACGCGGCACCTGGCAGCTCGCCTCGACGCTCAGCCGCGAGGCGTCGTTCACTTATCGCCTCCTGCCTTTCGTCGACGACCCGTTCTTCTATCGCGCGGTCGCGCCTGCGACGATCGCGGCGCTCAAGGATCCCGCACGCCAACAACGTCTGGAAGCAGGTCCGAACTTCCCGAAATATCCCGAGGTGCTGCGCAACGCGATGGCCAGCCTCGCGATCGAGGCGAAGAACGGAGTGACCTATGGCATGGGCACCGACAGCGGCCCCTCCGCTCGCTTTCCCGGTTATTTCGCCCATTGGGAACTCGAACTGATGGTCCAGGCCGGCCTGACGCCGCTTCAGGCGATCACCGCAGCGACCGGCACCAACGCGAAGTTCCTCCAGGCCAATCAAGCCGGCACAGTGACCAAGGGCAAATGGGCCGACTTGCTCGTGCTCGATCGCAACCCGATCGTCGACATCCGCAACACGCGCGCGATCGACACCGTATTCATCGCGGGTCGCAAGGTGCCGACCATCTGGCAGACCTGCGTTGGGCGTCCCGCGGATGCATGCGCTGCAGGTAACCGATGACCACCACGGGCGCGCGACCTACGCGCATCCGTTATGTCGTGCTGGCGTTCGTCATCACCGCCTATTTCATCACGTATCTCGATCGCGTGCTGCTGTCGGTCGCGACTCCGTTCATCGAGCGCGAGTTCAGTTTCGACACCATCACCATGGGCTGGGTGCTGTTTTGCTACAGCATCGCCTACGCGATGTTCCAGATTCCGGGCGGCTGGTTCGGCGATCGCGTCGGTCCGCGGCTCGCGCTAGCCTGCGTGGTGATCTGGTGGTCGGCGTTCACTGCGCTGACGACCTTATCCTGGTCGGCAGCGTCAATGGGCGTCTTCCTGTTCCTGATCGGCATGGGCGAAGCTGGATCGTTCCCGATCTCGAACCGAGCGCTGTCGCGCTGGATGCTGCCCGCCGAACGTGCGGTTTCCCAAGGGGCGACGCATGCCGGTTCCCGCTCGGCCGCAACGGTTACTCCCGTGATCGTAGTGGCGCTGATCGGCGCATCGTCGCTCGGCTGGCGCCTGCCGTTCCTGATCTTTGCAGTGATCGGGATCGTCTGGGCTGTCGCGTGGTACGGCTGGTACCGCAATTCGCCCGGCGAGCATTCCGCCCCGAACGACGCCGAACGCGCGCGGATCGTCGGCGCGCTGGGCGTATTCAAATCGGGCAAGCGCCGCGTACCTTGGAAACAGATCCTGTCGAAGCCACAGATGTGGCTGCTCGGGGCGATGTATTTCTGCTACGCCTATGACATCGGCGTGTTCCTTAGCTGGTTCCCCAAATATCTGAATGCCGCACGTGGCATCGAGCTTTCCAGCATGGGTCTCTATGCGAGCGTGCCGTTCTTTGCCGGCCTGCTCGGGGACATCTCGGGTGGCGTGGTGTCGGACTCCGTGCTCAAGCGCACCGGAAACGTGAAGCTGGCGCGGCGGCTGGTTTCGGTGGCGGGCTTCTGGACCTCGGCAGTCGCGGTGTTGCTGGCAGCGTTCAGCGCCGACCCGATCGTCAGCATCGCATGGTTCTCGCTCGCGCTGTTCGCGCTTGAACTCACTGTCGGAGTGTCCTGGGCGATTACGCTCGACGTCGGCGGCGAGTTCGCGGGGTCGGTGTCGGCCGTGATGAACACGCTCGGCAATCTCGGCGCGGCGATCGCGGTGGCACTCACCGCCTGGCTCGCGTCGCGGTTCGGCTGGACGTCCGCATTCTTGGTCATCGCCGGGCTCGCAGTGATTGCCGGGCTGCTGGCGCTCACGGTCGACGCGTCGCACCGCTTCTACCGCGACGAAGACGAGGTCGCCGCGTGACCTGCAAACCATCCAATCTTCCACATCCAGCGAATGGCACATTCAAGTGAGTCGACCAGCTAATATGTTCGGTGCCCTGCGCCTCCCCCGCTCGATCCTGTTCGGTCCCGGCCAACGCGCCGCGCTCGGATCGGTCGCGGGGCAGATCGGCCAGCGGGCACTGCTCTGCACCGACCAACGGCAAGCCGCACAACCCGAGTTCGAGGCGATGCTCGCCGACCTCACGGCGCACGGCGTCGCGACGCGCGTGTTCGACGGGACCATCCCCGATCTGCCGCTCGCCTCGATCGAAGCCTGTGTCGCCGAGCTCGCCGGGACGGCGTTCGATGTCGTGATCGGCGTCGGAGGCGGCAGCTCGATGGACATGGCGAAGGTCGTCGCCGTGCTGCTGACGCACGGCGGCAGCCCGCGCGACTATTATGGCGAGTTCGCGGTTCCAGGGCCCATTCTACCGCTGATCGCGGTTCCGACCACGTCGGGCACCGGCTCCGAAGTGACTCCGGTCGCAGTAATTTCCGACGAGGAGCGCGGCGCCAAGATCGGCATCGCGAGCCCGCATCTGATTCCGCAGGTCGCGATCTGCGATCCAGAGCTGACCGTCACATGCCCGCCATCGCTGACGGCGATTTCGGGCGCCGACGCCCTCACCCACGCCGTCGAGGCGTTCACGACGCTGGCGCGGCCGCTCGATCCGCTGATGACCGAGCAGCATGTGTTCGTCGGCAAGAACGTATTGAGCGATCATTTCGCGAAGCTCGCGGTGGCGAACCTCTTCGCATATCTCGAACGCGCCTGTCGCGACGGCGGCGACGTCGAGGCGCGCGAAGGCGTGATGCTGGCGGCGCTGGCGGCGGGCTGTGCGTTCGGCACCGCCGGGACCGCGGCCGCACACGCGCTGCAATATCCCGTCGGTAATCTGACGCACACGGCGCACGGCGCGGGCGTGGCGACACTGCTGCCCTATGTGATGCAATATAATCGCTCGGCGTGCCCCGAAGCCTTCGCCGACCTCGCGAGCACGATCGGTATCAGCGCCGGCTCGGTGACGGAGCGCTCGCAGGCATTCATCGATGCTGCGGCGGACCTGCTCGTACGGATCGGAATTCCTGCGTCGCTCGCGGACCTCGGTCTCGACGCCCAACAGCAGGATTATGTCGCCGAATATTCGCTCAATGCCGCGCGCCTGATCAAGAACAATCCGCGCCCGCTCGATCTGACGGCGATGCAGGCGATCACGCGTGCCGCCTTCACCGGGGACCGCGCCTCGCTCGCAACTCTTTGAACAACGGACCTGCCGTGACCATGCGTACTTCCGACTATGTGCCGCCGATCACCCTCGACGGCGACCGTTCCTTTCCAATCCCCACCGGCCTGTTGATCGGCGATCGCTGGACCGAGGCGAACGACGGTGCGACGATCGACGTCCTCGACCCGTCGACGGGGGAAACACTCACCGCCGTCGCCGACTGCGGCGTCGACGAAGCCTTGGCCGCAGTAAACGCCGCGGCGGCCGCAGCCGCCGGTTGGGCTGCCACCGCGCCCCGCCGGCGCGCGGACATCCTGCTCGCCTGCTTCACGGCGATGATGGAGCGACAGGAATGGCTGGCGCGGCTGATCTCGCTCGAGAATGGCAAGGCGCTGAGCGATGCGCGTGGCGAAGTCGCTTATGCTGCGGAGTTCTTCCGCTGGTATGCCGAAGAAGCGGTGCGCATCAACGGCGAGATGGCGATCTCGCCCGCCGGCGGCAATCGCATCCTGGTGCAATATCAGCCCATCGGAGTCGCGCTGCTGATCACGCCGTGGAACTTCCCCGCGGCGATGGCGACACGCAAGATCGCGCCGGCACTCGCGGCGGGCTGCACGTGCATATTGAAGCCATCCGAGGAAACGCCGCTCACGGCGCTCGCGATCGCCGAAATCATGCGTGACGCCGGCGTGCCGGCAGGCGTCGTCAATTTGCTCAACACCAGCAAGCCCGGCCCAGTCTGTCGCGCCATCCTCCACGACGCGCGCGTCCGGAAGCTGTCGTTCACCGGGTCGACCGAAGTGGGGCGCATCCTGCTGCGCGAGGCTGCCGATACCGTGATCAGCTCGTCGATGGAGTTGGGCGGCAATGCGCCGTTCCTGGTGCTCGACGACGCCGATCTCGACGCTGCGATCGAAGGCGCGATGATCGCCAAGATGCGCAATGCCGGCGAGGCCTGCACCGCCGCCAACCGATTCTATGTCCAGCGCGGTATCCACGATCGCTTCGTCGAGCGGCTCGCGGAGGCGATGGGCGCGCTCAAGGTCGGCCCCGGCGTAGATGGGGCTACCCAATGCGGCGCGATGATCAATCGCAAGTCGATCGACAAGATCGAACGCCTGGTCGACGATGCCGTCGCACGCGGCGCCGAGGTGCGGCTGGGCGGCAAGGCGCTCGATGGCGAAGGCTTCTTCTACCCGCCCTCAGTGATCGCCAATGTCGGCAAAGGATCGGAGATCCTCGCGACCGAAGTATTCGGCCCGGTCGCCGCCGTCATCCCGTTCGACGATATCGAGGAAGCAATCGCGCTCGCCAATGCCACGGAATACGGCCTGGCCGCCTATGTCTATTCGGAAGATCTGAGAAAGGCGCTGCAAATCGCCGATCGCATCGAATGCGGTATGGTCGCAGTGAACCGCGGCCTGGTGTCGGACGCCGCGGCGCCGTTCGGAGGCGTCAAGCAAAGCGGGCTCGGCCGCGAAGGTGCGCACCATGGCCTGCTCGAATATTGCGAGGCGAAATACATCGCGGTGAGCTGGTGAGCGCCATGGACGATCGGACAAGTGATCAACGAAACGGACTCGGCGCGATGGATCGAGTTTCACGCCGCGGGTTGCTCGAGGGCTCCGCGGCGACGGTCGCGCTGTTCGGACTGTCCGCTAAAGGTCGAGCCTGGACCGCCCCGCAGGCACGGCCGACGCTGCCCGACACCGAATGGCGGCATTATGCCGCCGATCAGGCGAACACGCGCTATTCGCCGCTCGATCAGATCAATGCCACCAACTTCAACGATCTCGAAATTGCCTGGAGCTTCAAAACCGACCCGCTCGGCGCGCGCAAGGAATATCAGTTCGAAGCGACGCCCCTGCTAGTCAAAGGGCGGCTGTTCCTGACCGCGGGTTCGCGCCGCGCCTGCATTGCACTCGATGCGGCGACCGGCGAACTGCTGTGGATGCACCGCGTCGACGAGGGCAAGCGCGCTGCCAACTCGCCGCGCCAGCTTTCCGGCCATGGCGCTTCCTATTGGACCGACGGCAAGCAGGAACGTATCCTCTACGTCACCATCGGCTATCAGCTGGTGTCGCTCGATGCCGCCACGGGAATCCCGGATCCGAATTTCGGGACCAACGGCATCGTCGATCTCAAGCGCGATTTCGATCAGGAGATCGATCTCGAAACCGGCGACGTCGGGCTGCACGCGACGCCGCTGATCGCGCGCGACACCGTCATCGTCGGGTCGGCGCACGCGGCAGGCGACGTGCCTGCGGTGCGCAGGAACGTGAAGGGCTATGTCCGGGCGTTCGATATCCGCACCGGCAAGCGTAACTGGATCTTCCACACCATCCCGCGCAAGGGCGAATTCGGCTACGATAGCTGGCTCAACAGCGATGCCGATGAAGCCGGAAACGGCGGCGTGTGGGCGGAAATGTCGGCCGACGAGGAACTGGGCCTGGTCTATGTACCGGTCGAGCTGCCCACCGGTGACGAAGTGGGCGTATTCCGCCGTGGAAATGCGCTGTTTGGTGAATCGCTGGTCGCACTCGATATCGCGACCGGCGTTCGCAAATGGCATTATCAGTTCGTCCATCATGGACTTTGGGACCGCGACATCCCCTGCGCGCCGATCCTGTGCGACATTCCGGTGAACGGAAAGACCGTCAAGGCATTGGCGCAGCCGACCAAACAGGCGTTCCTGTACGTGCTCAATCGCGAGACGGGGAAGCCCATCTGGCCGATCGTCGAACGGAAGGTCGAGGCCGGCGACGTGCCCGGCGAATGGTATTCGCCGACGCAGCCCGTCCCGTCGAAGCCGCCTGCCTATGACCTGCAAGGCGTCGCGATCGACGACTTGATCGACTTCACGCCCGAATTGCGGGCGAAGGCCGTGGAGATGGTCAAGAACTACAAGATCGGACCGTTGTTCACGCCGCCGGTGGTGAGCAAGGAAGGACGCTGGGGCACGATTTCAGTGCCAGGCATCCAGGGCGGGACCAATTGGCCCGGCGGCTGCTACGATCCGGAGACGCATATCGTCTACGTCTATTCGAAGACCCAGCCATCGGTGATCGGGATCGTCCCCAACACCAACAACAAGGTCTCCGAATTCCCGCAGGTCCATGGCATCGCCGGCCTTGCAGTGCGGCCGCAGGCGGCAATGGGCGCCGAGGGATCGAATGCCTTCGGCCCCAGCGATCCGCTCGCGCCGCGCAACGCGCCGCCCGCAGGGCAGCGGCGCGGTCCAGGCGGCTTCCCCCCTGGGCAGACCCCACCCGGCTTTCTGATCGTCGACGGCCTCCCGCTGCTCAAGCCGCCCTATGGTCGCATTACTGCTATCGACCTGACCAAGGGCGACCTCAAATGGCAGATCGCGCACGGCGAAACGCCGGACAATGTTCGCAACCACCCCGCGCTCAAGGGGCTCAAGATCCCGCGCACCGGCCGCGCTGGCAACCTCGGCCCGTTGGTCACCAAAACACTGGTGATCTGCGGCGAGGCCGGTTTTTACACCAACGAATTCGGGACGCGCGGTGCGATGCTGCGCGCCTACGACAAGGCGACCGGCGAGGAGAAAGGGGCAGTCTATATGCCCGCCCCGCAGAGCGGCTCGCCCATGACATATCGGTTGCGGGGAAAACAATATATCGTCGTAGCAATCGGGGGCGGCAATTATAGCGCGGAGCTGGTCGCATTCCGGCTCCCTGGAGCAGCATGATGCACAAGCCAAAGCCGGCCACCGGCCTGTACCTCTTTATCGCCGCCGCCGCGGTCTTCGGCGGAACCATGGTCGCGCGCGCGCAGACCGCCGAGAAATCGGTCTGGTCCGGCGTCTATACCGACGAGCAGGCAGCGCGCGGCAAGGAAGCCTATGCCGCGAACTGCGCGACCTGCCACGGCGAATCGCTCGCCGGCATCGATGTGGCGCCCCCGCTGACCGGCGCGACCTTCCTCAACAACTGGAACAGCACCACCGCCGCGGACTTGTTCACGCGCATCAAGACGACGATGCCGCTCAACGCGCCTGACACGCTGAGCGGAAAAACGGTGTCCGATATCGAAGCCTTTATCTTCCAGTCGAACGGCTTCCCGGCCGGCCAAACTGCGCTGCCGACGAACCCGGCGATGATGGCAGGCGTCAAGATCGTCGCGACGAAACCGGCGGGCTGACCAGTTCCCTCGGTTCTATTGTGTCATGTGCGAAATCTGATCCACTCTTCTCTCCTTCACCGGCGAAGGCCGGGGGCGAGTCTCCAGGCGCTCTGTGAGGAGTACCGCCGACGTGGCCGGCTCGATACTGGACCCCGGCCTTCGCCGGGGAAGCAAGTTGGTTCAGGTTTCGGGCTTGATGCCGTAGGCGCGGACCGGACGTCCCAGGCGCCGAATGATCACTCCCCCGTCCACTCCGGTACGCGTTTCGTCTTGGCGAGGAAATCGGCGACGCCGCGGCGAAAGTCCGCGCTGCCATAGACCTGCGCGATCAGGTCCTCGACGTCGGGGAGATCGCCCAAGGCCATGCGCCGGATCGACTCCTTGGTTGCGCGCGTCGTGAGCGGGGCATTCTCGGCCGCTCTCGCACACAGCGCCGCAACTTCAGCATCGAGCGCATCGGGTTCGGCCATTTTCAACAGGAATCCCGACTCGAGCAATTGCTCCGCGGTCAGGAATTCGCCGAGCAGCACCATACGCTTCGCCAGCTGGATACCTACCGCGCCGCCGATGCGCGCCAGGCTCGCGGCTGAGAGGCAATTGCCGATCGTGCGCCCGATCGGCGAGCCGAACTTCGCGTCGGGCGTAGCGATGCGGAAATCGCATGCGGCGGAGATGTTGAGCCCGCCGCCGACTGCCCAGCCTTCGACAATCGCGATGGTGGTGCACGGAATCGCGTCGATTGCGCCCATGCATTCGTCGATATCGCGCTCGTAATCGACGCCCTGCTGGCCGGTCACATAGTCGGCGAACTTGGCGATGTCGGTCCCCGCGATGAACGCCTTGCCGCCCTTGCCGCGAAACGTGACGACGCGGACTGCCGGATCGCTCGCGATCGCGCGCGCCGTGTCGCGCAGATCGTGCCACATCTGGCTGCTCAGCGCGTTGTGCGCGCCCGGATTGTCGAACCAGACATGCGCGGCAGCGCCGCTGCGCTCGACGAGGATCTGACCCGAACTCATTCGGCAGCCTCTGCCTCGGCCTTGAGCAGGCCCTTGGCAATCAGTTCACGCCGGATCTCCGCGCCATGCTCGTTGATGAGCGGCGGCGGCAACCGCACTTCCTGCGGCGTGCCGCGCATCTTGACCGGGAAGCCGAGCGCCTTGAATTCACCTTCCACCGGATGCTTGACCTGCATCACCATATCGCGCGCGACGGCCTGCTCGCTTTCGACGGCCTCGCCATAATCGAGAATCGGCGCTGCGGGCACTCCGGCGCCGAGCAGCGCATCGATCCATTCCTGTTTCGTGCGGGTGCGGAACGTTGGCGCGAGATCGTCGATGAGCGCGAGCCGGTTGGCCACGCGGCTGGCATTGGTCGAGTAGCGCGGATCTTCCTGCAGTTCCGGGCGGCCGATCACATCGATGAAGGTCAGCCACAACCCCTGGTTGGCCGCGCCGATGACGAACCAGCCATCGGACGCTTCGACTGCCTGATAGGGCGCGGACATGCGGTTGGCGGAACCGATCGGCGTGGGCGCTTTGCCGGTGCCCCACAGCTCGGTCGTTTCCCAGATCGACAGGCCCAACGCTGCCTCGAGCAGCGAGGCATCGATGAATTGGCCCTGCCCCGAGCTTTGCCGGCCGATGATCGCGCTGAGAATGGCATAGACCGTAAACAGCCCGGCACCGAGGTCCGCGACTGCGATCGAATTCTTGGCCGGTTCCATCCCGGGAAACCCGTTCGAGCTCAGGATTCCGGACATCGCCTGGGCAATCAGGTCGAACCCAGGGCGCTGCGCCCAGGGCCCGGTCTGGCCGAAGCCAGAAATGCTGGCGTAAACCAGCCGCGGATTGATCGCCGAAAGTACCTCATAGTCGATGCCGAGACGCTTTGCGGCGCCCGGGCGCGAGTTCTCCACCACGATGTCCGCCGTCTTCACGAGCGCATACAATATTTCGCGATCGGCCTCGGACTTGAGGTCGAGCGTGATGCTGCGCTTGTTGCGGTTGAGCGCCAGGAATCCCGGGCTGTCCTCGCCTTTTAGCCGAAACCCCATCGAGTGCCGCGTCGAATCGCCGGTGCGAGGGGGCTCGATCTTGATGACGTCCGCGCCCATATCGCCGAGGAGCATGCAGCAGAATGGACCCGCCATCACTTGCGAAATGTCCAATACGCGCAGGCCCGCCAGGGGCAGATTCGGCATTGGTAAGACTCCTTCTCCATAAACGCGAATTACCGCGGCGAGGCGGCTCAGATCATATTGTATATGATTTGTCAGCTTGCTAGCATCCTCGAAGCGTCGGGACAATGAGTGACGACAGGTCCACGCAGAATCGGTCGGCGACAGGAGAGACGGTTTTGAAAAGGCAATTCGCGCGACTTCAGAAATTCCATGCGGCCGCCGCAGTCGTGCTGCTTGCCAGCCTCCCCACCCAAGCTGTCGAAGCGCAGTCGCTCTCGGATTGGAGCAGCTACGGGCGCGATGAAGGCCAAGCCCGACATTCTCCCCTGACTGACATCACGCCGAAGAACGTCGGCTCCCTGCACCAGATCTGGTCCTATCATATGCGGCCTGCCGGTACGACCGGCGAGAACATCCCAGTGCCGGACGGCGTTCCGCTGCGGTTCCGCACGGGATTTTCCGCGTCGGAGGCGACGCCGCTGGTAGTCGACGGCGTCATGTATGTGGCGACGCCCTATCGTCGGGTGGTGGCGCTCGATGCGAGCAACGGCCACGAGCTTTGGTCATTCGCGATTCCCGGCAATGACCAGGCGTCGACGCGCGGCGTCGCCTATTGGCCGGGCACCAAGGAGTTCGGCCCGCGCATCGTGTTCGGCAGCCGGACCGGCAAGCTATATGCAGTCGATGCCAAGACCGGCCTCCCCGCCGCCGGCTTCGGTACCGACGGCATGATCGACATGAAGACGCCCGAAGTGATGAACGGCATCGCACGGGCGCCGTTCGGCATGAGCAGCCCGCCGGCGATCTACAAGAATCTGATCATCACCGGTTCGCGCGTCCAGGAAAACCCGGTCAAGGGTGCTTCGGGCGACGTCCGCGCCTGGGACGCGATCACCGGCAAGCTGGTGTGGACCTTTCATACCATCCCACAGCCCGGCGAAAAGAACTTCGGGACTTGGGAAGGCGACAGCTGGAAGGGCCGATCGGGTGTCAACGTCTGGACCTTCGTCCTCGTCGACGAGAAGCGTGGCATCGCCTATCTGCCGATCGCCGCGCCCACGTTCGACCGTTGGGGTGCCGACCGCAAGGGCATGAACCTCTACGGCAATTCGATCGTCGCAGTGGATGCGCGGTCGGGCAAATATCTCTGGCACTTCCAGACGGTTCACCACGATATCTGGGACGTCGACGTGCCGGTCGCGACGCTGATCGATGTCAAGCGCAGCGGGAGGACGATCCCGGCGATCGCGGTGATGAACAAGATGGCGATCATGTTCATGCTCGATCGCGTCTCCGGCAAGCCGATCTATGAGATCAAGGAGACTCCGGTCCCCACCGACACCGACGTGCCTGGCGAGCAGCCTTGGCCGACGCAGCCGATGCCGGTCAAGCCAGCGCCGCTCGGTCGGCTGAGCTATGCCGCCGACGATCTCGCGAACGGTCCGCCAGCCCATCGCGCGACATGCGAGAAGATGGTCAAGGATTGGAATGTCGTGCCCAGCAAGATGTTTCAGCCACTGCGGGCCGATTCTTCGGTGAATTCCTTCCCCAGCAGTTGGGGCGGTGCCGATTGGGGCGGCGGCGCGTTCGATCCGCTGACCGGTCTATATGTCATCAACATCAACAATGTCGCGAGCCCGCAGCAGCTCGCGCCGCAGGCCGACGGCAGCTGGGGCATGAAGGGCGGCTATCGCTATTTCCTCGACCAGGCATCGGGCAATCCATGTCAGAAGGGGCCGTGGGGCGAGCTGATCGCCGTCAACGTCAACACCGGCGACATCGCATGGCGCAAGGTGCTCGGCGACAATCCCGAGCCCGCGTTCGCGGATGCCGGCGTCATCAGCGCAGGCGGCCCGATCACGACTGCAAGCGGCCTGACCTTCATCGGCGCGACGCGCGATTCAATGCTGCGCGCATTCGACACCAAGACCGGCGCGCTGCTGTGGAAGACCAAGCTGCCCGCGTCGAACTACGGCACGCCGATGACCTACCGCGCAAAGGACGGGCGACAGATCGTCGTGGCGGTCGCGACCGGCGGCTTCTCGCAGCCGGCCACGGCCGACGAAGTGGTGGCGTTCGGCTTGGAGTGAGGTGACGATGTTGGGAAAGACGAGCCTGGGAATCGCACTGCTCACGCTTGCAGCGAGCGTGGGCGCAGCGGCATTCGCGCAGCAACCGGCCGCTTCTCCTCCGCCGCCGCCCGGGCCCGGGTTCACGCTGATCAACGAACGTTGCGGCTTCTGCCACGAGACCGGCCAGGTCTTCGGTGCGCGCAAGCCCGCGGCGGATTGGGCGGCGACCGTGCAATCGATGGTGGACCGCGGCGCCGAACTCGATCCGGCGGAGCAGAAGACCGTTGTCGAGTATCTGGCAGCGAATTTCGTCGCGCCCGCAGCGACGGGTACGGCTTCGCCGGCCCCGACACCGACACCGGCTGCGACGCCGACGCACCCGTGAACGGAATGAAATCAGACGCTAACTGCCGTCCCCGTCACAACGGGGACGGCATTTATTGATCTATGGGCGTATCGCCCGCGGTTCAACGCGAGTAACGCGGCAGCACTCCCGCCACTTTGGTCCGCAGGCGATAGATGCTGGTCGAGCCGGTAATGTAGAGCGTGTGCCCATCCCCCGCGAAAGCCAGATTGGCGGCGACTTCGGGCAGCTTGAGCTGGCCGAGCACCTTTCCCGCGGGTGAGATGACACGAATACCCCCGGGCCCGGTGGCCCAGATATTGCCCGCTCTATCCACCTTGAGGCCATCCGCGCCGCCGGGCCCGCCGGGGGGAAATGCGATCAACGTCCGCTTATTCGAAACTTTGCCGCCGCGTCCGACGGTATAGGCGTAGATCACGCCCGGCGGCCCGTAATCGGTCACGTAGAGGGTCTTGTAGTCGGGCGAGAAGCCGATGCCGTTCGGCAGTTTGAGATCGGTGATCACCGCCGAGAGCTTGCCGCCAGCATAGCGGAAAACGCCATTATACGGCAGTTCCTTGGCCGGATCCTTGTCCATGCCGTTGAACAGCCCGAACGGCGGATCGGTGAACCACAGCGATCCGTCGCCGGCGAATACCAGATCATTGGGGCTGTTCAGCCGCTTGCCGCCCAGATCGCTCAGGAACGGCTTGACGTGGTGCTGCGCATCGACGCGTGCGATCCGCCGCGCGCCCATCTGCGCCATCAGCACCGTGCCGTCCTTGTCCGGCACCATCGCGTTCGACCCAATGTTCGCGCCCGCGGGCGGATTGGGAAGACCGCCTGAATTGGCGAGCAATTCCTCGACCTTACCGGAGGGATCGACTGCGCGCAGCTTGTCGCCGGTCACATCGGAGAACCACAGGCGCCCATCCTTCCACATCGGGCCCTCGGTGAACGAAAAGCCCGTCGCGACGCGCTCGATCCTGGTACCCGGCGCAATCAGACGATCGAGCGCCGGGTCGAGCCGCTCGACGCGAGTCTCGACAGTCTGGGCATGCGCAACACACAGCGGCGCAGTCGCCAGCAGTGCCGCAACGATCCATTTCGATCGCATAATCTGTCCTTCCATTGAATCTGTTCAGCGCGGGCGGCGAGCGACGGCGGCGGTGGCAAAGGCGGCCTTGGCGGCGAAATCCTTCGCGACGCCAATCACCATGAATTCGAGCGGAGCGGCGCCGAGCTGCTTGATGGCGCGCGACTGGCCGACGTCGACTGGAATGGCATCGCCTTCGCGGATATGGACGGTCTCGCCGGCCACCGCGATCTCGCCTTCGCCGCCGACGACGTAATAGACTTCGCTCATGCTCGGCTTGGCCGCGCTGCCGACGCTGGTGCCCGGGGGAAGCAGCAAATGATCGACGAAGCTCCACGTCGTCGAGAATACCGCCGGGCCGAGCGTGCGGCGATACATCACGCTCCCCTGCCCGCCGTCCATGCTCTGCACAGGGCGCAGCAGCGCGCGGTCGAGGCGGGCGCTGATGAACTGCGGCACGGGATCGATCGGCGCACCGGCCCGCGTGTCGCCGAGATCGAAATTGTCATAGTCCTTGGTCATGCCGACGTTGATGTTGAGCCATTGCAGCGGCCGGTCACCGGCGTTGTAGATCGCATGCGCATGTCCCATCCGGTCGGGCACCGCCGCGGGCCCGGCCAGCGTCGACGTGCGGCCATCGACGGTGAATTGCGCCTCCCCGTCGAGGATGACGAACATTTCCTCGCACTGGTTATGGAAATGCTGGCCGATGCCGCTCTTCGGCTGGATCACGCCGCGATGCACGAACAGCAGGTTGGTGCTGAGTGCATCGGCGCCGAGCAGTTGGGCGAACGCCATCTTGCCTGCCCCGGCGTGCACCGCCGACAAGTCGCGGTATTTGGCCGGATCGGTGTGGCCGACCTTGTCGGCGAGCGGAGCGGCCATCGCCGGCAGCCCCAGCAGCAACGCGGCAGCCGCGGCTGCGCCAGCCGTTTCGCGGACGAATAGAGCCATCATCTCTCCCCTCGACGGGACCGGTTCTCCGGTCTTTACTCCGCCTTTATATCGTGCTTACTCCAGAATCCTATAGGATATTATCGCTCACGAAGGCGACAAGGGAGAGGTGCGATGGCCGCAGGCACGGGTTCGGTGGTGCGATTCCGACTGGTCTTCATGCTGTTCGTGATCAGCGCGATCGCGTTCCTCGACCGCACCAATATCTCGGTTGCGGGCGTTCAGATGCGACAGGAATATGGAATCGACCAAGTCCATCTCGGCTGGGTGTTCAGTGCCTTCCTGCTCGGCTACGCGAGCTTCCAGGTGCCCGCCGGCTGGCTTGCCGTGCGCATCGGGCCGCGCAAGCTGCTGACCGGCGCACTGATTTCCTGGGGCCTGCTGAGCATCGCGACGGCATTGGTGCCACCTCAGGCAGCGTCGGCCCTGTGGATGCTGGCACTGGTCCGTTTCGCGCTCGGCCTCGCCGAAGCCGCAGTCTATCCGGCGGGCAATCAGTTCGTCTCTCGCTGGATACCCGCGCGCGAGCGCGGCAAGGCCAATGGACTGATCTTTGCCGGTGTCGGCGCGGGATCGGGATTGACGCCGCCACTGATCACTGCGGTGGTCGCTTTCGCGGGCTGGCGCGCTTCATTTTACGTGTGCGCTGGGATCGGGCTGGTCGCAGCTGCGATCTGGTATTGGATCGCGCGCGACGGCCCGGAGGAGCACTTGGCGGTAACTCCGACCGAACTGACGCATATCCAATCGGGCCTGCTTCCCGCGAAGGACGACAAACCGGCGATTCCGTGGGCAGCGATTTTCGGCAGTCGCAACGTGTGGGGACTGATCCTCAGCTATTTCGCGTTCGGCTATGTCGTATGGATCTTCTTCAGCTGGTTCTTCATCTACCTCGCCGAAGCGCGCGGGCTCGATCTCAAATCCAGCGCGATATACGGCATGGCGCCCTTCCTGGCGATGACGGTCGGCTGTCTGCTCGGTGGCCTGCTCAACGATGCAATCTCGCGGCGGCTCGGCGCCTATTGGGGGCGTAGCGGGCTGGCGATGGTGTCGTTCCTGCTCACCGGTCTTTTCCTGATCGTCGGATCACGCGTCGACAATGCGCCGCTCGCGGTGCTCACGCTCGCGCTCGGCGGCGGCGCCATGTATCTCTCGCAAAGCTCGTTCTGGTCGGTGACCGCCGATATCGCGGGGCGGCACACCGGTGTGGTATCCGGCCTGATGAACGCCGGTTGCCAGATCGGCGGCGCGATCACGGCGTCGCTGACTCCGTGGATCGCCGCAAACTATGGCTGGGCCGCGGCATTCGGGACCGGCGCTGCGATCGTGATCCTGGGCACTGCGGCCTGGGCAATCGTCGATCCGCGCCGGACGATCGAAGGCGAAATCGCCCCGGCGCTCAACGAAACTATCGCTGCAACCGCACAGTGATCGGCGAGCGACCCTGAATATCGAGGAATGTGGTCCCCATCAGGGTACGGCGTAGCGACACCGAGTCTCCCACGGCCGGCGGTGCGTCGGTGTTCGACGTCGTGTTGAACTGGCGGCCGTCGTCGAGTTGAATGCGAAACAGCCCGTAGCGCAGCGGTGTGATCGCCGCGATACGTCCGGTCGGATTGGCGCGGACGATGTCTGCGGGTGATGCCGAACTGGTGGAGGCGGTGGTGATCGGCGGCACGGGAGGCGCTGCGCGCGCTGCCGGAGGAGGCGCCGAGGTCACCGGAGAAGCCGGAATCATCGGAGGCGTCGCAGCGCCGGCCGGCTCAGTCGGACCGCGATCCCGCGCGTCGTAGCACGCCAGTCGCGCCTGCGGATCGGCAATGGTCCGGCAATCCTGCAGCGGCGCGGAGGGCAGCGCCGCCGACACTGCCAGAATCTCGATGACAAAACGCAACGGCATCCAGCAATCCTCTTCCCAATCTGCCCCGACAAATAGCGCGATTCGAATGTGTTTAACAGTTTGACCGGCGAAGCGGAATCCTATCATATATGATGCAGATCCCGGAGCGGACAGCGGAGAGGCGCGATGAAATTAACGGCATTGCAGGTGATGGTTTCGATCCTATCGGTAGCGGCGGCACTACCAGCCGCGGGCCAGGCCGGATCCCCCGGGGCACCGGCGGGCCAGGCCGGAGCGCCGGCAGGCCAGCCTGGCGCGCAGGCGAACCCCGCTGCCGGTGGGCCGCGGCGCTTCGCGCCTCCCCCTCCCCCGATGCGCGTGTGGGCACCCAAGAAGACGCCCTATTCCAACTATGTTGCGCCGAACAAACCGTGGTGGAAGCTCGCCGACGTGCTGGCGATGCATAAGAATGAGAAGAGCTGGTCGCAGCCGGTCATCCGCAACAAGGATATCGTCGCGGACTGGCGCCAACTCGCCGCCGGCCAGTCGACAACTCCGGTCGCCTATTCGGACAACCGCACTGCGCTGATCGTGTGGAGCGGCGAGATCAAGGTCAGCATCGCCGGGCAGGAGCCATTCGTCGCGCGCAAGGGCTTTGAGATCGACGTGCCGTTCCGCGTGCCGTTCACGCTCGAGGTGCAGGGCGATCAACCTGGCCTGTACCTGGAGATCCACGACGCCTCCGACATGCCGATCTATCCGGTCGAAACCACCAAAACCAAGCCCAAGCCAGTGAACGGATTCGAATATGAGGAACGGCTGGCATCCGGTGGCCCGGGCAGCTGGGACCCGATGAACAAGCCCTATCTCGACTATTACAAGGACGTGATCGGCGGCACGGCGCGCGCAACGGCGTTCATCCAGTCGCAGCACATGTTCGTGAACAACATCCGCGGCCCCGGCGCGGAAACGCCCCCGCCGTCGAACCTCGGCCATTACCACATCGGCTACCACGAATTCTGGTTCGTGATGGAAGGCAATGTGACGCTGCAGGTCGAAGGCGTGCCGGTGTTCACGGCTTCCCCCGGCGACATCATTACCGCCGCGCAGGGACGTTGGCACCGCGCGAGCTTCGGTGGACCGATCGGCCAGATGGCGACCCGCGTGGCAGTGAATCCCTATCCCTCGGGCCTGCACGGCTACACAATCGAGTCCGGCGGGCGGCAATGAGGGAATAAAGGTGGGCCGCGCGTACGCGGCCCACCTCCCCCTTATCCCAACCGTTTATTTCGGGAGCTTGCGCGTGCCCTGGACAGTGAACACCGCCGCCGACTGGGGGGCGCCGGTCCCCGGCTGTCCTCCGCCCACCGCGATCCGGTAGCGGCCGGCAGCGACGATGCGTTCGCCAGCGGCCGTCACGCTCGACAGCGCGCGCGCGTCGAGATCGAAGTGCACGCGCTTTGCTTCGCCCGGCGTGAGATGGGCGCGCGAGAAGGCGCGCAGCGCGTGCACCGGCATCCCCGGCGCCGCCGGAAAGCTCAGATAGGCCTGGACGACTTCATCGCCGGCCACTGGCCCGGCGTTGCGCACGGTCACGTCGACACCGAGGCTGTCGCCGGCGCGCAAGGCCGGCTTCGACAGCGCGACCTTGCCATAGGCGAAGTGCGTGTAGCTGAGGCCGTAGCCAAACGGATACAGCGGCTTGCCCGTAAAATAGCGATAGGTGCGTCCAGCCATGCCATATTCGCGGAACGGCGGGAGCTGGCCGGTGCCGGTGTAGAATGTAACCGGAAGGCGACCCGCCGGATTGTTCGCGCCCGACAGTGTCTGTGCGATCGCGGTCCCACCCTCTTGCCCTGGATACCAGGCCTCGACGATCGCATCGGCATTCGCCGCAGCCCAGTTCACCGACAGTGCGGACCCGTTGAGCAGCACCACCACCAACGGCTTGCCGCTGGCCTTCACCGCCTTGAGCAGCGCTTCCTCTTGCGCAGGCAGGTCGATGCTCGAACGGTCGCCACTGATGAAGCCGGGCTGGTTCACCGGCATTTCCTCGCCTTCGAGCGCCGAAGTGATTCCGACCACCGCAACCACGACATCGGCGTCGCGCGCGGCGGCCACGGCACGCGCCTCGGCGTCGCCGCGCACTTCGCTCCACACCAGCCGTGGCGGAAAGCGGCCGCCTGCCTGCTCGAGGCGGATCGCGTGCCGCTCGGCTTTGCGGAACGCCATGGTGACCATAGTCGCGCCGCGCTGCGGGTCACTGTTGTCGACGATCAGCTTGTCGTCGATCCACAGCTTCGCACCGCGCCCTTCGACGCCGATGCGGTAGTCACCGTCCGCTGGCGCCGCCACGAAGCCCGTCCAGCGTATCGACATCGCCGCCGCATTCGGCAACGCCGCCGGCGCGTTGCGATCGAACGCAACGCGAGCATCGGTACGCGTCAATGCCGGTTCGCCGGTGAAGCTGCCATTGTCCCAATATTGCCCGCGCAGGCCCTCCTGTCCGTCGGGCGTCGAGAGCGCGCTGGCGGGCACCGGTTCGGCCGCACGTAGAAACTCCGTGCCAGGTTCGAAGGTGATCGTCGCGCCGGGGAATTCGGCCTTCAGACCGTCGAGCGGAGTCACGGGCTTGAGCGGCTGACCGCGATAATTGCCGAGCATCGGATCGACTTGGTCGGCAAGCGGGCCGACCACCGCGATGCGCCGGACCTTATCTGGCGCCATCGGCAGCACGCCGCCGTTCTTGAGCAGCACCATCGACTTGCGTGACAAATCGAGTGCGAGCGCGCGATGCTTGTCCGAATTGAGCACGCTGTCGGGGATCTGCGCATAGGGCACGCGCGCCGGCGGATCGAACAGTCCGAGCTTCATGCGCGCAGTGAACAACCGGCGCAGCGATGCATCGACGGCGGACTGCGGCAGCAGCCCGCTCTTCATTGCGTCGAGATAGCGATCATAATCCGACGCCCCGCCCGGCAATCGTCCGAACTCGGAGCAGTCGACATCGACGCCGAGCTTCATCGAAATCGCCGCCGCCTCGGCGAGCGTGCCGACATAATGATGGCCGCGCTGGATGTCCGCGATCGAATCGCAATCGGACACCACATGGCCCTTGAAGCCCCAGGCGCCGCGCAGCCGATCGCCGAGCAGAAAATCGCTGGCGCACGCCGGCTGGCCGTTAACCGAGTTGTACGCGCACATCACGGATTCGACCTTGGCGTCGACCACCAGCGCGCGGAACGCCGGCAGGTAGGTGTCCTCCATGTCGTGGAGGCTGACGGTGATGTTGTCGCTGTGGCGCGTCGGCTCGGGGCCGCTGTGCACGGCAAAATGCTTCGCCGTCGCCGAAACGCGATAATAGTGCGGATCGTCGCCCTGCATGCCGCGCACGAACGCGACGCCCATCTGCGCGGTGAGGAACGGATCCTCGCCATAGGTTTCCTGGCCCCGCCCCCAGCGCGGATCACGGAAGATGTTGATGTTCGGCGACCAGAAGGTCAGTCCCTGCATGATCCGGTGCGGCTTGCCGCTGCGCTCGACCTGATTCCAGCGTACGCGCCCCTCTTCGCCGATCGCCACCCCCATCGTCTGGATCGTGGGCGCGTCGAACGTGGCACCAAGCCCGATCGGCTCGGGGAAGACGGTGGCATAGCCGTTGTTGGCGACGCCATGGAGCGCCTCGCTCCACCAGTCATATTCGGGGATACCGAGCCTTGGAATCGCGCGCGCCTGGTTGACCAGCTGCGTCGCCTTTTCTTCCGGCGTCAGTCGACGGATGAGATCGTCGACCCTGCGCTCGATCGGCAAATTCGGATCGCGAAACGCGAACGAAGAATCGGCCTGCGGTGCCGATTGCGCCAGCGCGAGCGACGGAACTCCGAGTAGCAGGACGCTCAGCTTGCGCATTGAAACCTCCCGAGTTCGCGGGGCGGATGGAGATGCCAATACTGGCCCCGTTCAAATGTCATGCGTCTGCTCCCGGCAAAAAAATACCGCCCCCCGACCGAAGTCGAGGGGCGGCAAGTGTGGGAGGGCTTCAAAGCTTGACCCGGAGGCCGATCGACGTGATCCGGCCGAGCGGATTGGACACGAAGGCATTGTAACCAAAGCCCGCGCCCGTGATGCCGCCGACGTTGCCGTTGTAAAATGGCGGGTCCTTGTCGAACAGGTTCTGGACGTCGACATAGACCTGCCAACCACGGAACAGGCTCTCACCGCCCAGTTCGTACTGGAGGTGGAGATCGAAGATGTGGTTCGGACGCACCCGGTCACCACCACTGGCAGGATTGCCATTGGCGTCGTTGATGATCGGCGCGACCGACGAGCCCCAGTTGCGATACGGACCGGTGTAGTTCCAGAACAGATCGGCCGAGAAGCCGCTGAGCGACCAACCAAATTGCGCGCGGTTCTTGAACGCGACCGATGGGAAGGTCGTGTTGAACCCCGACGTGTTCAGGATCGAGAAGTCGGGACTTCCCGTGAAGCTTTGACGGAACTTCGTGAAGTATGTCAGCGCCGTACCGACAGAGAAGCGACCGATGCCCGTTTCCGAGGTACGATAATTGAATGATGCGTCGATACCGTCGAGATTTAAATCGAGCGCGTTACGCGTCGACTGGTCGATCATATAGGCCACGTTGACCGGAACCGTTCCACCGATCGTCGCGCCGTTGGCAATGTTCGCGAAGGTGTTGACCTGCGCCGGAGTGCAACCGGTCGGCGTCGTGCAGAGCGTCAACAGGTTGCGAAGACCGGCGGCGTTGACGATCGCGGCCGGGCTGGGCGAACTCACACCACCGATGAAGGTGTTGTGGAAGTACGTCACGGCCGCAACGAAGCCGGGCAGGAAACGCGGCGCCAAGTCGACGCCCACCGACCAGCTGCGGCCCTTTTGCGGCACTTCGTGCGTGAAGCCACCGCCCAGCTGACGACGAAGTGCGCCGACCGGGTTCCCGTTCGCGTCCTGGCCAGACCCGATCTGGCAGATCGCATTGCTAACGGCCGCCACGTTTGCGGCCGTGCACGGCGTGCTCGAAACGTTGCCGTTCGTCACGATCCGGGCACCCGGCACGAGTACGACATCCGGGAAATTCGCGACAGGGACGTTCAGCGACCCCGTCGGCCCGACCGAACCCGAAGCATAGAGATAGCCCTGGGTCGGGTCGCCGATCACACCGATCGGCGGTGCCACGAATGCCTTCGCCCAGTTGCCGCGCAGCTTGATGCCGGGAACGATCTCCCAGTTCGCCGCGAACTTCGGGTTCGTCGTGTCGCCGACGTCACTGAACTTGTCGTACCGCCCGGCAATCGACAGCTCGAGCTTGTGCACGAACGGCACGTGCATTTCCGGCCCGATGACGGGGATGTAGCCCTCGGCGTATACTGATTTGATGTTGCGACGATAGTTGTAGACGCGGTAGCCGGAACCGGTGGTCGTCGGGCCGGTACCGTTGCCGCCGATGAACTTTTGTTGCTGGTTCTGCCAGAAATATTCGCCACCGACTGCGACCTTCAGGTCGCCACCGGGCAGCTGGAACACCGTACCCTGCAAGTCGAGCTTGATCTGGTTGAACTGGTTGAGGTTCGTGTTGCCACTGTTATTGGAGTAGAGCGCACGCTGTACTGCCGCGGACGTCCGGTTCGTCGGGTCGGTCAGCGGCCGCCACACGTCGATCGCGTTCGCGGTCGTCAGCGGCAAGTTGAGCGCGATGACATTCTGGCCGGCGATGTCGCTTCGGAATATGCTGCCGTCACCGCTCTGGTTCGTGCCGTTCAACGCGAGGATGGCACAGGCACCGCAGAACGTATTGATGTTGTCCGTCGCGGACCGGTTCCACCCGGCAGCGTCACTGAACGTCACCGACCATTTGTCGGTCAGCTTATAGTTGGCGACGAACGTGCCATAAATCACGTCAGCCTGCGTGCGATTGTCGCCGTAGTTGCCATCCTGCCGCAATGCCAGGAAGTTGACGTTCTCGACGGTCGTATTCGGCGCGCCAGCTGGAGCAACGAAGAACGGATTGATTTGCCTCGAATCGTTCAGCGCAGGATTGAAGATCGGATTCACCCCCGACGCATTCGCACCAAAGGCGATTCCACTGATACCGCCCGGACCACCCGGCGAATGCGTGCGCTGGCGATTGTAGTTCAAGGCGAACTGCATCGTGAGCTTGTCGCTGAAGTCGTTGACGACTTTCATGTAGACGTTGCCGCGCCCCTGGCCCGGTACCATGACCGTATACAAGGTCGGGTTGCAGGGGGCGTTCGCACCAATGTTGGCGGTGGGTGAAGTTGCGCTCGGCCCGAGGAACACCTGGCCTGGGATACCCCCCGCATTAGAGCCGTTGACCACCTGCTGCTGCACGGTGATCGTCGCATTGGGGCAGGTGAAATTCAGGTTGTTCGAACCGCCCAGCGCGCGGTAGTCGCCCCGGCTGGTGAACGGACGGTCGCGATTGTACAGGATGTTCTGTTCGGACAGCGCACCCGCGATGTACACGCCACCGGTGCCCCAGGTCTTGCCCCAGATGAAGCTGCCCGCGGTGTTGGAGTAGCTCTTGCCGAAGCCGTGCTGGACGTTCATCTCGAACCCGTCGTACGTGCGGCGCGTGACATAGTTCACCACGCCGGCGACGGCGTCCGATCCATAGGCCGTGGACGCACCGTCCGCGAGCACTTCGACTCGCTGGATCGCGCTGACCGGGATGATGTTCGGGTCGGTCTGGTTGAACTGCTGGCCGCCGCCGGGAAGGCGCAGGCCGTCCACGATCACGAGCGTCGTGTTCGACGACGAACCGGCGAGACTGTGGATCTGAGGCGAATAATATGAGAAGGCGTTCTCGGCCTGTGCGATCGAACCCGAGGTCGAAATCGACGGAACCGTGTTCACCAGCTGCGACAAGTTGACCGGCGCGGTCTTTTCGATCGTCGCGACGCCAACCGACACCAGGTTCGAACCGACCGGCGCGACTCCTCGAATAGCAGTACCCGTGACGACGATTTCGTCCTTGCCCTGCTCATTTCCCGTGACCGGTGCGGCCAGAGCGGATCGATCCTGCTCAGCTTGTGCAGCCGCCGCCTGATCGTTCGCGGGACGCGGCGGCGGGGTCCCCGCGTTCTGCGCCTGCGCAACGCCGCCCACCATGAGCGACAGAGCCAGAGCGGCGATCGACGCACCGCTCCCCATAAAACTCCCTTTTTGCATCTCACTCCCCTTTGTACGTGACGGTTTTTCGTATCGTATATGATTCATCTTATGCGCGATGAGTTGATCCGTCAACAATTGTCGGAGCAATTGGCCGTCGATCGATCGCATCGGGTTGTCGCTATGGCGCGCGCGACGGCGGATAGCGCGGAAGCGCTTGCCTAAACGGGCGAATTGACGGCGCTCGGTACCAGGATTGCCTTCAGTTCCGTCGCGCGCGAAGCGGCACTCGACCCCATGAAGCCAACACGTGACCGGAGGAATTTAGCTGGCTCACCATGCGGCGGGCCGCCAGGCTTCGCCGAGAATCCCCTTGGGATTATTGATATTCCAACCCCGCGCTCCCGACCAAGCGCGCCACTTCAATCGGTTACTCTGACAATAGATTTGACGGACCATTCGGCAATGGCGATGCGCCCGGGCCAGTGAGCAACCCCGCCCGTCTGATCAGAGATTCGGAGCCAGGGACCGATTGCGTGTTGGCCGGACGGGAGGCTGGCGGCAGATCGCAATTGTCAGCGCCGCGGAACGACCACTTTCGAAGGCCTGCGAGCAACGTGCCGCGACGCCGTGCCAGGCGCACGCGGTTCAAAGGCTATTCTGCCGCTTTGGAATATTCCTCCATCGGCGGGCACGAGCAGACGAGATTGCGGTCGCCGTACCCTTGGTCCACCCGGTTTACCGGCGGCCAATATTGCTTGGCCACGCCAGGCGTTCCGTCCGGAATCGCGGCTGACCGGGGATAGGCGCGATTCCAGGGCTCGATCAGATCCCGCACAGTGTGCGGCGCATGCCGCAGCGGCGAGGCTTCGATTTCGATCTCGCCGCGCGCGATCGCGTCGATTTCCGAGCGAATTGCCGCCATCGCGTCGCAGAAGCGATCGAGCTCGGCCAGGTCCTCGGATTCGGTGGGCTCGATCATCAAGGTGTCGGGAACGGGGAAGCTGACCGTCGGCGCGTGGAAGCCGTGGTCGATCAGCCGTTTGGCGACATCGTCGACGGTGACGCCGGTCGCATCCCGGATCCCGCGCAAGTCGATGATGCATTCATGCGCGACGCGGCCGGACCGCCCCTCGAACAGAATCGGGAAATGTGGTTTCAGACGGGCGGCGAGATAATTGGCATTGAGGATCGCGATGGTGCTTGCCCGCACAAGGCCGCGATCTCCCATCATCCGGACGTAGGCCCAGCTGATCGGCAGAATCGACGCGGATCCGAACGGCGCCGCCGAGACCGCGCCCGATCCGCCCAGCGCCACGTGACCGGGAAGGAACGGAGTAAGATGCGCCTTGACCCCGATCGGTCCAATCCCCGGTCCGCCCCCGCCATGGGGAATGCAGAACGTCTTATGGAGATTGAAGTGGCTGACGTCGGCGCCATAGTGCCCCGGGCGTGCGAGACCTACCTGCGCATTCATGTTCGCGCCATCGAGATAGACTTGCCCCCCCGCCGCATGGACGCGGCGGCAAATCTCGTCGATTTCCTCCTCGAAAACCCCGTGGGTCGAGGGATAGGTCAGCATGATCGCGGCCAGGGTGTCGGCGTGGAGGTCGATCTTCGCCTGGAGGTCGGCGAGTGAAATGTCGCCGGTCTTGCCGCACTCGACCACCACCACGCGCATTCCCGCGAGCTGGGCCGAAGCCGGGTTGGTGCCGTGCGCGGACGCCGGAATAAGGCAAGTGTCGCGACGCCCCTCGCCGCGCGAGCGATGATAGTGCCGAATGGCGAGCAGGCCCGCCAGCTCGCCTTGCGCGCCCGAATTGGGTTGCAGCGAAACCGCGTCATACCCGCCGATCGCAGCCAGATATGCCTCGAGATCGGCAATGAGCCGAAGGTAGCCCGCGACTTGGCTCGAGGGTGCGAATGGATGAATCTCGGCGAATTCGGGCCAGCCGATCGGCGTCATCTCGGCCGCCGCGTTCAATTTCATTGTGCATGAACCCAGCGGAATCATCGTGCGATCCAGCGCCAGGTCCTTGTCCGCCAGACTCCGCAGATAGCGCATCATTGCCGTCTCGGAACGGTATCGATGGAACGCGGGATCCTCGAGAAGCGGTAGCGTACGACGCAAGCCATGCGGCAAGGCGTCGTCAGCGTGGAGGGAACGCACTTCCGCCTCCGCGCGCCCGGGCCAGCGGTCCGCGAACAGCCGGCAAAGCTGCTCGAGCGTGTCGCCGCTACTGGTCTCGTCGAGGGAAATGCCGATTCGCGTCGCCGAAAGATGCCGTAGATTGATACCCTGTCGCTCTGCCTCGGCATGAATGCCGGCGGTGGCCTCCCCGGTTTCGACCACGATCGTGTCGAAGAAATGGGCATGCTCGACCACAACGCCCAGCGCGCGCAGGCGCGATGCGAGCGAGGCCGAGAGTCTTGCAATCTTTTTCGCAATTCCGCGCAACCCATCGGGGCCGTGCCACATCGCATAGGCCGTCGCGATCAGCGCCAGCAGAACCTGCGCGGTACAGATGTTCGAGGTCGCCTTGTCGCGTCGGATATGCTGCTCGCGCGTCTGTAGCGCCAGCCGATAGGCCGGCCCGCCGTTCACATCGATCGACAGGCCGACGATTCGCCCAGGCAATGCGCGTTTATGACGGTCACGGACCGCAATATAGGCTGCGTGCGGCCCTCCGAATCCCATCGGCACACCAAAGCGCTGCATCGAGCCGATGGCGACATCGGCACCCAGTTCCCCCGGCGGCTCGAGCAGGACGAGGGCGAGCGGATCGGCGGCCATGATCGCAATCGCGCCGGCATCGCGGACCGCGCGAATGCTCGCGCGGGGGTCGCGCACTTGTCCCTCGGTTCCGGGATATTGCAGAATCGCGCCGAACACGGCCGCGGGATCGAGATCACGGTCCGGATCGCCGATGATCAGCTCCCAGCCTTGCGGCTCGGCGCGCGTGCGCAACACGTCGATGGTCTGCGGGTGGCATTGGTCGTCCACAAAAAAGGCGTTCGCCCGCGTCGTAGCGACGCGCCGGGCGAGCGCCATCGCTTCGGCGGCGGCAGTGGCTTCGTCGAGCAGCGACGCATTGGCGATATCGAGCCCAGTCAGGTCGCGGATCATCGTCTGGAAATAGAAGAGCAGCTCGAGGCGGCCCTGGCTGATTTCGGGCTGGTAGGGCGTGTACGCCGTGTACCATGCAGGATTTTCCAGGAGGTTGCGGCGAATGACGGGCGGCAGGAAAGTGTCGTGGTAGCCCTGCCCGATCAGCGAGATCGTGCGGCGGTTTTGCGCCGCAATCGCTCCGAGCGTGCGCAGCATTTCCGGCTCCGAAAGCCCTGCCCCAAGGCCGAGCGGCGCAGAGTCGAGGATCGAAGCCGGCAGCGTCGCCTCGATAAGTTGCTCCAGACTGTCCAACCCAAGCACGTGGAGCATGTGCGCCACTTCGCTCGGCGACGGCCCGATGTGCCGGTCCGCAAAGCCGGCTTCGCTACGATCGATCGACCGTCCAGAGCTCACTGATCCGCTCCCAGGCTGTCGAGCAGGGCGCGATATGCGTCGGCGTCCATCAGCGCATCGATCTCGGACGAATCGCTCGGCTGCAGACGCGCCAGCCATCCGTCGCCCTCGGGCGCCTGGCCGATCAAGGTGGGATCGTCGATTGCACGGGTATTCGCTTCCGCGACGACCCCGGCGATCGGCGCATAGATTTCCGAAGCTGCCTTGACCGATTCGACGACGCCGAGAATGTCGCCTTTGGCCAGCTGCGTGCCCGGCGCCTTTATCTCGAGATAGACGATGTCGCCCAATGCCGCCGCTGCGTGTTCGGTGATGCCGACCATCGCAAGCTCGCCTTCCAGGCGAACCCATTCATGGTCTGGTGTGAAGCGCATGCATATCTCCGGCATGAGTGTGTCGAACGTAACGATGGGGGACGAAGGGCAGCGGTACCACTTCGGCGGCCTGGGCGCGATCGCGGACAATCACCTCGAGGCGCGTTCCGGATGCAGAGAGTGACGGCGGCACGAACCCCATGGCGATGGGAATGCCAAGCGTCGGCGAGAACCCGCCGCTGGTCACGACGCCGACCGGCTCCCCGTCGCGCGCGATGACCGCACCTTCACGCGCAGGGGCACCCTCCAGCACCCGCAGGCCAACGCGAATTCGGCTGGGCCCTTCGGCGCGCTCGTGCGCCAGCCGCGCGTGACCGCGCAGATTCCCGGCTTCGCGCCGGCGACGGTGAACGGCAAATCCGAGACCTGCCTCGATCGGACTGGTGTCCGGGCCGAGGTCGTGACCGTAGAGCGGCAGTCCGGCCTCGAGGCGAAGCGAATCGCGCGCAGCGAGACCGACCGGACGGACGCGCGCATCTTGCAACAAAGCGTCCCAGAAAGAGGGCGCGGCATCAGGCGGCACCAGGATCTCGAATCCGTCCTCGCCGGTGTAGCCCGATCGCGAAACCCAGATCGATTGCCCTCGCCAGTCGCGCGGCGCGAACTGCATGAAACCGAGCTCGGAAACGCCGGGACACATGGCCTCGAGCACGGACGCCGCCTCGGGTCCTTGTAGCGCCATCATTCCCCAAGGATCGCGCCAATCGATCTGGACGGCGTCACCAAGCGTTTCAGCGATCAAAGCAAAATCGCGTTCCTTGGTCGCGGCGTTGACGACGAGGAGGAGCGAGCCCTGTAGCAACGGGCCGCTCGGCCGCCCGACGAGGAGGTCGTCGACGATGCCGCCCGTTTCGTTGAGCAGCAGCGAATAGCGAAGCTCGCCGGGACGAAGCGCATGCAGATCACCGCAGACCAGCGGTTCGATCAGCTCGGCCAATCGCCGGTAATCCACCTCCGCATCCGGCGAACCGCGATCGAGTTGCACGAACGCTACGCCCATGTGCGACACGTCGAACAGTCCGGCATGGGTGCGGGTCCAGCGATGCTCGGCGAGTACTCCGCTCGGATAGTGGAGCGGCATCGCATAGCCGGCAAACGGCGCGATCCGCGCGCCCAGAGCCTCGTGTGCGAATGAGAGCGGAGTCTTGCGTGTCGGTACCACCGGCTCAGGCATCCGACTGCGCGTATCGGCAATGGACTTCGACCGAGCCAGCAACGCCTTCACTCGAAATCGACCACTTGAATGCAGGTAAGGCCTCGAGTGATCCGCCGACACCATTGAGCGGATCGGCGATCGCATCTGCCTGGAGGGAACGTGCCAGCGCCATATTCATCGTCGCAGTGCCAATCGTTTCGAGGACGTCCGTGCGCCGGCCGGGCGCCTAGGCTGGGCGTTGATGCATCCTGGAATTGCGCTCGCAAGACCCGGATCGGCCCGTTCGATATCGCCGTTCAACCAAGCGCCGCGTCGCGAGCGAATGGCAAATGGTTGCGTGCGGAAAACCACGCGAAGTGTTCCAATAGTCGCCGGCGAGCGGCGCCTAGGCGACGCCGTTTTCTTGGGTGGCCTCGGACCGAAAGGCCCATCCCGCATCGAGCGGTTGGCCGCCTGACTCGCGAAACGAACGCCAGGTTGGCACTGCGCCCCCGAAGAAGAGTTCGCGCCAATCTTCGCTTAACTGTTCCGGCCCAGCCGGACCAGCTTCCGGTTCGTCGTAAAGACCGCTTCCCGGAAGCGTCGCCTCGGGGCCGTACATCGCTCCGGGCGCAGCCTGTGCATATTCGCACGCGCGCAGGGGGCAATCGCTTTCGACCTGACGCTCGAGCGCGGCGATCGAATTGGCAACGTAAAGCCCTACCAGGGTGGCCGGTGCATCCGCAGCTCGGGACGCTCTGACAAAATATACGCTCACGGGAACCTCCTGCGAATCTCTGTATATCCCTATATAAGGATATCGTTATATATGCAAGTAGCGATTGACGGTTTTACGAACGCCAAGCTGCCGCGCAGCGCCGGCGGGCAGTCCCTTGACCATTCCCGACGGGCGATTGATAAGTTGATTAATCACCACACAGCGGCCAAAGATGTCGGAGGTGACGCGTAGCTCTAAGCCCCGGCTCATCGGGCGCGGGACCGACGAGTGGGGAGGATTTGGCCATGCACGATCAATCGCGTCTGCTGTCGGCCGGCTACCGCAGTTTGTTCGTTCTAATGTGCTTCCTCGTCGCGGTGTTCAATTTCGCAGATCGCGCGGTTTTTGCGGTATTGGCGCAGCAACTCAAACTCGACCTCGGGCTCAGTGACTTTCATCTGGGTCTGCTCCAGGGGCTGGCGTTCGCGCTGCTCTATGCGTTTCTCGGGCTGCCGATCGGCAGGTTGGCCGAGCGCACGTCGCGTATTCGAATTATCGCCGTGTCGCTGGTCTTCTGGTCGGCGATGACGGCGGCGTGCGGCACGATCACGAGTTTTACCCAGCTTCTTCTGTGCCGGGTGGGGGTCGGCATGGGTGAGGCCGGATCGCAACCCGCAACCAGCTCCCTGGTTGGCGATCATTTCCCGCGAGAACGACGCGCGTCGATCATGTCGTTGATCATGCTGGGTGCTCCGCTCGGCACGCTGTTGGGGGCCGTGGTCGGCGGGTGGGTCGCCGCGCATTGGGGTTGGCGGATGGCGTTTTTCGCGCTCGGGGTACCGGGCATCGCGCTGGGCGGGCTTGTCCTGGTTCTTCTGCGTGAGCCGTCGCGCGGACTGGTCGATGGCCTGCCGGCGCATGGCATCCCCCTCCCCGACCTGCGCGCGTTCGTGCGCGTCGTGGCACGGAAGCGCGCGCTGTTCCTGGTCATATTGGGCGGCGCGCTCGCGGGTTTCGGGATGACGTCGATCTCGCAGTTTCTCGCGGTCTATCTTGCTCGAACCTATCAGTTGCCCGTCGCGCAAGCCGCCTCGCTCTATGGCACGATCTCCGCACTGTCGCTCACGACCGGCCTGCTGATGGGTTCCTTTGGCACCGACTGGCTGGCGCGCCGCGGCGATCCGCGCTGGCCGGCCTGGGGTGCCGCCGCTGGCTTGTTTACGGCACCCTTTCTGTATTGGATCGCGTTCAACGCGCAGTCGGTGGTCAGCGGATCGATCCTGCTCACCGTGGCCGGCGTGGCACTTCTGATTTATTATGGACCGACACTCGGCATGATCCAGAACATGCTCGAGCCAAGGATGCGCGCGACCGGAGCAGCGCTTTTCGCCATCCTCTACACGATATTCGGCTCTGGCTTGGGACCGACCACGGTGGGTTGGCTGAGCGACCGGTTCGCAGCCGCCGACTATGCGGCTGGAAACTATCTCCTTGCCTGTCACGGCAGTAGTGCCGCGTTGCGGCGCGCCGTGAGCGCGACCGACGCGTGCGCAATCGCTGCGACGCACGGCGTGCGATCGGCGCTGATGGTGGCGGTCAGCGTCCTGTTCGTGGCTTCGCTTCTGTATCTGCTGGCCGCAGGGTCGCTTCGTCGCGACTATTATCGTGTGGATGTCGCGCCATGAGCGCTGGACCGCGAAACTTCCGCGCATGGTTCGAAGCCTATCTTGCCGCGTTCAATCGCGCCGACTTTGACGGCTTCGGCGCCTATTATGCCGACGACGTGATCTTCCACGGCCAGGCAGCGCTACTCCACGGCAGGGATGCCGTGCTGGACTTCTACCGCATGGTCCGCGCCCGTCTCGATGAACAGGTCGAGCTCGTCAGCTTCGTCGGCGCGACCGGCTGTCGTCGGATCGCAGCCGAACTGCGCACCACGCTGCTTGCCCGCGAGGATTGGCTCGATATGCCAACGGGCGCCATGCGCGCCGGCGACAAGCGGCAAAGCGTCAATATCGTCCTCTACGATCTTCACGAATACCGGTTCACGCAGGTGCGATCCGCGCGCCTTTGGCCTCAACCGGGAACGCCGCAATGACCGCGTCCGAGCGTCGTTTCCGGGACTATATGCACGCCTTCAACGCGAGCGACTGGGACGCGCTTCGGCGGTTCTACGCGGCGGACGTCGAACTGGTCATCGGCAATGGCACGACGCTCCGCGGCCGGGATGCGATTGTCGATTTCTACCGCAACGTCAAATCCTGGACGAGCAGGACGATCGAGATCCTCGACTGCTTCTCCGACGGAAATATGCTCGCGGCCGAGTTGGAATCCGAGTTTGTCGCCCTGATCGACGCGCCCGATTTTCCGAGCCGGCCGATGCGGCGGGGCGACCGCTATTACATCAATAGCTTCGCGCTTTATGACTTCCATGGCAGCGAATATCGCCGGATCCGCGCCGCAGTGTTCCGTCGCGAATTCCGGCCGCTGACGGGCGACGGATCAATTTGACGGTGCGAGGTTCCGCCGCACCCGCGCACGGGCGCGGGAACCGATCCAATCGAAACCGTCCTGCGGCTCGCGGGTGTCTATAGCCGGAACGAACGCGGCCGGGGCGTTGACGTCCCCGCCGACGAACCGTGCCGCGGTCGGATAGGCATAGAGCGGCCGACGGCGCACTTTTCCATCCTCGAGCAATGCCTGCGCCTGCACCGCGTCGGGCGGCGCGCCCGTTTCGACCCAATTGACCACGGCGCCCAGGAAATCCGCTTCGTAGGGGACATACCCTCCCTGGCAGTGATAGCCGCCGGGCACCAGGAACATGCGCGCAAAGCGCCGCGTCGCGTCGAGACCGCCCATCTGGTCACGGACGGCCTGGTAATAATCGAGCATGCCATAGATTCCGGCGGAATTGTCCGCCGCGCCCTGCCACAGGATCAACTTTCCCCCTGCTCCGCGGAAGGCGCGAAGATCCGGATCGCCGCCATCATAGAGTGCGCCGGCCGCCAACAGTCGACGCGTGCCCTCGACGGTGAAACGCCAATCGCGCCAACTGAAGCTCGGCGGCAAATCGCCGGGAAACAGAAGATATTTGAGGAAGGCTTCGGCCGCGAGCTTGCCGGTCTGGGTCGGGCTGCCGCGCCCGAGCCAGGTCAATTCGCTGCCGTAAGGCGCCCCGCCGGGAAACAACGCCCGCCCGCGAGCGTCCGAAGGGCCTCGATAATAAGCTCGCGCCGCCGCGACTTGCGGCGCTGTCAGGCAAGGCTGGACGGCCGCCCGGTCCGATGGACAGGCGAGGCTGGCCGGGTCGAAGGCGCATCGGCGCGGATCGTCGATCTGTTCGTCGGCGATCCCGTCCAGGCGATCGCATGCGGCAAGTACCGCCCTGTGCAGCAGCCCGACGGCGTCGGGCGTGAAAATCTCGTGTTCCTGTCCGTCGAGCCCTTTGTGCGCTTCCCACAGGAACAGCTGCATCGCGGCAGGCATGGCGACCGAGGATCCGGCGACGACTCCATCGAAATCCCGCGGGTAGCGCTGGACTTCGACGAGCGCGGCGCGCCCTCCCCCCGAGCATCCTGAAAAATAGCTTCGATCGGGCACGCGACCATAGAAGCGCCCGATGATCTCCTTCGCGACGACGGCCAGTGCGTGCGTTGCCTTGTGCGCAAACTGCGCGCGCAGTTCGGGGTCTCCCAGCGCCCAGGTTCCGTCGCCGATGCCCGTGGCGCGGTGGCCGCCATTGTCGAACCCGACGGCAAATGCGCCGCCATAGGCCTGGACATTCGTACAGCGCGGCGAGAAATCGGCGGAAATAATGCCGCACATCCCACCGCAACCGCCCTGGAGATAGCGCCCGCTATAGCCCGTCAGCGGCAGCCGCAGCTCAAATTCGGTCTGAGGCGTCACATATCCCGTGACGAGGCAGAAGGCCGCCCGCCCCTCTCGCGCAGGCTCTTCAGATGTTGCGCGCAGCCGGAACGCCACGCCATGCGCATCGCCGGCGGGCCGCTCCATCAACGCCGCGCAGCGCATGGCCGGCGCAGTCGCCGTTTTTACCGGCAAGGAGATGAGCGGCGAACCGCCAGTTTGTCCCGACGCGGCAGGCGCGAGCAGGAGCATGGCAACTCCGACCAACCGACACGCCAGTGCTCGCAAAAACGACCGTTCAGGCATAGGCGGCAATCAGCGCCTGCTCAACGCCCAGCGGATCGACCGCCACGCTGCACGGCGTGTCGAATCGCATGGTCGCGCGGCGAGGCGCAGTATAAGCGGGCCAGTCGAGCAGCGCCGCAGCATTGGGATTGCCAGTGCGCGCAAAGCTCGCCCAGTACCGGCTCATGATGTCGGCCAAGGCCTGCGCTTCCGCTCGACGCGGCTCGAGCGCCGGAAATGCCGCAGCCGTGTCGAAAACCATCGGCAGTTCGCCGCCGTGCGGGCTTCGCAGCACACCGCCCCGTTCGGGCGTGCGCCAATCCATGACATAGCAATAGACGGGCGCGCGGCCCGATTTCATCCGCGCTTCGGCAACGATCCGCGCATTTCTTCCCATGCCCGCCTCGGTCGTGATGGCGAAGAAGATGTCACTTGCCGAGGCGCGCGGATAGAGCCGTCGAAATCCTTCAATCAGCGGCAACGGCTCGCGGATTTGACTTTGAAGCGCCGGCAACCGCGTTGCCAACATCGGCGCGAGTCCCCCCCAATCGAGCGTGAACGCTCCTTCCGGCGGAAACAACACCGTCGTCTCCGTCGCCGTATGGCCAACGATCATCGGGATATCGGGCGAAATCGGCGGTGCGCCGGGCGCAAAGGGAATGTGCGGGACCACGGTTCCGTCCGGTACCAGCCCGGGTCCAAGAATGGGGCTTCCGTTGGTGATCTTCGCGAGACCCGCGAGAAGCCGGTCGGCACCCAGTGCGCGAAGCGCCGCCAAGTCGCCACGCCGGATCCCAAGTCCGTCATAGAGCGCGGCGGCGATCCGTTCGCCTTCCTCCGGCGACTGGCCATAGGTGCCGAACCCGCTCTGAAGAATGGCGCGGTGGAACAGACCACGCGCGGCTGGCATCGCAAGCAGTGCGGCGACCTTGGTGCCACCTCCGGATTGACCGAATATCGTCACGTTGCCGGGATCGCCTCCGAATGCGGCAATGTTGTCGCGTACCCATTCGAGGGCGGCGACCAGATCGAGCTGCCCGGGGCTCGCAACCGCCTGACCGGATCGAACGACATCACCCAGATAGAGATAGCCGAACAGATTGAGGCGATGATTGACCGATACGAGCACCACGTCCTGCCGGGCGCAGAGGCGCGCCCCGTCGTTGACTGGCTCCGACCCGGAGCCGACCGACAGGCCGCCCCCGTGAATCCACAGCATCACCGGTCGTCGCGCGCCGTCGTTCAGTCCAGGCGTCCAGACATTGAGCACCAGACAGTCTTCGGACGGCGCCGGTGTCGCGACGCTAGCGTCCCGCGCGCGATCGGCGAGTTGCGGTGCCGGCGCCCCGAAGCGGGTTGCGTCCCGAACTCCACGCCAGGGCGTTACGGGCGCCGGCGCCGAGAAGCGCCGGGCGCCGCTGGTATCGGCGCCATATGGGATGCCCCGAAACACGTGCACGCCGCGTTCGCTCGTTCCACGCACCTTGCCGGCACGCGTCGATACCACAGACATCGCGCCGGACGCGGTGCAGGGTATGGACAAGGCGGCGACGAGCGCGATGCCGCCGCCCAGGACCATGCGGCGCGTAGCGGTTCTCCCGAAGCGTGCCTCGTCGAGCATCCCGACAACTCCTGCGTCAGAAATTGGCGCGCACTCCGAATCGATACCGCCGACCGATGTTGTCGTAATAGACCGAGTTGTTGTTGCCGTTCCAAAACGGCGGTGGTGTAACGTCGAAGAGATTGATCACGTTCGCGTAGAGCTGGATCATGTGATTGCCGCGTTCGACGAGCTTATACGACACGCCCATATTGGTATAGAAACGCGA
>Ga0207675_100000287_pt1 | contig 48496 bp, 36 predicted proteins | sample KBSSwiS42_FD_184305 | JGI IMG/M metagenome (GOLD analysis project Ga0207675, IMG submission 184305) | Switchgrass rhizosphere microbial communities from Kellogg Biological Station, Michigan, USA - KBS Switchgrass S4-2 (SPAdes) (version 2) | ecosystem: Host-associated > Plants > Roots >...
CCGTCGGCGGTAGAGCCGACCGAGGAAGTGGCACTCGAAAACCTCGGTCTCGAGGTCGACGAGCTTGGCAGCCTCGAAGACGCGGAGGATCTGCTCGCGTCATCCTCATCTGCCCAGGTCGAGGACACCGTCGAGCGACCGGCGCGTGCGGGTCTGCTCGAAGACACGGTTGAGCGGCCCGTGCGCCGCAACCAGGTCGAGGACACCGTCGAGCGACCGATGCGTCGCGCACAGACCGACGACACGGTCGAACGGCCCGCAGCACATCGCGGTGCGCCACCCAATGTCGACGATACAAACAGGCGACCCGCAATCAACCGAGGCGCGGTCGCCGTCGAGGAGGAGGAGGACACCCTCAACCAGACCGGCATTACGCGCGACAGGACGCAGACGCTCAAGATCGCGAAGGTCGACGAGACGGGAATCATGCCGCTTCTCGATCCTACCGGTGAGCTGCCAACCATCGAATCGACGGGGATTCAGCCGGGCCCGGGCGCCCGCGGAACGGGTTTCGCACCCGGTGACGAGCCGGCGACGATGAGCGAGGTGGGTACCAAGCTCGATCTGGCGCGCGCCTACATCGACATGGGCGACCCCGAGGGCGCACGCAGCATCCTGGAGGAGGTCCTCCAGGAAGGCAGCAACACCCAGAAGCAGGAAGCCCAGCGCCTCATGTCGAGCCTGCCCTGAGGCGCCGCTGGTCCGGATAGCGCTGGGAATCGAGTACGACGGAACCGCGTTTGCCGGATGGCAGGCGCAGTCGCACGGGCGGAGCGTCCAGCAGGCGCTGGAACGCGCGTTGTCGGCCGTCGCGGATCATGCGGTTGAGGTGACCGCTGCCGGCCGCACCGACGCCGGCGTGCACGCCCTAATGCAGGTCGGGCATTTCGACAGCGCGGCGCCACGCGCCCCGCGCGCCTGGGTACTGGGATCGAACACCGAGCTGCCCGCCGAGATCTCCGTGCTTTGGGCAAGGTCCGTGCCCGAGCGGTTTCATGCGCGGTACAGCGCCTTGTCCCGCACTTATGTCTACCGGATCGTAAACCAGTCCTGCCGGCCGGCGCTCCTGCGGGGACAGGCATGCTGGGTGCGCCGGGCGCTCGACGCGGGTGCCATGCATTCGGCCGCGCAGGTCCTCCTCGGCGAGCATGACTTCTCGTCGTTCCGCGCGGCGGAATGTCAGTCCGCCTCGGCGGTGCGCCGGATGATGCACATCGCCGTTGAGCGCCGCGAGGCATCCGTGGTTATCACCGTGCGCGCCAACGCCTTCCTGCACCACATGGTCCGCAACATTGCCGGGGCGTTAATCGCGGTCGGCACCGACCGCCGGCCCGGGGAGTGGATCGCCGAGCTGCTCGAAACACGCGATCGGCGCCAGGGAGGCGTCACCGCACCGCCACAGGGGCTGTATCTCACGCATGTCGAGTACCCCGCGGAATTCGGGATTCCGCCCGCGGACGCCGACGGTTCTTGTCGCGGCCTCGGCGGCGTATAGACTCGCGAGGCCACCGAGGAGCCATCGTGACCTGGTTCGAGAAGATCATGCCGTCCCGGATCAAGACCGAGCGCCGCACGCGCTCCGTACCGGAGGGTCTCTGGATCAAGTGCCCCGCCTGCGACGCGGTGCTGTACCGCGCCGAGCTCGACCGCAACCTGCACGTCTGTCCCAAGTGCAGCCACCACATGCGCATTGGCGCGCGCGACAGGCTTAACCGGTTCCTGGACGAGAACTCGACGCGGGAGCTCGCCACCGAGATCGAGCCCGAGGATCCGCTCAAGTTCCGCGATAACAAGCGCTATCGCGATCGGCTGCAGGCGGCGCAGAAGCAGACGGGCGAGAAGGACGCACTGGTCGTCATGGCCGGCACACTGCAGGGGCTGCCGGTCGTGGCCTGTGCATTCGAGTTCCGCTTTCTCGGCGGTTCGATGGGCTCGGTGGTCGGTGAGCGCTTCGTGCGGGGCGCCGAACACTGCCTGGAGCAGCGCGCCTCGCTGGTGTCCTTCTCCTCCAGCGGCGGTGCACGTATGCAGGAAGGGCTGCTCTCGCTGCTGCAGATGAGCAAGACCAGCGCGGTCCTGACACGGATGGCCGAGGCGGGTCTGCCGTACATATCCGTGCTCACTGACCCCACGACGGGGGGCGTGTCCGCCAGTCTCGCCATGCTCGGTGATCTCAACCTTGCGGAGCCGCGCGCCCTGATCGGCTTTGCGGGGCCGCGTGTAATCGAACAGACAGTGCGCGAAACGCTGCCCGAGGGGTTCCAGCGCAGCGAATTCCTGCTCGAGCACGGCGCCATCGACATGATCGTGGATCGTCGCGACATGCGCGATCGGATCGCGGCGGTGATCGCGCTCCTCACGCGCCAACCACGTCCGGAGGCCGTGGCGGAGCCCGCCTGAGATGCCGCGTCGGATGCGGTTCGACGGACTCGACGCCTGGCTCGACTGGCAACTAGGCCTGCATCCGCAACCGATCGAGCCCGGTCTCGAGCGGGTGGAGCGGGTCGCCCGGCGCACCGGCTGGTCGCCGCCCGACTGCCCGGTGATCACGATCGGTGGCACCAACGGCAAGGGCTCGTGCGTCGCGCTCGCCGATTCGATTCTCCGCGCAGGAGGTTACCGCACGGGCACCTTCACCTCGCCGCATCTCGTCTCCTATGTCGAGCGCATCCGTCTGCAGGGGCAGGCGGTGTCGGCTGCCTCGCTCGTCGTGTCGTTCGAGCGCATCGCTGATGCGCTCGGGCCGGATACGCTCACTTTCTTCGAGTTCAATACGCTGGCGGCGCTCCTCATCTTCGAGACGGCGGAGCCGGATGCGATCGTCCTCGAGGTAGGCATGGGCGGGCGGCTCGACGCGGTAAACATCGTCGACGCCGACGTGGCGGTTGTCGTTTCGCTTGGGATCGATCACGCGGAATGGCTGGGTGCGGATCTCGAGAGCATCGCGCGCGAGAAGGCAGGCATCTTTCGCGCCGGCCGACCGGCCGTGTATGGCGGTGAGGAGCCGCCTCCAGACTCGCTGATCGAGGCGGCGCACGCCGAGGGTGCGCTGCTCAGGATCCGCGGGCGCGACTTCCGCGAAGTTCGGCGAGCCACGGGTCGCTGGGACCTCGTGTTAGGGAAGCAGGAGGCGGCCGAAAGACTCGCCGACCTGCCGGCCCCGGCGCTTGCGGGAATCGCGCAGATCGGCAACGCAGCAACGACGATCACGGCAATTCGCGAGCTGCAATCGCGTCTGCCGCTCACCGTTGACGCAATCGCACGCGGTCTCGAACGCGTCGCGCTGCCTGGCCGATTCGAGAGGATCGCCGATCGTGACGTGGAGTGGATCCTCGATGTAGCACACAACCCCGCGGCGGCACGGGTGCTCGCCGCAAGCCTGCGCGCCACTCGGGGTCGCGGCCGGACGATTGCCGTCTGCGGGATGCTGGCGGACAAGGACGTGCCCGGGGTGCTCGCTGAACTGCGCGGATGCGTCGACACATGGATCGCGGCGACGACCGAGGGTCCGCGCGGTCTCGACGGCATCGAGCTCGCCCGGCGCGCAAGTACGGTCGACCTCGACCTGCATCCGGGTGGCGGGATCGGCGAGGCGATGCACTTCGCGCGCAGTCGCGTCCGCGAAGGAGACCGAATCGTGGTCTTCGGTTCCTTTCACACCGTCGGACCCGCGCTCGAAGAGCTCGCACGCGCGGGCGTCGTCGCCACACACGGATGACTATAATCCGCGCCATGGATCGATCATTGAAAGCGCGCCTGATCGGTGCGAGCGTGCTGGTGCTCGTCGTGGTACTGGTGGTTCCCGAGCTACTGTCCGGTCGCAAGGCCGCGACCACCGAGACAACGGGTGCGGCTGACACTACGTTGAACAATGGCCCGACGCGCACCTACACCATCGAGCTCGGCAAGGCCGGATCCCCGGCGGCTGCCGATGCGAACCTGCCGCGTCCATACACGCCCGAGTCCTCGCCGCTCGCGTCCGAGCGGCCGGCGCGCGCTCAGGCGTCTCCGCCGGATCGCGACGACACTGCAGCCGCGCGGCCGCCGGTAGTGTCGACGGCCGCGCGCGAAGCGGCTGCGCCACGCGAGACCAAGCCTGCGACAGCCGGGTCGGAGCGCGGCTCCGATCGGACTGACACCGTTGCCGGCGCCGCAAGCTCGCCGGCGGAGGTAGAACCACCGGTGGCATCCGGCAACGCCCGACCCTCACGCGGCACGTGGTCCGTGCAGGTTGGCGCGTTCGGGTCGGCCGACTCGGCGCGGAAGCTTGTCGAGCAGCTCGAAGCCGATGGCTTTGCCGCCTATGTCTCGCCCATCGCGCGCAACGGCAAGCCCCTGCATCGTGTACGAGTCGGTCCCGAGTCCGCGCGCGCGGCTGCGGACGCGCTTGCCGGCCGCCTGAAAGCGCGCGGCCTGCCGGTCTCGCTCGTCGCCAACGATTGAGGTGATGCGGCGCAGACCGTACGAGCTTTCTACTGTCGCGCGTCCTGGCGCGGGCCACTCTGGTAAGATTCGCGGCCTCCGACGACGTGCGATCGAAATGGCAGCCGCATGACCGCAGTGGACTACATACTGATCGCAGTCATTCTCCTCTCGATAGTCTTCGGCGCCGTACGCGGTTTCCTCCGCGAATCGATCGCATTGCTTGCCTGGCTGGTCGGTCTGTGGGTCGCATGGAAGTATTCCGGTCTGCTGGAACCACATCTCGGCGGCGCGCTGGCCCATACGGCGCTCCAGGTCTGGGTAGCACGCGGTATCCTCCTGCTCGCGGTCGTCATCGTGGGTTGGCTGCTCGCTGGTCTGCTGAGTTACCTGGTGCAGCGCTCGGGTTTGAGCCTGGGACTCGACCGCATGCTCGGTTCGGTGTTCGGGCTGGTGCGCGGCGCCGTGATCGCCGGGTTCGCGGTAATGCTCGGGCAGGCCGCGAAGCTCGACTCGGAGTCCTGGTGGAAACGCTCGACCCTGATGCCTGCGGGAATCGAGATGGCGGGTATCCTTCGCAGCTACGTCGAGACTGGCAGGCAGATGGTCGACGCCGCGGTTGAGGAGACCTGAGAAACATGTGCGGCATCGTCGGCATCGTCAGTCACAGCCCGGTCAACCAGCAGCTCTACGATGCGCTTACGGTGCTGCAGCATCGCGGCCAGGATGCCGCGGGCATCATGACCGCACACGAGGGCGCGCTCTTCCTGCGCAAGGAAAACGGCCTGGTCCGCGACGTGTTCCAGCAGAAACACATGCTGCGGCTGAAGGGCAACATGGGCGTAGGGCACGTCCGCTATCCCACGGCGGGATGCGACAGCTCGGACGAGGCGCAGCCCTTCTATGTCAACTCACCGTACGGCATCTGCCTCGCGCATAACGGCAACCTCACCAACGCCGCCGAGCTGTCCGAGGTGCTCGTGCGCGAGGATCTCAGGCATCTGAACACCAGCTCCGACTCCGAGGTGCTGCTCAACGTCCTCGCCAGCGAGATGCAGCGCTTCGGGACGCCACGGGCGTCCGCCGACGACATCTTCGCGGTCGTGAGCGCGGTGTACCGACGCTGCCGCGGAGCGTACGCGGTTGTCGCGATGATTCTTGGTCATGGCGTGCTCGGTTTCCGCGACCCGCACGGAATACGGCCGCTGGTGATCGGCAGCCGGGATGGCCCCCGCGGCCGCGAGCACATGCTGGCCTCGGAGAGCGTCGCGCTCGACATGCTGGGCTTCGAGCTGCTGCGTGACGTGGGGCCCGGCGAAGCCGTGTTCATCGACGAACAGGGCAGGCTTTACGCGCAGCAATGCGTCGAGTCCCCGCGCCACACGCCATGCATCTTCGAGTACGTGTATTTTTCGCGCCCCGACTCGATCATCGACAACATCTCGGTCTACAAGGCGCGGCTGCGGATGGGCGAGCTGCTGGCCGAGAAGATCCGGCGGGTGCGACCGGAACACGGCATCGACGTCGTGATCCCGATACCCGACACCAGCCGAACCAGCGCGCTGCAGGTCGCGCAGCTCCTTGGCGCGAAGTACCGCGAGGGCTTCATCAAGAACCGCTACATCGGTCGTACCTTCATCATGCCCGGCCACGACCTGCGTACGCGCTCGGTGCGAAGCAAGTTGAACGCGATCGGCCTGGAGTTCAAGGGCAAGACCGTGCTGCTGGTCGACGACTCGATCGTGCGCGGCACGACCTCCGCGCAGATCATCGATCTCGCACGCGAGGCCGGCGCGCGCCAGGTGTTCTTCGCCTCTGCCGCTCCGCCGGTCCGTTATCCGAACGTGTACGGCATCGACATGCCGGCCGCCTCGGAACTCGTCGCGGCCGGTCGCAGCGACGAGGAGGTGGCGAATATCATCGGTGCCGACTGGCTCATCTATCAGGATCTCGACGACCTCGTACGCGCCGTCAAGCACCACGATGCGGTGGTGACCGAGTTCGACACCTCCTGTTTCTCGGGTGAATACGTCACGGGCGACGTGACACCGGAATACCTGGCGCGCGTGGAGTCCGAGCGATCGGACCAGGCCAAGGCGCGCAAGCGTGGCCGTGGCTCGCTCAAGGCCGTCGGGAGCGTCTGAGCGGCCACCGGCGATCGCCCGGCGGTCGGTCTCTCCGCAGCAGCGGCGGCCGTCTGGGAGCCGTTCACTGCTGCTGGAGTGCTTTCGAGAGGCGCTGTGCGCCGTTGATGGGCGCCGCTGCGTGAGACGACAGCTCGATCGCGAAGCGCTGGACGGACGATGGCACGTCGTCGCCATCGGAAAGGCGGCGGGCGCCATGGCGGCGGGCGCCGCCGATGTTCTCGGCGAACGGGTAGCGGGGGCGCTGTTGGTGACCGTACCGGGTGCTGTGTCGATGATCGACGTTCTGCAGAATGCGCGCGTTCGTGTGATCGAATCGGCGCATCCGCGCCCCGATGCCCGGAGCCTCATGGCCGGCCTCGCGGTCGTCGAGTTCGTCCAGGGCCTGCGGCGAAACGCGCGCATCCTCTGGCTGATTTCGGGTGGGGCCTCGAGCCTGGTCGAGGTGCCGTCGCCGGGAATCACACTGGAGGAGTTGCAGCGCGTAAATAGCTGGCTGCTGGGGTCCGGGCTCGGAATCGCTTCGATCAACGCCGTGCGCAGGCGCCTCTCGCGTCTGAAGGGCGGAGGGCTGGCCGCGCTCGCCGCACCGCGGCCCGGGCTCGCGCTCATGATCTCGGATGTACCGGGTGACGATCCCGCCGTAATCGGCTCAGGTCTGCTGCATCGCTCGCCCCGCGAGAACCGGATGCCGAATGCGCTGCCGGTCGAAGTCGCCGACGTACTTGCGCGCTGCCCGGTGTCCCAGGACCGTGCGCCGCCGCCGCGGGTGGCGTCGCGGATCGTCGCGGCCAACCGTCATGCCCGCGTGGCGGCACGCCACCGCGCCCGGAGCTGCGGACGGCTCGCGGTGCGCTCCGGGCGCGGCGAATTCTCGGGCAACGCGGCCGATCTCGGCCGAACCTTCGCGCGGCGTATCGCCGCCGCCGCGCCGGGCACGTTCTGGATCTGGGGCGGCGAATCGAGCGTCATCCTGCCTCCCAATCCGGGCCGCGGCGGACGCAACCAGCAGCTTGCGCTTGCCGCTGCGCTCGCGATGGCGGGCGAGACAGGACTCACGCTGCTCGCTGCGGGGACCGACGGGATCGACGGCAGCAGCGACGATGCAGGCGCAATCGTTGACGACTCGACCTGCGCGCGCGGAGCGGCCGCCGGTCTCGATGGGCCCGAGCACCTCCTGCGCGCGGATGCCGGCACCTACCTGGAGGAATGCGGCGATCTGCTGCATACCGGCCCCACCGATACCAACGTCGGTGACCTGGTTCTCGGGCTCAGGGATACGACGCGATGACACTGCGCGTGCTCATCGTCAGTGACCGTCCCGAGTACCGTCAGCTCCTGGCACATCACGTGACCCTCGAATGGGCGGACGCACTGCCGGCGGAATACGAGCCCGCGACGCGCGGACGCTTGCGAGCCGCGTTCACCGGCTCGGCGTACGACGTCGTGCTGCTCGACCACGACGTCGAGGAGGAACGCGGTCTCGAGTGGCTGGTCAACCTGCGGCTGCGGCCGGGGTTTCCGCCGATCGTCTATTTCGGGCCGACCGACCACGCGGAGCTGGAGCTGCGGGCATCGTCCGCCGGGGCGCTGCGCGTACTGCCGCGCACCGACTTCGAGCACGAGCAGCTCGCCGAGGCCCTGCGCGAGGTCGTCGGCCGGCAGCGCAATGTGCTGCACGAGGCGAGCCGCGCGGCACGCGCGCCGACGCCTCCGGATCGCTTCGGCTCGGTGCGTGTGCGTGGTTACCGCTGTCTGCAGCGCATCGCCGTCGGCGGTTCATCGAGCGTCTACCTCGCCGAGCTTCCAAAAACCGGCGAGCAGCGTGTGCTCAAGATCTTCAGGCAGGTCCCCGACATCGTCGAGGGTGGCGACACCTTCGACCGGTTCCTGCGCGAGTATCACCTGGTAGCGCATCTCGACCACCCCAACATCGCGCGCATCTACGACATCGGGGTGGCCGACGATCACGTATTTCTCGCGATGGAGTACTTCCCGGGTGGTGACCTCCGGCAGCGGATGGGTCAGTCCTTGCCGTGGCGCGAGGCGCTCGGGTTCCTGCGCCAGATGGCCGGTGCGCTCGGCGCGCTGCATGCGGTCGGCGTCCTGCACCGGGACGTCAAGCCCGGCAACGTGATGCTGCGTGAGGACGGCAGCGCCGCTTTCATCGACTTCGGTCTGGCGCGTCAGCTCGGGCTCGAGAGCGACATCACGGCGACCGGTGTTATCTTCGGAACGCCGCACTACATGAGCCCGGAGCAGGGGCACGGCAAGCCGCTCGACGAGCGCAGCGACCTTTACAGCCTTGGGATCGTGCTGCACGAGCTCCTTACCGGGGAGAAACCGTATGTCGCGGAGACCGCGATGGGCGTGATCTACTGTCATGCGAACGCGCCTATACCGAGCCTGCCACCGAGGCTCGGGCACGTGCAGCCGCTGCTCGACGCGCTGCTTGCAAAGGACCCTGCCGAACGACCGTCCGCGGCCGCTGAGATCGTCGCGCTGATCGACGAGCTGCTGGCGGGCGTCGCAGCCTAACGCGGCAGCACGCGGAGTTCCGCGCCGGACGAGCTCCAGTCGAGCACGCTGCCGGACCTGTGCCAGTCGCCGAGCACGATGCGCCGTACCGGCGCTCCATCGATGTCGAGCCGATGCACCGCTGGACGATGCGTATGACCGTGGATCAGCGTGTGAACCCGTGAGCGACGGAATGCGTCCCGGACCGCCATGTCATTAACGTCCATGATTTCCGGCGCGGTCGCGGTCGTGTGCATGCGGCTTCCGGCGCGCAGTCGTCCGGCGAGCCGCTCGCGCTGTGCCAGGCTCAGGTGCCTGAAAATCCACCGCACGAGCGGATTGCGCACGATCCGACGCAGCCGCTGATAGCTCACATCGTCGGTGCAGAGCACGTCACCGTGCATCAGCAGCACGCGCTCGCCGTCGAGCTCGACGATCGTGCCGTCGGCAAGCAGCCTGCAGCCGGTGTCGCGGCAGAACCGGTCGCCCAGCATGAAGTCGCGGTTGCCGTGCATTACGAAGCACGGCACACCGGAGGCGGTGAGCTCGCGCAGCGCCGCGAGCACCTCGCGCTTCGCGGGGTCTGGGTCGTCGTCGCCGATCCAGACTTCGAACAGGTCGCCCAGGATGTAGAGGGTGCTGGCGACGCGCGCCTCGCGCCGCAGAAACGCAATGAATTGCGTCGTGACGTCGGGCCAGGCCGCGTCGAGGTGAAGATCAGAAACGAACAGGGTGCTCAATGGCGCGGCGAAAACCGTGATGCGGGCGTCGGCATGTTACGTTGCACGCCCGCGAAGGGCCAAGGGCATCGGCCCATGCGACTCTCGACTCCCACGACTCGAGGTGGTTCCAGCGCGAGTTGGCGACTCGGAGCCGATTTTTTCTCTTCCGGTAAGATGCGTCACCATGATCGATGGTTCACCCGTTACGCGGTTCGCGCCCAGCCCTACGGGTCATCTGCATCTCGGCAATGCGCGGACGGCGATGTTCAGCTACCTCGCTGCGCGCGGTGGCGATGGCCGTTTCGTGCTGCGTATCGAGGACACCGACGCCGCCCGCGACCAGCCGGCGCTCATCGAGCGGGTGCTGGGCGATCTGCGGTGGCTCGGTCTCGACTGGGACGAGGGTCCGGACCGGGGCGGCCCGCACGCACCGTACCTGCAGAGCGACCGCGGCGCAGTCTACGAGGCGGCGATTGCGACACTGCGTACAACCGGTCGGGTCTATCCATGCTTCTGCACGCCCGAAGAGCTGAGCCTCGCGCGACGCGCCCAGCTCGCGGCGGGTCGTCCCCCGCGTTACGCCGGGACCTGCGCGGCGCTTTGCGATGCCGAGGTTCACCGCCGTCGCGGCGAGGGTCGGACGAGCGCGCTTCGGTTCCGCGTGCCCCTGGGACGGACAATTTCTTTCGAGGACCGCATTCATGGACCGCAGCGGTTTGTGAGCGACGACATCGGCGATTTCGTGGTCGCGCGCGCCGACGGCAGCGCGTCGTTTTTTCTCAGCAATGCCGTCGACGACGCGCGGATGCAGGTCAACCTCGTGCTGCGTGGCGACGATCATCTGGCCAACACGCCGCGTCAGCTCCTGCTGCTCGAGGCGCTCGAGCTTGCGGCGCCCGCGTACGGGCACCTGCCGCTTCTGCTGGCGCCGTCAGGCGGAGCGCCTCTCTCGAAGCGCGACGGTGTCGGGGGGCTGCGTGAGCTGCGCGAGCAGGGCTATCTGTCCGCGGCCATCGCCAACTATCTGCTGCGGCTCGGGCATGCGGGTGTACCCGGTCACTGGCTCGATCCCGCGGAAATGCCACGGCATTTCCGCCTGGCAGCCGTCAGCCGGTCCGCGGCGCACTATGACGAGACGCAGTTGCGGCACTGGCAGCGCGAAGCCGTGCGCCACGCCTCGGTGGGAGAGCTCATGGACTGGCTCGGCAGCCGGCTCGCGCCGCTGGGCAACGATGCGCGTCGCGATCGCTTCGTCAGCGCGGTGCGTGGCAACCTTCTTTTTCCTGCGGATGCCGACGCTCTGATCGGCGTGGTCTCGCCGGGCGAGATCGAACCCGGCGAGCAGGCTGCGGCGACATTGGCCGATGCTGGACCGGAGTTCTTTGCGCAGGCCGCAGGGTCGCTCGCGGCGGGCTCGGACTTCGCCGCCTGGACCCGCGCCATCGCGGGCGCGTCGGGGCGCCGTGGCGCCGCCCTCTATAGTCCACTCCGGGCGGCGCTGACCGGCAGTACGCACGGGCCCGAGCTCGCGCCTCTGGTCGAGCTGATGGGACCGGCGCTCGTGGCCGCCCGTCTGCGTGCGGCCGCGCGCCGCGCCACATCCAACTGATTCCAGACATTCGAGTCGTCGAGGCATGCTGCACATCCACAATTCAATGACCGGTCGCAAGGAGCCGTTCAAGCCGATCAGGCCTGGCGAGGTGCGGATGTACGTCTGCGGCATGACCGTCTACGACTACAGCCACATCGGACACGGCCGGATGATGATCGTATTCGATTTGCTGCGCCGCCATCTCGCTGCGTCCGGGTATCGCGTCACCTTCGTGCGCAACATCACCGACATCGACGACAAGATCATCAAGCGGGCGGCCGAGAACGGCGAGCCGATCGCGGCGCTCACCGAGCGTTTCATCCGCGCGAACCAGGAGGACTTCGCGGCTCTCGGCGTGGCGCCCGCGGACCACGAGCCGCGGGCGACGCAGTACCTGCCGCAGATCGTCGACATGGTGGCGCGGCTCATCGAGCGCGGGCACGCCTACGTGGGCGCCAACGGCGACGTCTATTATTCGGTTGCGAGCTTCGCGCCCTATGGCCGTCTGTCGGGCAAGCGCCTCGAGGACCTGCGCGCGGGGGCGCGCGTCGAGATCGACGAGAGCAAGCGCGATCCGCTCGACTTCGTGCTGTGGAAGGCCGCGAAGCCCGGCGAGCCGACCTGGGAGTCTCCATGGGGGCCGGGACGGCCCGGCTGGCACATCGAGTGCTCGGCGATGTCGGTGGCGCTGCTCGGGCCGCATTTCGACATCCACGGCGGCGGCCTGGACCTCAAGTTCCCTCACCACGAGAACGAGATCGCGCAGACCTGCGCGGCCTGCGATACGGAGTTCGTCAACGTGTGGGTGCACAACGGCTTCGTTCGGGTGGACGAGGAGAAGATGTCAAAGTCCCTCGGCAATTTCTTCACCGTGCGCGAAGTCCTGGACGTGGTGCGCGACCCGGAGGTGATCCGCTACTTCATGTTGAGCAGCCACTATCGCGGGCCGATCAACTATTCGCTTGAGAACCTCGCGCAGGCAGATGCAGCGCTCGAGCGGCTCTACAACGCCCTGCAGGACGTCGAGGCCGCACCGGCGACGCCCGCGACCACGGCGACGCAGCGGTTTCTCGCGGCGCTGGACGACGATCTCAATACGCCGGTCGCGATCGCCGAGCTGCAGGGACTCGCGCGCGTAGTCAACAGCGCCAGGGCGGCCGGCGACGGTGCGGGCGCTGCCGTCGCGGCCGCGGAGCTCGTCGCGCTCGGGGCGCGGCTGGGCCTGCTTGAGCTCGATCCGCAGGTCTTCATGCGCAAGGCGCCGAAGAACAGGATTCGAGTCGGGGCGGGCGCGCACGAATCGACCGACGGGGATGTCGAACCCGCGACCGGCTCCGGCATTACTGATGCAGAAATTACCGCGCTGATTGAGCAACGCGCCGCCGCGCGCAAGACAAAAAACTACGCGGAGTCGGACCGCATCCGCGATCTGCTCGCCGCGCGCGGCGTGGTACTGGAGGATCGCCCGGGCGAGCTGTTGCCCAAGTGGCGTCGCGGGCGCTGATGTAGGAGGGCGCCCGCTGGTGACCCATGCGTTCTTCTGCGACCATCGCCGCGCGCCATCGACTGCGGCACAGGAGCTTCCGCGTCATTGCCGCGGCCCGGAGGCAGAATCACGACACGCAAAGGAGTTGTCATGTCACGCCAACTGATGCCGGCCCTGGCGGCCTGTGCGCTCATCTCCATGACCGCCGCCGTTGTGCGTGCGCAGGAGGTGCAACAGTCCGCGCCCATCGTAAGTCGCGACGCGGCAAGCAGGGTGTCCGCGTTCAGCTACGAGAAGGGACCGGAGTCGGAGCTCCTGCTGCGCGGCACTACGATCACGCCGCTCGCGGAGGGCGAGGTCGAGGTGGAGTATCAGAAGGGACGCTCCGAGGTCGATGCAAGCGTCAAGAAGCTGCCCACGCCCTGGTCGCTCGGCCCGTACACCACCTACGTCCTCTGGGCCGTAGCACCCGATGGCCGCGCCACCAATCTCGGTACCCTGGAGACGTCCGATGGCCGCGGCAAGCTCAAAACGTCCTATTCCGGGTCGCACTTCGCACTGATCGTCACGGCGGAACCGCACTTCGCCGTGACGGCTCCGAGCACCGAGCTCGTGCTCATCAACGTCGCCAAGGACGTCAAGGGTGTGGAGACCAGGTTGACGTCGCTCGCCGAGCGAGCCGACTACTCGAACCTCGAGAGCATCCCGATCAACACGAAGAGCGCGCCGCCGAGCCTGGTCGCTGCGCGTTATTCGGTTGCGATCGCGGCCACTGCCGGTGCCGAGAAGTACGCGGAGAACGCAATGCAGGTGGCGAAGGACAAGCTCCAGGCCGCCGAGACCGCACAGGCGAGCAAGAAATCCTCCGAGCGTCGCGACGCGCCGATGCGGTCGCGCGAAGCGGTGCAGGCGGGCGAGGACGCGCGTCGGGCCGGCATGGCGGGCACCGCTGCCGCAGCGGCCGAGGAGCGCCGGACGGCCGCCGCCGACGTGGCGGCTACCGCGGCCGCGGCCGACGAGCGCGCGCGCTCGGAGGCGATGGCGGCGGAGTCCCTGCAGAATCGGCTCGCACTCGTGCTGCCGACGCGCAAGACCGAGCGCGGGCTGGTGTCCGAGCTCGGCGGCGTGCAGTTCGCGACCGGTACGGCAACGCTGACGGCCTCGGCACGCGAGAGCCTCGCGAGGTTTGCCGGGGTCGTCGCCTCGTATCCGAGCCTGCGCTATGTGGTCGAAGGTCACACCGATAACACGGGCAGCGACGCAAAGAATCGCGAGTTGTCGCTGAGGCGTGCGATCTCGGTGCGCGACTACCTCATCGGTCAGGGGATCGCTGCCTCGTCCACCGATGTCGCCGGCCTCGGGTCGTCTTCGCCGGTCAGTGACAACCTCTCCGCCGCAGGCCGCGCCCGCAACCGCCGCGTCGAGATCGTCGTCTCAGGTCCGCCGCTATGACGGAGAGCGCCCGCGTCAGATCCGCTTCAATGCGGATTCGAGCGTGTTGCGCATCAGGATCGCGACGGTCATCGGGCCCACTCCGCCGGGCACGGGTGTAATCCAGCCCGCACGCGCGAGCGCAGCGTCGAACTGCACGTCGCCGGCCAGCTTGCCGTTCGGCAACCGGTTTATGCCGACGTCGACGACGATCGCTCCCGGGCGGATCCACTCGCCAGGGATGAGCCCGATTTTCCCGGTTGCGACCACCAGCAGCTCGGCTTGCCGCACGTGGTGGGCCAAGTCGGCCGTCTTGCTGTGGCACACCGTCGTGGTTGAGCCCGCAAGCAGCAGTTCGAGCGCCATCGGCCGTCCGACGATGTTCGATGCGCCGACCACCACGGCATCCTTGCCCCTCGGCTGCAGACCGCTGCGCATCAGCAACTCGATCACGCCGTAGGGCGTGCAGGGCCGCATCGTCGGCAAGCGCAGCGCCAGGCGGCCGATGTTGTAGGGATGGAACCCGTCCACATCCTTGTCCGGGTGGATTGTCTCGATGATCGTTTCCTGGTCGATGTGCGCTGGCAGTGGCACCTGGACGAGGATCCCGTCGATCGTGTCGTCCGCATTAAGGCGTTCGATCAGCTCGGCCAGTTCCGCCTGCGCGGTCGAGGCGGGCAGGTCGTGGCTGACCGAAACGATTCCGCATTCCTCGCAGGCCGCGCGCTTGTTTCGGACGTAGATCTCGGATGCGTGGTCGTCACCCACCAGGATGACCGCCAGGCCCGGTCGCCGCCGGCCACGCGCCGCGAGCTCATCCGTTCGCTCGCGCACTTCGCGGCGGACGTCCTGGGAGATCTTTTTTCCGTCGATGATCTTGGCGGGCATGGAGCAGGTTCCAAAAAAGGCCGGCATTCTGTCACGCGGAAACGGCCATTTCTCGATGTCGCGTGGCACCAGCCTCGACGAAGCGCGCAATGGCCGGGTGAGCCGTGATTTTCCGGCGTTGCGGCCAAATTGACGCTCCAGGGGGGCGTCCGTATCATTCGCGCTCCCGTGCGGACCCGGGGCCGGATGCGGCCGGGGTCGCGGCGACCGGCAGGGCGGAGCAGGGCGGGGCATGGCGCAGTCTGGTAGCGCATCTGCTTTGGGAGCAGAGGGTCGGGGGTTCGAATCCCTCTGCCCCGACCATCCGGATCGCGGACTCGAGGCGCCCGTAGCTCAGCCGGATAGAGCATCGGCCTTCTAAGCCGAGGGTCGCAGGTTCGAGTCCTGCCGGGCGCGCCACGCAGGGCGGTTTTGATTCGGACGATGGTGGACGTAGCTCAGTTGGTTAGAGCCCCGGATTGTGATTCCGGCTGTCGTGGGTTCGAGTCCCATCGTCCACCCCAATCCTGAGCGACCGGCATCCCGGGTCGGTCACCTTCGTCGATCCGATAAAGTCGCCAACTCCCCGTCGTGGTCACGGGTGTAACCCGCCACCGGGCGACGAGCTCATGGTCGCGAGGAGTTCCGTTGACAACGACATAGTCAAAGTAATCGAGGTCCCTCGATTGCAAGTGGCGGGGGTACCAGTAGAGCTTCGGAGTCCAGGGCGGCGGCTGACTTGATCGGAATACGACGAGGCTGGTCGGGTAAGCGGCGAAGGAAAAGTTCAGTGTCCCGCCGCGAAGCACCTGCGCCCAGGCAAAAGTCTGCAGGAATGGCCGGCCACGCACACGCGGGCTTTCCTGCTGATAGTCGAGACCGAGCACGCGCGGCTTCGAAGGCAGTCGCTCGAGTGCAGCGGCGAGCCCGGTGAGCTCGCGCCGCTCGAACGCGACCCACGTCAGCGCCGTGACCGCCACGAACAGGGTCGCGACGCTCACGACCACTACCCTGACCAGTTCCGGACGCAGCCGCGGCGCCGGCATCGCGAGGACAAGGAGGACCGCCGCGAAAGGCGCCCATCGCTGTGCGAGGTGGATCGTGTGCATGTACCGGTCGGGGAGCAACAGCGCAAAAAGTGCCAGGAGTGCACCTGCAAGTAGGAGTCGCCCGTCGATGGCTTCGCGCAGGCGCTCGCGATGCTGTGCTACGCCCAGAACCAGCCACGCGAAGACGACGCCCATGAGAAGCCACTCGAGCGGACCGCGCAAACCGCCGAGCACTGCGTCGACGAGCCACCGCGGATTGAGACGCGTGAGCGGAGCCGTATCCCAGGAGGCGGGTGCATGCACACCGCTTGCCTGGAAGCCCGGTGTCCACAACGCGAGGGCGATTGCAGCCGGTGCCAATGCGCAGGCCCGCCAGATCAGCGTGCGAACCAGCACCCGGAGCGCGCCACGCCGCCGCCAGACGTCGGCCACTTCGGTGAGGGTGACCACGCCCATCCACGCGATGCCCGCCAGCAGCCACAGCGCGTGGCAGGCGTAGAGCGCCAGAGCCAACGCAGCGAGCAACAACACCTGCCGCGGTCGGCGTATCTCGCGATCCGCCGCGAGCATCCAGGCGGCGAAGACCGGCCAGCCGATGGCGAACGACAAGAAGCCCCAGTACAAGACGTTGCAGAAGACGAACAAAGACACCAGCACCGCCGCAGGTGGAGAGCGGGCCCGGTTCGCCGCCAGCGCATGCGCCGTCGCGACCCAGAGCAGCGCGCAGATCGCGAACGCAAGTCGCCCCGCCAAGAGCGGTGGCGCGATAGCGCGGCACAGACCCAGAAGCGCGTATTGGAGACTGTAGGGTGTCCACCACTGTATCCCATACGGACCATGGGGATCGGCCAGCGCCTCGCCGAACAACCGGACCTGCGCAAGGTGCTGCGGCAGGTCTGTGATCGGTGGGAACGTGACGACAAAAAAGGGCGTCAGCGCGAGAAGCGCCGATGCGACGAACAGCGCCCCGCGTTCTCCTACGTGGAGACTCATCGAGTGAACACCGAGTCCCTCGATGTGATGTTGTCTGAGCACTGCGACGCAGGGGGATGACGAAGCACGCAACTTAGACAGGAACCCGCCGGTTTCTTGTCGGTCGTTGGCTGGAATCGCGCGTTGGAGCCAGGCGGTCGGATCACGGTCGTTGTCTCGACGCATCGTCCTGCCACTGGATCACGCGGGGCACTATAGACTGTTGCACGCAACCGCGGCGCGCCCTAGACTGCGCGCCCCGCGAGGCTTCGAGCGCGCGCACCGTACCTGGCGGGACGCCGGACTTGTGATTCCAGAAGTTGGGCCGTTAGCTCAGCTGGTAGAGCTGCTGACTCTTAATCAGTAGGTCGGGGGTTCGAATCCCTCACGGCCCACCAGCATCTCAATGTAAAAATACCAATCTCTCAGTGAGATAGCGTGTACAACTAGAATCGAAGTTAAGGCGCGCCCGGAGCAGATTGCGCCCACTGTCCGGGCGCCGCGCCGCCGCAAACCTCACGCCGCACCAGCCGGTCCGTGGGAGTAAGCCCGAGTTCGCAACTGCGCACGCAGACCGTGCGAAACATCGGCGCATTCAAACCCGTCGACTCGTGAAACAGTCGCTCCACGTTCGCCATGCGGGCCGCCGGGATCGATCGGGTGACGCTCTCGTAGCCGTCGCACTCGCGGCTGGCTGCGCAGGATTCGAGCGCAGCGGCAACCGCCCGGCAATCGGCGAGCGAGAGAGGCGCGGGGGACTCCTTCACACGAGTGATGTAGATGCCGTCGAGGCTCGTCAGCGTGGCCGTCTGTCTCACGCCATCCCAGAGGCCGAGATCCACGTGCACCCCGCTCGGGGCGGCAGTCACTGCGCCTGCGTTCTGGTTCGCGCGCAGGCCCGGGGAGCGCTTGAACACCGGGGGCTTCGAGTTGCGGAGCAGAAGCCAGAACGGTTCCTTGCGCCCACACGCCGATGTTGCATCCGTGCAGCCGGAAAATCCGACGATCACTTCTCGATCGGCATACACCGAACGATGCGCAAGCACGTTGACGGGTGCGCCACTCTGCTCGAGCGTCTTGCCGTTGACTGCGACGAGGCTCAATCGTGGCGGGCCGGCGCGCGTTACGATGTTGATCGGTCCGGCGATCGTCGCGATCGGCCGTCGCGCAGAACGCAGATCTTCGAACGCCAACAGCTGCTTTCCCTGCACCGCGTGCACTCTCCCGTCACCGACCGCGGCGGTTGCGTTGGTCGTCTGCACCCTGACCTGGGCAGCAACGTCCGCTCGAGGCGACGTCGTGGAACGGTGGCTCCCGTCAGCGGCTTCGCGCCCGCGCGATGGCTGATCTTCGGTCGTTCCCAGCGCTGCGTCAGGAGCCGGGTTGTCCACGGCGATGACGCCGGCGGTGTCCGCTCTGCGAGCGATGATCCAGCTCTGAGCGAGCACTACCGCCATCAGGATCCCTGCCAGCCACCACGCTGGATGTACGCGGCGAAGGCGGGCAGACAAACCGGCCGGGATCGACACACCCCGGACCGCGGCGCGCAGGTGCAGGAGCGGGTTACCGATGTGCGGCGGTACCAGCGAGCTGAGCGAGGTCTGCAGCACGGACCAGCGCCTCGAAAGGCTCTGCATCAGGCGCTGCCCGGATATCGATGAGGCCGACTGCAAGCGCGCGGGCCAACGGATCGCAGGCCAGCGAACCGTCCTCCAGTGAAGCGGCAACGAGCGCATGGCGGGCATTCGAAAAGCGGGCCATCGTACCGAGGGCCAACCGATTGCAGGGATGTGGAGCCCGGACCATCTCAGCCGCCAGTCGATCCTGCGGCGCGGCTTGCGCGCTGCGGGTGCGTGCGCGGCACGCGCCGTCACTTGCGGCGGTGGAGGTCTCGACATGGCCGCGGTGGGTGAGGGACCGTGCGCCGTCGGCGCCAAGGTGCTCGCCGCGGTGGCCGGGGAAAGCCCGGCCGGCGCGGAGATCACCGGCGTAATCGCCACGGGGTCCGTCACGACCGGCGCTGTTACAAGGGCAGGCGGAGAAGGCGCCGCTTCGATCGGGTCGGTCGTGCCTGAAAGCGGCTCTGGATCAGGTATTTGGACCTGTGGGAGAACCACTGTTGGCGTCGCCTGTGCCACATCGTCTGCGCCGAGTGCGCTCGGACCCTGTGGCGACTCGCGCAAGATCGTCCCGGGAAGCGCAGGATCCGTACCGATGGTGACGGAGATATCGTGATCCGCACGGCTTGGCCCGTCGTGGGCCGCGAGCCGATGCAACGCTTCGACTTCAGTCAGCAACCGCAACTGCGACGGCTCGGTGATCGCGATAGAAACGCTCTTGTACGACCTGTCCCCGCTGACTTCTGTGAGAATGGGATCGACCAGTCCGATCGCGCTCAGCCACTGGCCAGGCTCGAGTCCGGCGTGACCGTTCTGACCCGATTCGCAGGCGTCGGGCCAGATCGACAGGCACACCATATCCTCGCGAGCATCGCCAAATTCCACGCGCAGCGAAGTGCCGGTGGCGTCGGAAACATCTTCCCTTGCGACGCACCGGACGCGGCCAATCAGCTCTATGCGATCGCCGATGTGCGCGCAGCAGCGGGCGAAGTTGGTCGCGTTGAGCACGGCGTAGGCAGGGATATAGGCGGGTTTTGTCGCGGTCGACGCACTCGTGAGCGTCAGTGCCGACGCGGCGGCGGGAATGCGGCGTCCGGCGAGAAAATCGTCCAGTGCAGGCACACGCTCGAACGGCGATCGGCACACCGCTGCGAGCTGGCGCGCCCGCACGGCAAGCGCGTCGAGCTCGGCGAGGACGCCGAAGGCGGTCGATGCCGCCGGGTCGGCGAAGTCGGAGGCGCGCAGCACGATTCCGGCTTCGTCGCTGCCGGTGAGCTCCCAGAGCGCCGGCTGCGTCGCGAGCGCCTCGAGCGCGACGTCGAGCAGCGCGAAGGAGAACCGGTCCAGCCGCTCGTCGTAGTGCAGCCAGCTTCGGCCCGGGTGCTGGAAATTACGCTGGCCGAGCTCGGTGCTGCCCCAAGGCTCGAGCTCCGGCACGAACATCCCGTCGTAGTCGATCAGCTTCAGGTCGGTGGCGGTACGCACGATGATGTTGCCGGGCTGGATGTCGCCGTGGGCGATGTCGTGCGCCTGCAGATGCCGCGCAAGCTCGCGGAGCGTCTCGCGCAGCTGCATCAGCGCGCGTGGCTCGTCGCGGTGCTCGGAGATGAACTGGGCGAGCGAGCAGCCCTCCGCCCACCGCATGCGCACGATCGGGAACTCACCGCTCTCCGTGCGGATCCCCGCCGGCTGGAAATCGAAGTCCATGAACCAGGGACTTGCGATCGACGTGAGCTTGCGGGAGATCGCCTCGTAGCGGCGCTCCAGGGAGTCGGATTCCTTGTGGAAACAGCGGACGGCGTAGCGCGATCCGTTGACGGTCACCTCGTAAGTGAGCGCGAAATTCCCGCTGCGCGCGAAGGGCACACCGGCGCTGTTTCTGCGCACCGATCCCCCGGCGAGCAGCGGATCCTGGAAGACCGCGCTGGGAGGCATCCGGAGCGCATCCGTGTACTCCTCGAACGATGGATAACTCATGCCCTGGGCAAGTCCCGTTTCCGGCCCGCGGGGGCCCAACGTCGATGCTACTTCATGCCGGGTGGTGGTTACTTCGGTCAGGTCACGGCTCGACGGGGTCCGGAGCTACCCGGTGTTGCGGATGGGTCCGATTATCCGGTCCGGGCGGCCTACCTGCCGCCCATTCCCTATAATTCGCGCGGCGCACCGCCGGTGTACCGGCGCCGCGGGCGAAAGTGGCGGAACTGGTAGACGCGCTGGATTTAGGTTCCAGTGGGCAATCCCCGTGAGGGTTCGAGTCCCTCCTTTCGCACCAGGCGCGGATAGTGCCGGCGGCCCGACCATACTGCGCAGGTCCCTACCCGGCGTGGCAGAATACGCGGCTTTTCCGGGCTTCGGGCTCGGCCTCTCAATCAGGACCGACGAGCATGCAGGTTTCGATCGAATCGACCGGGGCGCTGGAGCGCCGGATGGAAGTCAGCGTCCCTCGCGAACGGGTCGAGCAGGCTATCGACGAGCGCTTGAAGCGCGTCAGCCGTACGGCCAAGCTCAAAGGCTTTCGTCCGGGCAAGGTGCCGCTGAAGGTCATCCGCCAGCAGTACGGTGCACAGGTTCGCCAGGAAGTGCTGACCGACCTGGTGCAGTCGAGCTTTGCCGAGGCGGTCAACCAGCAGAAGCTGAGCCCGGCCGCCGGCCCGCGTATCGAGCCGCTCGCTACCTCTCCGGGCGAGGATCTTCGCTACCGCGCCGTCTTCGAGGTGCTCCCGGAGGTCGAGCTCAAGGAAGTAGACGGACTGGCAGTGACTCGACCGGCCGCCGAGGTTTCTGACTCCGACGTCGATGCGATGGTCGAGAATCTGCGGGCACAGCGTCCGAAGTTCGTGACCGTGGATCGCGAGAGCCGCGACGGCGACCGGATCACGATGAATTTCACCGGTCACATCGACAGCAAGGTGTTCGAGGGCAGCAAGGGCGACAACGTCAGCGTGCTGCTCGGCGGCGGACGGATGCTCAAGGACTTCGAAACCGGGGTGACCGGCGCACGTGCCGGCGAGAGCCGCACCATCGATGTGCGTTATCCAGACGACTACCACAACAAGGACCTGGCCGGGCGCGTCGCGAAGTTCGACATCGACGTTCTGCTCGTCGAGGATAAACACCTGCCGGAGCTCGACGAGGAGTTCTGCCGTGAGTACGGCGTGCTCGAAGGCGGTATTGCGCAGCTACGCAGCGAAGTCACCGACAACATGCGCCGTGAGCTCACCGAAAACGTCCGCTCACGCGTCAAGCAGCAGCTCCTCGACCGGTTGCTTGAGGCAAACCCGGTCGATGTGCCGCGCGGTCTCGTCGAGGCGCAGGTCCGCGAGTTCCAGCTCGAGGCAGGGCGGCGCACCGGCGCCAAGGAAGTGTCCCAGCTGCCGCCGGCCGAGCAGTTCGTCGAACCGGCACGGCGACGCGTCGCGCTCGGCCTGCTGATGAGCGAGCTCATCCGGACCCGCGGCATCGTGCTCGACCGCGCGCGTGTCGAGGAGCGAATCGCCGATCTCGCGGCCGGCTATCCGGATCCGGAGCCCGTACTCAAGGCGTACCGGCAGAACGCCGACGCGCTGCGCCAGATCGAGAACTCGGTACTCGAGGACCAGGCGGTCGATTACCTGCTCGAGCGCGCGCGCGTGATCGAGAAGCCGGCATCATTCCGCGAAATCATGAACTTCGGCGCCTGAGGCGGCAGTACAATAGACCTCCCGCAGACACGGCAATCCAGCAATCTCATGAGCATCTCTCCGCGCGCGCTGAACCTGGTCCCGATGGTGGTCGAGCAGACCGCCCGCGGCGAGCGGGCCTACGACATCTACTCGCGACTCCTGAAGGAGCGCGTGATCTTCATCGTCGGGCCGGTCGAGGACTACATGGCGAACCTGGTGGTCGCGCAGCTCCTGTTCCTCGAATCCGAGAACCCCGAGAAGGACGTTGCGCTGTACATCAATTCGCCGGGAGGCATCGTCAGCGCCGGGCTCGCGATCTACGACACGATGCAGTTCATCCGTCCTGACATCAACACCATCTGCGTGGGGCAGGCGGCCAGCATGGGCGCGGTGCTGCTCGCCGGCGGCACCAAGGGCAAGCGCTTCTGCCTGCCACACTCGCGGGTGATGATCCACCAGCCGCTGGGCGGCTTTCAGGGCCAGGCGACTGACATCGAGATACACGCGCGCGAGATCCTCGACTCGCGCGATCGCCTGAATCGCATCCTGTCGACCCACAGCGGCCAGCCGATCGATAAGATCCGCCATGACACCGACCGGGACAACTTCATGACCGGCGAGCAGGCTGTCGCCTATGGCCTGATCGACGGTGTGCTGGCCCAGCGGGCGGAGACCGGCTCGGCCGTGCGCCAGTGAGACGGGCTTTCGTTAAGTAGCTGTAAGCCCGAGGGTTTTTTGCGCGGCGTAGTGCCGCGTGGTATAAGCAAATCGGGGGTCGGCACTGGCGGCCCCGCGGGGCCCGCGGGGCGGTTCGAGTAAGGTTCAGCGCATGGCGGACGATTCACGCGGCAAGCACGACGACGGCAAGCTTCTCTACTGTTCGTTCTGTGGCAAGAGCCAGCACGAAGTCCGAAAGCTGATTGCCGGTCCGTCGGTTTTCGTCTGCGACGAGTGTGTCGAGCTCTGCAACGACATCATCCGTGAGGAGCTCGAGGAAAAGGCCGAGAAGACCCGCGAAAAGCTCCCCAAGCCCCAGGAGATCAAGCGAGTCCTCGACGATTACGTCATTGGCCAGAACCGCGCGAAGAAGGTGCTGTCGGTCGCGGTCTACAACCACTACAAGCGGCTGCAGACCAAGTCGGGCGAGCGCACCCGCGAGGAAGTCGAGCTCGCCAAGAGCAACATCCTGCTGATCGGCCCGACCGGCAGCGGCAAGACCCTGCTCGCCGAGACCCTCGCCCGGCTGCTTAATGTGCCGTTCACGATTGCGGATGCGACCACGCTGACCGAGGCGGGTTACGTCGGTGAGGACGTCGAGAACATCATCCAGAAGCTGCTGCAGAAGTGCGACTACGACGTCGAGAAGGCACAGACCGGGATCGTCTACATCGACGAGATCGACAAGATCTCGCGCAAGAGCGACAACCCGTCGATCACGCGTGACGTGTCCGGCGAAGGCGTGCAGCAGGCGCTCCTGAAACTGATCGAGGGTACGATCGCCTCGGTCCCGCCGCAGGGCGGGCGCAAGCATCCGCAGCAGGAGTTCCTGCAGGTCGACACCGCGAACATCCTGTTCGTCTGCGGCGGTGCGTTCGCCGGTCTCGAAAAGATCATCATGAACCGCACGCAGAAGGGCGGTATCGGCTTTGTCGCGGACGTCCGCGAACCGAACGCGCGGCAGCATGGCGCCGACCTGTTCCACGATGTCGAGCCCGAGGACCTGATCAAGTACGGGCTGATCCCGGAGTTCGTCGGCAGGCTGCCCGTCGTCGCCACGCTCGATGAGCTAGACGAAGGCGCGCTGATGCAGATCCTCACCGAGCCGCGCAACGCGCTCACCAAGCAATATCGCAAGCTCTTCGACATGGAAGGCGTGGAGCTCGAGTTCCGCGAGGAATCGCTGCGCGCCGTGGCGCGCCGTGCCATGCAGCGCAAGACTGGCGCGCGTGGCCTGAGGACCATCCTGGAGAACGTCCTGCTCGATATCATGTACGACCTTCCGGGGATGCGGAACGTCCAGAAGGTCGTGATTGACGAGGACGTGATCGCAGGCGAAAGCAAGCCGTATCTGGTGTACGGTCAGGAAGAGGCGCGGCTCGCTGCGGTCGAGGAACGCCGCACGGGGTCCGACCACTGAACGGCTACGGACCCGATCCGAAGAAAATCGGCCCAGAGCCGGATTTCCGTCCCAGCCGTGAATTGGCGATCGCGCCCTGCGAAAAATCGGCTCTGACTCCGATTTCTGCTGTCTTCTGACTTGAATCCCGCCCGCGTGTCCACAATGATGGGCACCTGTCTTGCGCGCGACCCCGCGCACTGGAGGCTTCCCGCGTGACGACCGAAGACCCCGCACTCGAGACCGCTGTCACCTCCGATGCGCTGCCGGTGCTGCCGCTGCGCGACGTCGTCGTGTACCCCCACATGGTCATACCGCTGTTCGTGGGCCGTGAGAAGTCCATCCTCGCGCTCGAGCAGGCGATGAAGGTGAACAAGCAGATCCTGCTGCTCGCGCAGAAGCAGGCCGATGTCGACGATCCTCAGCCCAAGGATCTCTACCAGGTCGGAACGATCGCCACGATTCTGCAGCTCCTCAAGCTGCCGGACGGCACCGTCAAGGTGCTGGTCGAGGGGACCGAGCGGGCCTCGGTCGCGGAGCTCACCGCGGGCGACTACTTCGCCGCGCATGTAGCGCCGCTTGGCGACACCGAGCAGTACGAAGAGCGCGAAATGGACGTGCTGGTCCGCTCCGTCGTGTCGCAATTTGAGCAGTACGTAAAGCTCAACCGCAAGGTGCCGCCGGAGATCCTTACCTCGCTGGCAGGCATCGAGCAGCCGGGTCGGCTCGCCGACACCGTTGCCGCACACATGTCCCTCAAGCTCGATGCCAAGCAGAAGGTTCTCGAGATCCAGGACGTGCGCCGCCGCCTTGAGCACATCCTCGCCTTGATCGAGGGCGAAATGGACGTGCTGCAGATCGAGAAGCGCATTCGCGGCCGCGTCAAGCAGCAGATGGAGAAGAGCCAGCGCGAGTACTACCTCAACGAGCAGATGAAGGCGATCCAGAAGGAACTGGGCGAGATGGACGACGCGCCCAACGAGATCGCCGAGCTCGAGAAGCGCATCGCACGCGCCGGCATGCCGAAGGAAGCGCGGGACAAGGCGGGCTCCGAGCTCGCGAAGCTCAAGCTCATGTCGCCGATGTCGGCCGAGGCGACCGTGGTGCGCAACTACATTGACTGGCTGGTGAAGGTCCCCTGGAAGAAGCGCACCAAGGTCAAGCACGACATCGCGGCGGCCGAGCGGGTGCTCAACGAGGACCACTACGGCCTCGACAAGGTCAAGGAGCGCATCGTCGAGTACCTGGCTGTCCAGCAGCGCGTGCAGACGCTCAAGGGCCCGATCCTTTGTCTGGTCGGTCCGCCCGGTGTGGGCAAGACCTCGCTGGGGCAGAGCATTGCGCGGGCGACGAACCGCAAGTTCGTGCGTATGTCGCTGGGCGGCGTGCGTGACGAGGCCGAGATACGCGGGCACCGCCGCACCTATATCGGCTCGATGCCCGGCAAGATAGTGCAGAACATGGCGCGGACCGGGGTACGCAATCCGCTGTACCTGCTCGACGAAGTCGACAAGATGGCGATGGACTTCCGCGGTGACCCGTCGGCGGCGCTGCTCGAGGTGCTCGATCCCGAGCAGAACTCCGCGTTCAGCGATCACTACCTCGAGGTCGACTTCGATCTCTCCGAGGTGATGTTCGTCTGCACCGCGAACACGCTCAACATCCCGCCGCCACTGCTCGACCGCATGGAGGTCATCCGGCTGCCCGGCTACACCGAGGACGAAAAGGCGAACATCGCGCGGCGCTATCTGCTGCCCAAGCAGGTCAAGCAGAACGGTCTCAAGCCCGAGGAAATCAAGATTTCCGATGCCGCAATCCTTGAGATCATCCGCCACTACACGCGCGAAGCGGGGGTGCGCAATCTCGAGCGCGAGCTGTCGAAGATCTGCCGCAAGTCCGTCAAGGAGCTGCTGCTCGACACGCGCCGCAAGCTGATAACGGTCGCGCCGAAGCAGGTACCGAAGTACCTCGGCGTCAAGCGCTTCCGTTACGGGCGCGCGGAGGAAAACGATCACGTCGGCCAGGTGACCGGACTCGCGTGGACCGAGGTCGGCGGCGAACTGCTGACCATCGAGGCCGCCATCGTGCCGGGCAAGGGCAAGCTCACGCACACCGGCCAGCTCGGCGAAGTGATGCAGGAGTCGATCCAGGCGGCGATGACCGTGGTGCGGAGCCGCGCCGCCGTGCTCGGCCTCGATCCCGAGTTCTATCAGAAGGTCGATGTGCACATACACGTGCCCGAAGGCGCGACGCCGAAGGACGGTCCGAGCGCCGGCGTCGGCATGTGCACGGCGCTGGTCTCCGCGCTGACGCGCATCCACGTGCGCGGCGACCTGGCGATGACCGGCGAGATCACGCTGCGCGGCGAGGTGCTGCCGATCGGGGGCTTGAAGGAAAAGCTGCTCGCGGCGCACCGCGGCGGCATACGCACGGTTCTTATCCCCGACGAGAACGTGAAGGACCTGGTGGAGATCCCGCAGAACATAAAGGGCAGCCTGGAGATCAAGCCGGTCAAGTGGATCGACGAGGTCCTGCAGTTCGCGCTGCGTAACATGCCGCAGCCGCAGACGCAGCCGATCACCGTCGTCGCGCCCGCGGTCGTCGAGGAGAAGCGCAGCAAGCGTCCCGGGCGCCGACAGGGCAAGGTACAGGCGCACTGATCGTGCGCACCCCGGTGCGGCCATGCGGGCCGTCGCCGCAACGAACCATCGGAGGTCATACGGATGAACAAGAACGACGTGATCGATGCGGTCGCCGAACGCACAGGGCTCGCCAAGTCGGATGCGGCGCGTGCCGTCGAGGCCGTGCTCTCGACACTGACCGAGGCGCTGCAGAAGGGCGATGCGGTGGCGCTGTCCGGATTCGGAAACTTCGTCGCGAAGTCGCGCGCCGCTCGCACGGGTCGTAATCCGCGCACCGGCGAGGCGATCGCGATCCCCGCGAGCCGGGTGCCGTCGTTCAAGGCTGGCAAGGCTCTGAAGGATGCCGTAAACTAGCGGGCTCCCAGAGGGCGCGGGGTGCTTAGCTCAGCTGGGAGAGCGTCGCCCTTACAAGGCGAAGGTCGGGGGTTCGATCCCCTCAGCACCCACCAGTACACGCGGAGTGGTAGTTCAGTCGGTTAGAATACCGGCCTGTCACGCCGGGGGTCGCGGGTTCGAGTCCCGTCCACTCCGCCATTTTCCGATACGAAGAGGCCCGCTCGCGCGGGCCTTTTCTTGAGTAGCATCGATACGGGCCCGTGGCCCGCGGACACGCAAGCCATGCTCCAGAAGATACGCGACAGGATCTCCGGTTGGTTCGCAACCGCGTTTCTCGGAGCGATCGCGCTCGTGTTCATATTCTGGGGCATCAAGTTCGAGGGCGCTGCCAACATGGCCGCGGCGCGTGTCAACGGCGAAAGCGTGCCGCTCGACAAGGTGCGCCGTGCCTGGCAGGAGCGTCAGGCGGAGCTGCAGCGCGAGATACGCGACGAGCTCCCCGCCGAGCTGGTAAAGAGCGAGCAGCGTGCGCTGCTCGATGAGTTCGTGCGCCGCGAACTGCTGCGCCAGCGCACGAGCGACCTTGGCTACCGGGTCGGCGACCAGAAGCTGGTAGACACGCTCAACTCGATTCCGGCTCTTCAGGTCGACGGGAAGTTCTCGCGCGACCGGTATGCAGCGCTGCTGCGGCAGCAGGGACGGACCGAGGCAACCTTCGAAGCGGATCTGCGCGAAGACCTGCAGATCGGCGAGCTGCAGCGCGGCATCGCCGCCTCCTCCTTCGTTACCCCGAGCGAGCTCAGGCGGCGTTCCGAGCTCGAGGGTGAGCAGCGCGACGTGGATTTCGTGGTGGTTCCGTCCTCGGCATTCGAGCCCGCCGAGGGTCCGGCGGGTGCGGACGTGGAACGGTGGTTCGAGGCAAACAAGTCGCGCTTCGTGACTCCCGAGACTGTCGCGCTTCAGTACGTTGAGCTCACCCTCGATTCGGTTGCCGCCGGCGTCGCCGTGAGCGACGAGGCGCTGCACCAGCATTACGAGGAGATCGCGCCCGAGCGGTTCGTGGAGACTGAGCAGCGCCACGGCAGCCACATCCTGATCGAGAGTGGCGAGGACGATGCCGGAGCACGCGCGCGCGCGGAGTCGCTGCTCAAAAAGGCGCAAGGTGGTGCGGATTTCGCCACGCTCGCCCGGGAGAATTCGGACGACATTGGCTCGAAGGCGCAGGGCGGCGATCTCGGCTGGTCGACACGCGAGGCCTACGAGGCGCCGTTCGCCGATGCGCTCTTCGCGATGCAGAAGGGCGAGATCCGTGGACCGGTCAGGACGCGCTTCGGATATCACATCATCCGTCTCGAGGACATACGCCCCTCTCGTCAGCGACCGTTCGAGGAAGTGCGGGCGGAGCTCGAAGCCGAATACCGGCGCGATGAGGCACAGTCGATCTTCTACGAACGCTCTCAGCAGCTTGCCGATGAGTCGTTTGCGGCGTTGAGCGAGCTCGATTCGGTCGCGCGCAAGTTGAGCCTTCCACTCGCGACCGTGGAGTCCTTCACGCGCAACGGCGGCGGGCCGTTCGGCGCCGAGCGCAAGGTCATCGACGCGGCCTTCGCAAACGACGTTCTGATCGACCGGCAGAACAGTCAGCCGATCAGCCTCGGCGACGACCGCGTGGTCGTGCTGCGGGTCACCTCGCATTCAGAGTCACGCCAGCAGACGCTCGCCGAGGTGCGGACAGCGGTCGAGGCCGAGGTCCGAGCGGAATCTGCGCGCGCCGCGGCAACGGCGGCCGCGGACAAGGCGCTCAAGCAACTGAGAGGCGGCGCCGCCTGGGCGGAGGTCGTGAGTGGGCTCGGTCTTACGCCGGCGGGCCAGGTGACGGTCGAGCGACGGAGCGGCGAGTATCCGCCGGAGCTCATGACCGCGGTCTTCGCCGCGACGGCGCCTGTGGGAGAGAAACCAACCGCCGGCAAGGCCGCGCTCGCGAGCGGCGACCCGGTGTTGTTCGTCGTCAATGCGCGGCGAGCCGGTTCGTCGCCGGCGGCCGGCGCGCAAGACGAACTCGCGGCCAGGCAGCGGGCGGTTTCTGGTCGCACCGCGGCATCAGAAGTCGCCGCCTACATGACGCAGCTCGAACGCGACGCGAAGATCAAGCGCAACGACAAGGCATTCGAGTAGCTCGCCGACATCGCGGCCGGGCGAGCCCGGCCGGCGCGTTCAGGCTGTCGATTCCTCGAATGACATGCCGACGTGGCTGTAGCCCGCGTCCACGTAGACAATCTCACCCGTGATGCCCGAGGCCAGGTCGGAGCAGAGAAAGGCGGCGACGTTCCCGACTTCCTCGATCGTCACGTTGCGTCGCAGCGGCGTGGCCGCCGCGACATGCGTCAGCATCTTTCGGAAGCCGCCGACGCCCGCCGCGGCCAGCGTCTTGATCGGCCCGGCCGAGATCGCGTTGACACGCGTGCCGCGGGGGCCGAGATCGGCCGCCAGGAACCGCACGTTCGCCTCGAGGCTCGCCTTGGCGAGTCCCATCACGTTGTAGCTCGGGATCGAGCGCACCGCACCGAGGTAGGTGAGCGTGAGGATCGCGCCATTGCGCCCTTCCATGAGGGCCCGGCCTGCCTTCGCGAGCGCCGCGAGGCTGTAGCTCGACACGTCGTGGGCTATCTGAAAGCCTTCGCGGGTGACACTGTCGAGGTAGCCGCCGGCGAGCTGCTCCCGGGGTGCAAAGGCTACGCTGTGCACGATGATGTCGAGGGATCCCCAGGCGGACCCGATCCGCTCGAACGCGGAATGAATCTCTGCATCGTGCGCCACGTCCATCGGCAGCACGAGCTCGGCGCCGAACCCCTGCGCCATCTCGGCGACGCGCTCCTTGAGGCGGTCGTTCTGATAGGTACAGGCGAGCTCGGCGCCTTCGCGTCGCATCGCGGCGGCGATGCCGTACGCGATCGAACGCTCGGTCGCGAGCCCGACGATCAAGGCACGCTTGCCGGCAAGAAAGCCCACGTCAACCTCCGCTGAAGCGGCTCGGGTCGACGTAGAGTATCAGGCGTTGCCCTGCGCGTAGCGAGGAGGCACTGCGGAGGTCGTTCCACCCCATGAGCTGGCGGATCGTGACCTGGAACCGCTCGGCGATCTGCGAAAGTGTGTCGCCGCGCCTGACGCGGTAGGTCATACGGGTGACCTCCGCGGCTGAGGCGACGCGCCGGTAGGAATCGGCAGATGCCGGAACGGTGAGCCGCGTACCGAGTCCGAGGCGAGTCTGGGTGCCGACGCCGTTGGCCCCGGCGAGCTCCGGCACGGTCACACCGTACTTCCGTGCGATACCCCAGAGCGTGTCGCCCGCGCGCACCGTATGCACCTGCGGCCCGATGCGCTCCGTGGCAGCGGCCATGTTACTGACGACCTGTGCGGTCGGGGCGGGGCGCACTTCGGCCGTGCGGACGGGTGGCGAGGCGCGTCCCGGGATGTGCAGCCGCTGACCGGAAATTATCGTCGAGCCGCTTATCTCGTTCGCGGCCTTGAGCTCGCCGAGCGAAACGTCGTAGTGCCGGGCGATCGATGAGAGCGTCTCGCCCCTGCTTACGAAATGGACGCCGGCCGATGGATCTTTGACCGCTGCGATCCAGAGCCGGCTGTCGTTTTCGGGGACCAGCATCGCCTGTCGCAGTGCTGCGGCACGCTCAACGGGCAGCAGCAGCCGGTGCGGGCCGTCCGGCGGAGTCGTCTGCCGGTTGTACGCCGGATTCAGCGCGAACATGTCGTCCTGGCTGACACCGGCGATCTCTGCGGCGTTGCCGATGTGGACCTGCCGCCCCGGGTCAACAACGTCGAAATACGGCCGATTCGGAATCGGGGCGAACTGCAGACCGAAGGCCTGCGGGTCGGCCACGATACGGCGGATTGCGAGCAGCTTCGGGACGTACTGGCGGGTTTCCGTCCGAAGGTTGAGATCGAAGAAACCGGTGCCGCGCCCGGCGCGGGCACTCGTCTGCACGGCGCGGCTCACTGTGCCTTCGCCGCCGTTGTACGCCGCGATCGCCAGAAACCAGTCACCCTGGAAGTAGCGATGCAGGTACTCCAGGTACGAGAGCGCGGCCTGGGTCGATTCGATGACGTCGCGGCGCTCGTCCAGCCACCAGGTCTGGTCCAGACCATAGTGGCGACCGGTGCGAGGCATGAACTGCCAGAGACCCGAGGCGCGGCTTCTCGAATAGGCGACGGGATTGAAGGCGCTCTCGACGACCGGGAGCAGTGCGAGCTCCATCGGCATGCCGCGTTTTTCGATCTCGCTCACGATGTAGTGCAAGTACCGCGCCCCGCGGCGGAAGGTGCGGTCGAGGAGCTCCGGTTGCGAGCGATAAAGGGCGAGCTCGCGATCGACCGCGACATGCTGCACGTCCGGGAGCGCATAGCCAGCGCGAATGCGATCCAGGAGGTCGGCATATGAACCGGGCGCCTCGCCCGGATCGGCAGACGGCAAAGCCGGCGCGGCGGCGGGAGCGGTGGTGCCGTTCTGCGGCTGGGTTGCAGGCGGCAGGCTCGAGTACTCGCCGGTACGCGTCGTGCCGCAGCCAGCCAGCAACGAGGCCGCTGCGAGCAGGCCGAGGCCGATGATGCGCGTGTACCGCATCTCAGCGAAACGCGTCTTTCCAGGAACGGATCACGGCAAATACCTCCTCGACCGAGCTCACGGGCCGACCGGCGTGCGCCATAGCCGCGGCCCTAACCGCGGGTTCCCGGCATCGCAGGAACGGATTGATGCGTCGTTCGAGGCCGATCGTAGACGGCAGTGTCGGCTCGTCGCGTGAACGCAGTTCACGGCTTGCCTCGAGCGTGGCTTCCACGTCCGGGTTGGCCGGCTCGACAGCCTGGGCGAAGCGCAGGTTGGTGACCGTATATTCGTGACCGCAGTAAAGCCGGGTGCCGTCCGGGAGCTGCGCAAGGCGGTCAAGCGATGCCGACATCTGCGCGGGCGTGCCCTCGAAGAGCCGTCCGCAGCCCGCGCTGAAAAGCGTATCACCGCAGAAAAGCGCGCCGTGCCCGTGGAAGGCGATGTGACCGAGCGTATGGCCGGGGATGTCGAGCACCGAGAATTCGAGAGCCAGCTCGTCGAGGTTCACCCGGTCCCCATCCGACAGGCGGCTCGACGCACAGGGTATTTCCTCGCGGGCCGGACCGAGGACCGGCGCCCCATGTCGCGACACCAGGTCGCGGACGCCACCGACATGATCCGGGTGGTGGTGAGTGACGAAGATGGCGCGCAGCCGCAGGCCCTCACGATCGAGTGCGTCTTCAACGGGGCGGGCGTCCCCGGGATCAACCACGGCTGCGCCGGTCGGATCCCCGGGCGTACGTATCAACCAGATATAGTTGTCCGAGAACGCCCGCACCGGGCTCACTTCGAGCATGCATCCCCCTGGGAGGCCGGGCATGAGTCCGGGGCGGCGGTATTAGAGCGGGTCGGCCCGGAAAATTCCACACTATGTCGCACGTTTTCAGACGTTGGCGGGCGTCGAGCAGCTATCCTTGCGTCCCATGGGGAATATGTCAGAAACCTCGACCTGGCTCGAAACGCCGCTAGGTCGTTCGGTGGTCGAGGTCGAGCGCGAGCTGCTGCGCGAAGCTCTCGCCGATGTTTTCGGCTTCGAGCTTCTGCAGATCGGCGCCTGGGGTCGCGGCGGGGAGCTCGCTGCTGGCGCGCGGACCCAGCACCGGCGCTGGCTCGCGCCGAATGCCAGCGGACCCGGGGCGGTTCGCGCGAGCTACGACGCACTGCCGGTCGCAAGCGGCTCGGTCGAGGCGGTTCTGCTGCCGCACACCCTCGAGTACGCGCCAAGCCCTCACGAGCTGCTGCGCGAGGCGGATCGCGTGCTACGCGGGGAAGGTCAGCTACTGGTGTGCGGGTTCACCCCGCTGGGGCCCTGGGGACTGCGGCGCCGTCTCTCGCACGGTCGGTTTCCGCCTCCGGCCGAACGGCTGCTTGGAGAAGGACGTCTCCGCGACTGGCTCAGCCTGCTCGGATTCGAGGTCGCGAGCACGCGTCGATACCTGTTCGCGCCCCCCTGGTCCCGCCGCCTGCGGACCGACGGGCGGAGCTGGCTCGAGCGGCGCGGCCCGGTGATCGCACCGCCCCTCGCGGGTGCCTACCTGCTGCGCGCCTGCAAACGGGTGCGTTGCATCACACCCATCCGTCCGACGTGGAGCCGGCCACGCTCGGTGGTCGGCGGCATCGTGGAGCCGACGCCGAGAAACGTGGCGTGAGCGAAGTCGAGATCTACACGGACGGGGCCTGCCGAGGCAACCCGGGGCCCGGCGGCTGGGGTGCGCTGCTCGTGTCGGGCGAGCGACGACGAGAGCTGTACGGCGCCGAACCGATGACCACCAACAACCGCATGGAGCTCACGGCTGCCATCGAGGCGCTCGCAGCCTTGAAGCGCGCTTGCCGCGTGCGGCTTTATACGGATTCGCAGTACCTGCGCGGCGGTATCACGGAGTGGCTGCCGCAGTGGAAGGCCCGCAGCTGGAAGACGGCGGATCGCAAGCCCGTCAAGAATGCCGATCTCTGGCTTGCGCTCGAGCGGGAGTCCGGTCGCCACGTGGTCGAGTGGCACTGGGTGCGTGGTCATTCCGGGCATGCGGGGAACGAGGCCGCCGACGCGCTTGCGAACCGGGCGATCGACGAGATGCTGGCCGCGGATGAGCACATCCAGTCGTGATCCGTCGGCGTCGACTCAGCGTGTAAACTGTCGCACCCCACCGGTGGGCCCTCCATGGATTTCATCGACCTGAAGACCCAGTACCGGCGGCTCAAGCCCGTTATCGACGAGCGCATGATGAAGGTGCTGGCTCACGGGCAGTACATCCTCGGGCCCGAGGTCGCTGAGCTCGAGGCCGCGCTCGCGCGCTATGCCGGCACGCGCAATTGCATCGCGGCGTCGAGCGGCACGGACACGCTCCTCATCGCGCTCATGGCGCTCGGCATTGGACGCGGCGACGAGGTGATCACCGTGCCGTTCACCTTCGTCGCGACGGGCGAGATGATCGCGCTGGCCGGGGCGACGCCGGTTTTCGTCGACATCGATCCTCGGACCTGGAACATCGACCCCGCCCAGATCGAGGCGGCGATCACGCCGCGCACCCGCGCCATCATGCCGGTCTCGCTGTACGGCCAGTGCGCGGACTTCGCGGCCATCAACGCGGTCGCGGCACGGCACCGTCTGCCGGTCATTGACGATGCGGCTCAGAGTTTCGGTGCGACCCAGGACGGCCGACGCTCCTGTTCGCTGTCGCTGATCGGATCGACATCGTTCTTCCCTTCGAAGCCGCTGGGCGCTTATGGCGACGGCGGGGCGCTCTTTACCGACGACGATGCGCTCGCCAAGCTGATGCGCGAGATTCGCGTCCACGGGCAGGATCGGCGCTATCACCATCCGCGTCTCGGTATCAACGGACGACTCGATACGCTGCAGGCCGCGGTCCTGCTCGCAAAGCTCGAAGTCTTCGACGAGGAGGTCGCGGCCCGTGGTCGCGTCGGTGCGCGTTATGGCGAGCTGATACGCGAGGCGTTCGCCGGTCACGAGGAACGGGTGTTGACGCCATGGCTGGCCCCCGGCAACACCAGCGTGTATGCGCAGTACACGATCGAGGTCGACGAGCGCGACGCAGTCGAATCGCGGATGAAGGCGCGAGGCATCCCGACGGCCGTCCACTATCCGATGCCGCTGCACCTGCAGCCCCTGTTCGAGTCGATGGGTCTGCGCAAGGGCGCGTTCCCGCACTCCGAGCGCGCGTCACGACGCGTCATCAGCCTGCCAATGCACCCCTATCTCGGCGAAGAGCAGCAGCGGGCGGTGGTCGCGGCGCTGCGCGCAGCCGTCCTCGGCTGACCGGGCGGCGCGAAGCATGCGGCAGGTCATCCTCGATACCGAGACCACCGGGCTCGAGGTGGAGCTGGGTCATCGAATCATCGAGATCGGCTGCATCGAGCTCGTTTCCAGACGGCGCACCGGTCGCACTTTTCATCGCTACCTGCGACCCGAGCGCGCTATAGACGTGGCAGCGTTGCGGGTCCACGGTATCACGGCCGAGTTCCTCTACGAGCAGCCGCGGTTCGCTGATGTCGCGGATGAGCTCATGGAGTTCATCGGTGACGCGGAGCTCGTGATCCACAACGCGGCCTTCGACCTCGCGTTTATCGATGCAGAGTTCGCCCGGCTGGGGCCGCCGCAACGGCAGGTGTCTGCCTCGGCGCGGGTGTTCGACACGCTGTCGCTCGCGCGACAGCTTCACCCGGGGCAACGCAACGGCCTCAATGCGCTCTGCCGGCGATATGGTATCGACAGCTCGCGGCGCGAGCGCCACGGCGCGCTGCTCGACGCGGAGCTGCTGCTCGACATCTACCTGGCGATGACCGGCGGGCAAGGCGCGCTGACGCTCGAGACCGGAGCCGCGCCGCCACACGCAGCCCTGACGGTCGGGCGCGCCGAGCGACCCAGTTGGCCACTGCTGGTCCGGCGTGCCACCCAGGCGGAGCTCGACGCGCACGAACGGATGCTCGATGTGCTGGATCGGGCAAGCGGTGGCCGCACCGTCTGGCGGGTGCTCGAATCCGTGTCATGAGTGGCACGCTCGCGCAGGCATTCCGACGCGGTTTTCTCGGCAACGCACCGGCCTGGTACAAACGGCTGGTCTGCGCCTTCCTGCTGGCGAACCCGATCCTGCTCGTCACACTCGGGCCGACGGTCACCGGCTGGGCCGTGCTGCTCGAATTCATCGTCACGCTGGCGATGGCGTTGCGCTGTTATCCGCTGCAGCCCGGAGGGCTGATCGCGCTCGAGGCGGTGCTGCTTGGACTGACCTCGGCAGAGAGCGCCTACCAGGAAGTGATTACCGCGCTCCCGGTGCTGTTGCTGCTGATGTTCATGGTCGCCGGCATCTATTTTCTGCGCGACCTTCTGCTCAGCGTCTTCACAAGTCTGCTGCTGCGCATACGCTCCTCGTCGGTGCTTTCGCTCACGATCTGCGCCGCGGCCGCCGTATTGTCCGCGTTTCTCGACGCCTTGACGGTGGTCGCGGTTCTGGTGACCGTCGGCCTCGGCTTCTGCGATGTTTATCACCGCGCCGCTTCCGGCAAGCGTCTGGAGGACGAGCACGATCCGGCGCGCGATGAAGCCGTCCCCGAGCTTCATGCGCGGTCGCTGGAGCAGTTCCGCGCCTTCCTGCGCGGGCTCATGATGCACGGCGCGGTCGGCACCGCCATCGGCGGCGTCGCCACGCAGGTAGGCGAGCCGCAGAACCTGCTGATCGCCAAGCAGGCAGAGTGGCAATTCGGTGAGTTCTTCCTCGAAGTGGCGCCCGTTTCGCTGCCGGTCGCGGTTGCCGGCTTCGGCACCTGCTTGCTGATCGACCGGTTTGGGCTTTTCGGCTACGGCGCCGAGCTGCCATCCGACGTCCGTGCCGTGCTGCAGACGCATCACGAGGAACGCGCGTCGCGAGCATTGCCGCGTGATCGCCAGGTCCTGATCGTGCAGGCGGCCGTCGCGCTCATCCTCGTGCTGTCGCTTGCCTTCCACGTGGCGGAGGTCGGCCTGATCGGCCTGATCGTCATCGTGCTCGCGACCTCGTTCACCGGGATCGTCGAGGAGAACCGCATCGGCAAGGCGTTCGAAGCGGCGATGCCGTTCACCGCGTTGCTGGTAGTGTTCTTCGTGATCGTCGCGCAGATCCACGACCAGCACCTTTTCGAGCCGGTGCTCCAAGGCGTCCTGTCGCTCGAGGGGCGCGCGCAGGCGGCGATGCTCTACGTGGCGACCGGGGTCCTTTCCGCGATCAGCGACAACGTGTTCGTCGCGACGATCTACATCACCGAGGTCAAGGCCGCGTTTCTGCAGGGTGCCACGACACACGAGCAGTTCGAGGTGCTGGCAGTGGCGATCAACACCGGAACCAACATCCCGAGCGTAGCGACGCCGAACGGGCAGGCGGCCTTCCTGTTCATGCTCACGTCATTGCTCGCGCCGCTGATCCGGCTTGGATACCTGCGGATGGTCTGGATGGCGCTGCCGTATTTTCTGGTCATGACGAGCGTGGGTCTCGCGGCCGTAGTCTGGCTCCTGTGACTCGGACGCCGGTTTTCGCCTTGACGCGGCTCTCAATATCGAATGTCCGGATGTGGCATTCTTTCCTGATTCGCACGCCCAGAGTGAGTACCGCTTGGTAGCCACAAAGCGCACGCGGCTGAACCGCCGCAGCCTGAAGATCGCAGTTATCGGCCTCGGTTACGTCGGGCTCCCGCTCGCGGTCGAGTTCGGGAAGCGATTCAGAACCACCGGCTTCGACGTCAAGTCGAGCCGAATCCAGGCGCTCGAGCGCGGCCACGACGCCACGCTCGAGGTGACCAGCGATGAGCTGGCTTCGGCGAAGAACCTCACGTTCACCACCCGGATCGACGATCTCGCAGCCTGCAAGGTGTTCATCGTCACGGTGCCGACACCGATCGACGAGTACAAACGACCGGACCTCACGCCCCTCGAGAAGGCAAGCGCCACGATCGGGAAGGTACTCAAGAAAGGCGATGTGGTCGTCTATGAGTCGACCGTCTACCCCGGTTGCACGGAGGAAGTCTGCGTCCCGATCCTAGAGCGCGTTTCGGGTCTGAAATTCAATCGGGATTTTTTTGCGGGCTACAGCCCGGAGCGCATCAATCCCGGCGACAAGGAGCACCGGCTTACGACCATCCGCAAGGTAACGTCCGGCTCAACCCCGGCGGTGGCTGAGTTCGTCGACTCGCTGTATCGCTCGATCATCACCGTGGGGACGCACAAGGCGTCCAGCATCCGCGTGGCGGAAGCCGCGAAGGTCATCGAGAACACGCAGCGCGACGTTAACATCGCACTCATCAACGAGCTGGCGCTCATCTTCAACCGGCTCGGCATCGACACCGAGGAAGTCCTGAGCGCAGCCGGTAGCAAGTGGAATTTCCTGCCGTTCCGTCCCGGGCTGGTCGGTGGGCACTGCATCGGCGTTGACCCGTATTACCTCACGCACAAGGCGCAGGCGATCGGATATCACCCCGAGATGATCCTCGCCGGGCGGCGCATCAACGACAACATGGGCATCTACGTCGCGCAGCAGGTCGCGCAGCTCATGATCAGGGACCGCATCCAGGTGCGGGATTCGCGCATCCTCGTGATGGGCCTCGCCTTCAAGGAAAATTGCCCGGACGTACGCAATACCCGGATCGTCGACGTCGTCAACGAGCTCGCGAAGTTCGGGGCAGCAGTCGACATCTACGATCCGTGGGTCGACCCGGCCGAGGCGCACCACGAATACGGACTGCGGCCCGTCAAGCGGCTGCGACCGCGCTGTTACGATGCCATCGTCATGGGTGTCGCGCACCGGCAGTTTCGCGAGATGGGAATCGCAAAGGTCCGCGCGCTCGCGAAGAAACGCCACGTCCTCTACGATATCAAGTACGTGTTTGACCGCGACGAGGTCGACGGGCGTTTGTAGGCGATGAAGATTCTCGTCACCGGTGCTGCGGGATTTATCGGCTTTCACACGGCTGTCAAACTGCTGGCGCGTGGCGACACCGTCGTCGGCCTCGACAATCTGAACGACTACTACGACGTCCGGCTCAAGCAGGCTCGCCTCGCGCTGCTCGAGAAGGAGCCGGCGTTTCGCTTCGTGAAGCTGGATCTCGCCGACCGCGCCCGGATGGCGGAGCTCTTTGCGCAGCAGAAGTTCGAGCGGGTGATCCACCTCGGCGCGCAGGCCGGTGTGCGGTATTCGATCCAGAACCCACTCGCCTACGTCGATAGCAACGTGATCGGCACCGCGAACATTCTGGAGGGATGCCGGCACAACGGCGTCGGTCATCTCGTCTACGCCTCGACCAGCTCGGTGTACGGCGCCAACACGCGGATGCCGTTCTCTGTCCACCAGAACGTCGATCACCCGCTGTCGTTCTACGCCGCGACGAAGAAGGCCAACGAGCTCATGGCTCACACGTATGCGGAGCTCTATGCGCTCCCCGTGACAGGGCTGCGTTTCTTCACCGTGTACGGCCCATGGGGCCGGCCCGACATGGCGCTGTTCCTGTTCACGCGCAACATACTCGCCGGCCGGCCGATCGACGTCTTCAACCACGGGCATCACCGCCGGGACTTCACCTTCGTGGATGACATCGCCGAGGGCGTCGTTCGCGCCTGCGACCGGGTCGCGACCCCGAACCCGGACTGGGATGGCCAGTCGCCCGATCCCGGGACCAGCCGCGCGCCGTACCGGCTGTATAACATCGGGAACAACCGTCCAGTGGAGCTGCTCCGCTACATCGAGGTGCTCGAGCAGTGCCTTGGCCTCAAGGCGGAGATGAACATGCTGCCGCTGCAGGCGGGCGACGTGCCCGACACCTGGGCCGACATCGAGGACCTCGAGCGCGACGTCGGCTACACGCCGACCACGCCCGTCGAGGTCGGAATCCGCCGTTTCGTCGAGTGGTACCTGGCGTATTACGGCAAGGACGCGCCCGTGGATCCGAAAGTCGTCAATCTCGGCTGATCGGGTATCCTCGCGACGTCCAGAGGCGCGGCGCGCCGGCCTCGATGGAGGTTCCCATGACCGAACGCACGTCACTGCCGGCGTGGCAGGCACTGCGAACGCACGCCGACGAGATCGGCTCGACGCATCTACGCGACCTGTTCGGTAGCGACGCTGCGCGCTTCGACGGCCTGCACGTCGAGGTACTCGACTTCCTGTACGACTTCAGCCGCCAGCGGCTCACGCGCCGCACGATCGAGCTGCTGCTCGAGCTTGCGCGGACGTGCCGCCTCGAGGAACACATCGCGGCGCTCTTTGCCGGCGAGGCCGTCAATCTCACCGAGAACCGCGCGGCGATGCACATGGCGCTCCGCAATCGTTCGGACCGGCCGATGCTCGCGGCAGGACGCGACGTAATGCCCGAGGTACGTGACGGGTTGGCACGGATGCGCCGGTTCGTCACCGGGATACACGAGGGGCGGATCACCGGCCACGGCGGTGCCCGCTACACCGACGTCGTCAATATCGGGATTGGCGGCTCCGATCTGGGCATCGTCATGGCCACGGCGGCGCTGGGTCGATATCGGAATCGCGCGATCCGCCTGCACTGCGTCTCGAACGTTGACGGGGCGGAGCTCTCGGACGTATTCGAGCGGGTCGACCCGGCCACCACGCTGTTCGTGGTCTGCTCCAAGACCTTCACGACGATGGAGACACTGAGCAATGCGCGCGTCGCGCGCGGATGGCTCGTGGAGGCGCTGGGCGAGGCGGCGGTCAAGCGGCAGTTTGTGGCCGTCTCGACCAATGCGGCGGCGATGGACGCTTTCGGGATCGACCAGGAACGACGCTTTACGATGTGGGACTGGGTCGGCGGCCGTTACTCGCTGTGGTCCGCCGTCGGGTTGTCGATCGCGCTCGCGCTCGGGATGGATCCGTTCGAGGAGTTGCTCGCGGGTGCCCATGACATGGACGAGCACTTCCGCTCGGCGCCGCTGGCGGCAAACCAGCCGGTGCTGATGGGCCTGATCGGCGTCTGGAACACGAACTTCCTCGGCGCGACTTCGCATGCCGTGCTGCCCTATGACAGCAGGCTGCATCGCTTCCCCGCCTATCTCCAGCAGCTGGAGATGGAATCGAACGGCAAGAGCGTCACGCGCGTGGGCGCGGCTGTCGACTACCGGACGGGAACGATCATCTGGGGTGAACCCGGCAACAACGCTCAGCATTCGTTCTTCCAGCTGCTGCACCAGGGCACCACGCGCTGTTCGATGGATCTGCTTGCACCGGTCAACGCCTCGAGCCGGTTCCAGAAGCAGCACGACCTCACGTTAGCCAACTGCTTTGCGCAGGCGGAAGCGTTTGCGTTTGGCCAGACCCTGGCGCAGGTGCGTGCCGATCTGCAAGCCTCCGGCGAGGGCGCGCAGGACATCGATCGTCTGGCCCCGCACAAGGTGCACGCCGGCAACCGTGCGTGCAGCTTGATCCTGTTCCCGCGACTGGAGCCCCGCACCCTCGGGCGCCTGCTCGCGTGGTACGAGCACAAGGTCTACGTACAGAGCGTCATCTGGGACGTCAATCCGTTCGATCAATGGGGGGTTGAGCTGGGAAAGAAGCTCGCCGGCCCGATGGTGCCCGCGATCGAGGCAGCCACCTGGCCCGATGGTCCGGCGCAGGTCCAGGACCTGTTGCGCTACGTAGGTCGCTGGCGAGGCAACTGATGCGGCGGGCAATATTGCCGATCGCGTTCCCCGGGTCACGAGGAAGCCATTGCGCGCATAGGGTAAGATTACTGTTTCGGTCGGCCATGCCGACGTTGTGTCGGCCTGTAACGGCTGGATCGACGGGGGCGTCCGCGGATTTTGTCACCTTGAGCCAGGCGCTGCGCCAGCGCAGCACCTGACAGGGGACGGGCGGGTTAGGAATACGCATGCAGAGTTTCACACGGGTGAGGCCGGGTCAAATCCTGTTGGCCGTGGCCGGACTGTTCATAGCCGGGCTCATCCCGCTTCCTTCGATCGCCCAGACTCCCACAGAAGAGCAGATCAGGATCTTCCAGAGCCTGCCGCCCGAACAGCAGCGCGCGATACTCGACGCAATAGGGTCCCAGGCAGGCTCGGGCGTTCTCGGCGCGCCGGGCACGACGGCGCGCCCCGATGAGCGCATCGAGCCCGTGCCGGGCGTCGATGCGCAAGCTGGTCAGGAAGACCTGGAGGACCGGACATTAACCGGTGAGCCTCGGCTCAAGCCTGATGACACATTGATCGTCGAGATCCTGCCGATGCAATGGGAGGGGCAGGAGCGAGTGCTGACGCTTCGGACTCAGATGTTCCCGCAGCCGACCTCGCCCGACAGGTCTGCGGTCGCGCCGCAAGTGCCTCGTCCCACACCGGCTCAGGCATCTGTGGCACCGAAACCTCCGGATGCTGTACTGATCGAGCGCGACGAAGCCGAGACCGCGAAACTGCAACGTCTGATCGACACCGTGCGTCGCGGAAATCCTTACCGCCTGACGCGTTCCGGGACGCTCGATTTGCCCGGGCTCGCCGCGATCCCGGTGGCGGGGTTGACGCCGTTCGAGGCGACGCAGCGGCTTGCGGTCGAGAGGCTGCTGCAGGATTTCCGGATCCGGCTGACGTTGTTGCCACTCGAGCCCGCGCTCAAGCCCTTCGGCCACGACCTGTTCACGAGGGCGCCGTCCGCCTTCGAGCCGATCGTAGGAATTCCGGTGCCGGTCGATTATGTAGTCGGGCCTGGCGACGTCCTCGATATCCAGCTGTTTGGCAGCACCAAGGGGCAGTATTCCCTCATCGTGAACCGCGATGGGAACATCAGCCTACCGGAGCTCGGCCCGATCCCGGTCAGCGGCCTGCGCTTCGAAGATGCGCGCTCACAGATACAGACGCGTGTGACCGAACAGATGATCGGCACGCAGGCCAGCGTTGCGATGGCGGATCTCCGCTCGATACGCGTGTTTGTCGTGGGTGATGTTGTGCAGCCCGGGTCCTACATGGTCAGTGGTCATGCGCCGATCAGCCATGCGTTATTCGCGAGTGGCGGCATCGAGGCGATCGGGTCGCTGCGCGACATTCAGTTGAAGCGCAAAGGCAAGCTCGTACAGAGCCTGGACCTGTATGACCTGCTGCTCAGAGGCGACACATCGAAGGATATCCGCCTGCAACAAGGAGACGTGATTTTCGTTCCTCCGGTGGGTGTCACCGTGGCGCTTTCGGGCGAGGTCCGCCGACCGGCCATCTACGAGCTGAAGGGTGAGGGGACGGCGGAAGAACTGATTCGTCTTGGCGGCGGGTTGACGCCGGAGGCCGATCCCGCGCTTGCGCGTCTCGAGCGCATCGATGCGCCCCGCGAACGGGTCATGATGGATATTGACCTCACGAGCGCCCAGGGTCGCGCTGTGCGTCTTCAGTCCGGTGACCTGCTTCGCATCGAGCGAGTCAGGTCTACGTACGCGAACTCGATCCAGATCGAAGGGCACGTGCTGCGGCCCGCTGCGGTGCAGTACCGATCCGGGATCCGGCTCACTGACGTCATCCCATCGATCGCGGACCTCCGGCCCAATGCGGACCAGCGATACGTGCTGATCCGTCGCGAGCAGGTGGGCACGCGGCGCACCGAAGTTCTATCCGCCGACCTTGCGGCGGCGTGGCTGGCGCCGCAGTCCGACGCCAATCCCCTGCTGTCGCCCAGGGACCGGATCCTGATCTTCGACCTCGAGGCGGGTCGGGGTCCGATGCTCGAGCCGATACTCCAGGAACTACGTCTGCAGTCCGTCAGTGGCCAGCCCACGCAAACGGTCCGTGTGAGCGGACGTGTAAACGCGCCGGGCGAATATCCGCTCGAGCCCGGCATGACGGTCAGTGACCTGATCCGCGCCGGCGGCGGGCTGGCCGAGGATGCCTACGGGGGCGAGGCGGATCTAGCGCGCTACGAGACTCAGGACGGGCAGACACGCCGCACCCAGGTGATCAAGATCGACATGGGACGAGCAATCGCGGGTGATACGGCCGCGAACTTGACGCTTGCGCCGTTTGATTTCCTCGTCATCAAGGAAATATCGCAATGGGCGGGATCGCAGGAGACCGTGCGGCTCGAAGGCGAAGTCAAATTCCCGGGTGAGTACCCGATCGAGGGCGGCGAGACGCTGCGATCAGTCGTCGCACGTGCCGGCGGCCTGACCCCGCTCGCCTTCGCCGGTGGTAGCGTGTTCACGCGGGAAACATTGAAGGAACGCGAGCGGCGGCAGATCGAGATGCTGGCCGACCGGATGCAACAGGATCTTGGAGCGCTGGCGTTGCAGGGAGTGCAGGCGGGCGGGCTCGGTGCCACTCAGGCGCCGAACACCCTGGCGATCGGGCAGGCATTGCTCGCCGATTTGCGTGACACAGAACCGGTTGGCCGCCTGGTCATCGATCTCGATCGAATCCTGGCGGGATCCGGGACCGATGACGATATCCTTCTGAAGACCGGTGACACGCTCAGGGTGCCGCGGCAGGCACAGGAGGTCACCGTGATCGGCGAAGTGCAGAACGCCACCTCGCATCTTTATGACCCGTCGCTGTCCCGAGACGATTACATGCGCCTCAGCGGCGGCACAACACAGAAAGCGGACGACAAGCGGATCTACATCGTGCGCGCGAACGGCAGTGTCGAAAGCGGTGGCGGCAGCCGGTGGTTCGGCGGCGACTCGAGCTCGGTGCAGCCGGGCGACACCATTGTGGTTCCCCTCGATGCAGAGCGAATGCGGCCGCTGCCGTTGTGGACTGCTGTGACGACGATCATTTACAACCTCGCGGTGGCGGTCGCGGCCGTGGGGTCGTTCTGATTCTCGCCGCGGTAGTGCATTCGTGTTCAACAAGGAATCCATGCCCCGGATACTGCTTGTCAATTCGCGATACCGACCTCCGCACTTCCGGGGCGGGGTCGAGCGATACATAGACGTCCTGGGCAAGGCATTGCGACGTCTAGGGCAGGACTGCGAGATCGTCGCCCTCGAGGAACCAATACCATGCAACGGTGGTGTACCGCACAGGTTCCTCGACGTACCCGCGGTACCGTTCCTGCGCCCTCTCCTGTTCGGATGGATGGGGCGGCTCCTCTGGGCGTCAGCGGATCTGATAGTTCTCCAGTACGCACCACTGGGGATCCTGATGCCCAAGCAAAAGCTCGTCTGCACCGTGCATACCACAGGATATGGCGAAGCACGGGCCCTGAGGCGGTCAAGCAAGGCCAGTGTGCGCCACGGGTGGCACTGGCTCAGAAGAGTCGTGGTCCTGCCCATGGAGCGCTACGTGTATCGCCGCGCGCGGGCAATCGTTGCGATCAGCGCTCAGATCGCTGAAGAGCTGGTCGTGGCATACGGCGTCCGGCGTGAGAACCTCCGTGTCATAGGCAACGGCGTGGATTGCACCGAGTTCCAACCGGACACCGCCATTAAAGGAAGGAGTCCGTTCCGCTTGTTGTACGTCGGACGGTTGGCAAGGAGAAAGAACGTTGATCTGCTGATTGAGGCCGTCTCGAAGTGCACCGCAAGGGTTGAACTGAGGATTGTCGGAGCGGGCCCGGAACGCCCCACGCTTGAAGCTTTGACTTCAGACCTCAATGTGGGCGAGCGCATAACGTTCTGTGGACATCGTAAGGGTAGTGAGCTACTGGCCGAGTACCAGTGGGCCGATCTCCTTGTGATGCCGTCGTCCTACGAGGGCGTTCCGCTTGTGTCGCTGGAAGCCAAGGCGGCCGGGCTCGCAATCATCGCTGCAGACTTCGCCGGCGCCTCCCATCTTGTCCCCGCTGACTCGGGATGGATAGTGAAGGACGTCACGCCGGAGAGGCTGGCCATCGCGATAGACGAGAGCAGCAGAGACTTCGAGCGGCTCAACCGGATGTCGAGTTGCGCCCGGAAAGAAGCCTTGGAGACATACTCTTGGAATGCGGTTATAGGCAATCTGTCGAGTTACTACGATTCGGTACTGAGGCAGGCCTCCTTTTCCCGATGAACCGGAAAACCCACCTCTGCTTCTTCGGCAAGGGCACATGAACTCTACTGCGTCGGATTCCCGCTCTCACAACCTAACCATTGTGGATGTGGCTGTGGGTCTCTGGACCTATCGATGGTCATCCCTGGCAATCATTTCGTGCCTAACCGTGCTCGCAGCAATCGTCGCGTTCGTATCGACGCCGATATACCGGGCCGAAGTCCTGTTGAGCCCACAGGCTGATGACAGTGCGGCCCTTGGAGGGCTCGGCGGAATCGTCCGTCAACTGGGAGACCTCGGACCATTGGCCGGACTCGCCGGCCTTGGCGATGCCGGCCTGAAGGAGGAGGCGATGGCGCTGCTGACGTCTCGCAGCTTCCTGACGGCGTTCATCAAGGACGAAGACTTGATGCAGGTACTGTATCCCGGCGTCCCGGAGTTCCATTCAGCTGCCGGTTTGGCGCCGTCAAGCGATTCCGATGAGTTGCCGACAATCGGGGATGCATATTACCGCTTTAAAGGAAGGATCCTCCAGGTCGAAGAGGACAGTGAGTCCGGGCTCGTCACGCTTGCAATTGAATGGCGCGATCCCGTCGTCGCCGCGAAGTGGGCGAATCTGCTCGCGCAGCGGATCAATGCTCACATGAGAGCGCGCGCGATTACGGAGTCATCGCGCAGTATTGACTATCTCCACAGGGAGCTTACGAAGACCAGCGTCGTTGGCATTCAGGAAGGCATCTATCGGCTGATAGAGTCTCGCATCAGCCAGATTGCGCTGGCCAACGCGCGCGACGGATATGCGTTCCGGGTGATAGATGGGGCGGTCGCACCCGAAGAGAAGGACTTTGTCAGACCACAAAGGCGGTTGTTGATAGCGTTGGGCATCGTGGGCGGATCGCTGATCGCGTTCGTCGTCGCGCTGTTGAGGCTCGTTTGGCAGCGACATCGATAGCCACAGCCCAGGTGGCGCCCGGGGCACCTCGCTCCATCGGTCAAGGCGAGCGTCGAGCAACATGGCTCATACACCTGGCTCTGGCCGGCACGGTGCTGGTGCCTCATTTGGCCGTCGGTGGCCTTGTGGTCGGCGCGGACGACCTGGCAGCGCTGATACTGCTCCCCATTCTTTCGATCGGCCTGGCGATTGAAGCACGACGAGCGCTGGCCCCTGCCACTCTGGTGATCGCCTGTTTGTGGCTCGCTATCCTCGTTCATGGGGTCGTGATGGGGGTTGTAGCCAGCCTGCAGTTCCTGGGTCAGGTCGACCTGCCAACCGAGATGTGGCAGTACGTAAAGCGAATTGCATTCTTTTATGCTGCGTTTGCGCTCGCATCGCGCTCCACCCAGACTATCGCGCCGGCGTTCAAGGCGATTACAGCTGTTCTGCTCGTTGCTGCCTTGATTGGAATCCTCCAGATTGGCTCCGGCGGGCTCTCCGAAACGCTGTCGTCGGTATACATGAGAAGCGATGCTCAGTTGGAACGACTGGTGGATCGCGCGCTGGAGACACGGAGAACCTATGGCGTTGCGGGTCATCCGGTCGCTTGGGGCGGATTTTGTATGTTCATGGCTGCTATGGCGCTGCCATTCGTTCTGGTTCGGAGACGCTACCGTCGAGAACCGGGGCCGGGCTGGCGAGCCGCGTTTTCGGTGCTCCTGGCACTGGCGACCCTCAATCTGCTGTTTTCGGTCTCCCGAGTAGCCCTGGTAGCGTTTCTATTCGTGCTCGTGTTGAAGGGCGGGCTCGAACTCTTCGTTAGGCAGGGCGGGCTATCGGCTTTCATAAAATGGCTTGCCTGGGTAGGCGGTACACTTGCTGTCGCACTCTACTTTGCATTAGACCGACTCGCCCTCCTGGCTTTCCGCTTCATGGCGCTCGCAGATCAGGCCGGTGGCGGGCGAGTGGACCAGGTCGCGTCAGGTCTCTCACTGATCGACTCCGGTGCGACTTTGCTGACCGGCGTGGGTAATGCGGTTCAGCGGTTGCAGGGCGTGTCGCACGGAGTCGAGGTAGAGCCGGTATATCTCCTGGTCAACTATGGCCTGGTCGGAACCCTCTGCAGATATGGTCTGCTCCTGTCGGTAGCTGCGATCGCGATTCGGGCGACGCGCAGCAGCGACGAGTGGAGTTCGGCGGCAGGGATGGCGGCACTCCTGGCGTTGGGTGGCTACGCTGTATTCTCGCTTGGATACTTTTTCTTCCAGGAGCTCTACGTTGGGATGGTGCCGTGGCTGCTTTTCGGGATGGTGACCGGGCTCCACCAACTCGGGTGGTCGGAGAAATGCCCCGTCCGCTCCTCGCCCTCAGCTGATTACGCTGAACTTGCCGGGCGGGCCTGAGATCTCGACGACGAAGGGCTGCGGAAGTCAGCGGCAAGCGGCGTCCGCTG
>Ga0207675_100000290_pt1 | contig 48423 bp, 53 predicted proteins | sample KBSSwiS42_FD_184305 | JGI IMG/M metagenome (GOLD analysis project Ga0207675, IMG submission 184305) | Switchgrass rhizosphere microbial communities from Kellogg Biological Station, Michigan, USA - KBS Switchgrass S4-2 (SPAdes) (version 2) | ecosystem: Host-associated > Plants > Roots >...
ACCTAACGCGGCAAGGTACGCCCCGATGTACTTACGGGCGCGATAGCAGAACATGTCGATGGCAAGGCGGGCGCGGCGGTCATCGTTCTCGTGCGCCTCCGCGAGCAAGTCCCGCATGTCGTTCGTGAGGCCGGAGATGCCGAGAAGGCCGGACTGCTTGTTCAACAGATTGTCCACCGCGGTCGCCGTTAGTCCCTCCTTCGCTTCGAGAAACTCCACGACCGCGGGGTCGAGGTCACCGGAGCGCGTCCCCATGACGAGCCCCTCGAGCGGGGTGAAGCCCATGGACGTGTCCACCGAATTCCCATGGTCAATGGCGCACGCCGAGCATCCGTTCCCGAGGTGAAGCGTGATGATGCGGGTGTCCTCGCGAGACACAAGCGTGAGCTCTCGCCATCGGTAGGAGACGTACCGGTGCGACGTTCCGTGGAAGCCGTAGCGTCGAACCTTGTGCCGCCGGTAGAGCTGGTACGGGATCGCGTAGAGATACGCTTTCTCGGGTAACGTGTGATGAAACGCCGTATCGAAGACGGCGACGTTCGGGAGCTCGGCGCCTAACACGGCGCGCGCTGCCGCCACTCCTTTGAGGTTGTGCGGATTGTGCAGCGGGGCGAGCTCGATCATCTCCTCCATCCCACGCAGCACGCTGTCATCGATGCGAACGGAGCGCTGAAAGCGCTCTCCGCCGTGCACGACCCGGTGGCCGACCGCCTCGATCTCGCCAACGCTGCCAATGACGCGCCCCGATTCGTCGGAGGCAAGCCACGTCACGATGTATTCGACCGCCGCCCGCAGGTCACGCATCGGCGCCGAGCCGCGCACCACATGATCGTCGCGACCCCGAAGCGTGAAAACCGCTTCGCCGCCAACACGCTCGATCGTCCCGCGCGCGAGCTTCTCGTCCAGGTGGTTGGCGATGCAGAGCAAGTCCGTGCGAATGAGCTGGAACTTGAGCGAGGACGAGCCGGCATTGAGCACGAGCACGATCATACGGGTACTCCGCCATTCAGAATCGTCGCGAGCTTGGCGTCATCGATGTTCCCACCCGAGACGACGCAGACAACCTTGCCGCCCACGCGGTGACCTAACGCCGCCGCCAGCGATGCCGCGCCCGCGCCCTCGGCCACGACACGGGCGCGCTCCAGCAACAGGCGAACGGCGGCCGCGATCTGCTCGACGCTCGACACCAGGGCACCCGCGAGTAGCGTGCTCACGAGGGGCCACATCTCCGCGAGCACGCCGTTGCCGCCGATGCCATCGATAAAGCTCGGGCTCCGCACGACGCGCACAGGCTCCCCGGCGGCGAGCGCCGAGGTCAGCGGGGTCGAGGTCGCGACCTCACAACCGAACACCTTCACATCAGGTCGCAGCGCGCGAACCGCGGTGGCAATCCCGGAGCTCAGCCCGCCGCCGCCGAACGGCACCAGTATCGTGTCCACATCGCTCAGGTCTTCGATGATCTCGAGACCGATGGTCCCGTTTCCCGCGATGACAGCCGGGTCAGACACGGGGTGAACGAACAGGCCATCCATTCCGGGATATGAATGGTCGACCAGTGTCTGCCACCATCGATCGAACGGCACCTTGACGACTCGGCCTCCGAGTCGCTCCACCGCGTCGACCTTGGTCTGAGGCGCGTGCTCCGGCACCACGACGGTGCAGGGGACGCCGAGGTGCCGCGCACTCCACGCGACCCCCTGCGCCATGTTGCCGGCGCTCGCCGTGTACGCCCCGCGTGCCAGGCGGTGCTGCTCTGCGCTCAGCATGGCGTTCGCCGCGCCGCGAAGCTTGAAGGAGCCGATCGGCTGGAGGTTCTCGAGCTTGAGCCAGAGTTGCCCGGCCGCGTCCGGGACGTCGAGCCTAACGAGCGGCGTCCGCGTCACGAGGCCAGCGAGCCGGTCGCGAGCCGCACGAATGTCCTCGAGCCGGATCTCGTCAGGCGTGGGCATCGCGCAGACCGCCGAGCTCGAGCCATTTGCCCGCGCCGGTGGCGAGCGCGCGGTCGTAAATTCGGCGAGCCGCCGCGACGTCCTCGATAGCGAGTCCCAGTGACTTGAACAGAGTGATCTCCTGCGGGGACCGCCGGCCCTGGATGCGCGGCGGGTCGACCAGCAGCTCCCCGATCTCGCCGACGATGTGGTCATCGCCGATGAGCCCCTCGCGCTTCGGAACGAGGAAATCCCCGCCCTCGTTGAGGGTCGACTCCCGGCGATCGACGTACAGACGCGACTTTGCGACGGCCGCGCTATCGAGCTCACGGGACGTCGCGAGGCTGGCGCCGACCGCGTTGACGTGCGTGCCCGGCGCGATCCAATCGCCCGACAACACGGGCTCGCGCGACGCCGTGACGGTGCAGACGACGTCCGCGCCTTCTACCGCCTCACGAGCGGACGCACACGCCACGACGCGACGGCTACCCCCACTGAACTTTTCCGCGAATCGGCGGGCGCGGTCGCCGGACCGACTCCACACCCGGACTTCGTCGATCGGACGCACGAGACCGATCGACTCGAGATGCGTCTCGGCCTGAACGCCGGCTCCGAGCAGCGCGAGCGTGCGTGCCTCGGGACGCGCGAGCAGACGCGTGGCGACTGCGGTCACCGCGGCGGTGCGTAACGCGGTGATCGTGCTGGCGTCGAGAATCGCGATCAGGCGTCCGAACTCGGTATCGAACAGCAGCACAGCGCCCTGGTGCGAGTCGTACGGCGTCGCGTCGTTACCCGGGAAGACGGTGATGACCTTCGCCCCGAGGGCCGATGGCTCGCTCAGCGCGGCCGGCATGAGCGCGAACGCGTTTCGGCCGTCGGGCAGCCGGACGACCTGGCGCAGCGGCAACAGCGCGCCACCCAGTGACAACGTTCTGAGCGCGTCGGTCATGGCATCGATGCACTCGGACATCGGCAGCAGCGCCAGCACGTCGCCGTGATCGACGAACAGGGTGCCCGCGCGCGATTCCATCAGACCGCCTGACGCGGGCCGGAGCCCGACAGCAGCAGGCCGCGAAGCATCTCGATCGCCTCGCCGGCGCTCATCGCGACGCGGACCAAGTCGGCGGCGAGACCGCGGAAGAACTTCGCGGTGATCTCGTCACACCGAAGCAGGATCACGGGCTTCTTCGCGCGCACGGCGAGCGCGACTTCCGACGCAGTTCCGGCGTTCATTCCGCACACGACGAATGCGTTGGCGGATAGCGCGATCACAGCATTGCGCGCCTCGCCAAGCCCGGTCGCGAGCACCACATCGACCGCCGGTGAGGCGCCGAGGGTGTCGAGGCTTGGCAGGATCCCGATGGTGAGGCCGCCGGCAGCGCGGGCACCTTTTGCCGCGGCGCCCATGACTCCGGCAACTCGTCCGCCGGTCAGGACTGCCCAACCGGCCTTTGCCACGAGCTCACCGATGAGCGTCGCGTCGTCCATCTCTCGTTGGCCGGCGCCTTCGCCTGGCCCCAGTACGCCAATCAGGGTGCGTCGCATGGTGAGGGGATGCTAACGAACCCAGCCCTGTTTCGCGACGGTTAGTCGTCCCGAGCCGACAGGCGAGGGATCGCGATCATCCTGAAAGAGTGCCCTCTACCAGCAACCTCGCGATCCCTCGCTACGCTCGGGATGACAAAGAATTCGTTAGGGAACGATCCGTGCCGTCTTGATGAAGTCCAGCTTCGGGAAGTTCTTCGTGAGATACGCGTTCCCCTCACTGGCAATGCGCTCCTGACTCGGGCCGCCGCCGTCGGGTGCACCCTCGCCGTAGCCCGAGTACAGGCTGTCCACGACTGACATCCCGTCCACGACCTGACCGATGGGCGCGAAGCGCATTCCGTCGAGGTTCCTGTTGTCGCGGTAGTTGATGAAGAGCTGCGTGCTCCGCGTGTCCGGGGCACTACCGGCTGCGAAGGTCACCATCCCGCGCACGTTGCTCTGCTTCACCGAGTCGTCCGCGATGGTGAGCGGCTCCCAGGCTGCGGTGACGCGCGGGTTTCCGTTCATCCCCCACTGCGCCATGAAGCCACTCAGCACGCGGAAGAACCGCGCGTCGTCGAAATAGCCGAGCTGCACCAGGTGATAGAAGCGATCGACGCCGCGAGGCGCCCAGTCCCGATGCGCCATGACGGTGAAATTCCCCTTGCTCGTCTCGAACGCGACCTTGAACGAGTCCGGTGACGGAGTCGCGATCGCGCTCTTGTCCGGCTTTGTCAGCGCGGTGGCCGCTCCGCCACTACCCCCCGACTCGGACCTGCAGGACGCGCCGAGCAGCGCGATCGAGAGGGCCATCAACGCGCGCATACGGCGACACGGAACGAACGACAACGGCATGGCGTAAGCTCCTTCGTGGCAGAGACAGTCCGCGAAGAAGTTAGCCGGCGCCCGATGGCCTCGCGAGCGGCTACTCGGCCGCCATTGAGATGCGTGGGTCGACTCGCGTCGCGCGACGTGCCGGAATGAACGTCGCCACCAACGCGACGACGGCAAGCAGCACGACCACGAACGCGAACACGCGCGGATCGCGTGGACTGACGCCGTACACCAGCCCGCGCAGCACCTGCGCCGCGGGGATCGCGAGGACCATCCCCACGCCAAGCCCGAGCACCGGTAGCCGCATCCCTTGTGCGACAACGAGCCGACCGATCGCGCCGGGCGTCGCCCCGAGCGCCATGCGGATGCCGATCTCTCGAGTGCGCTCGCTCACGAGGCTCGCGACCACGCCAAACACACCTGTCGCCGCGAGCACGAGTGCCAACGCGGCGAACGCCGCCAGCACGCCGCTCGTGAACCGCTGCTTTGCCCACGCGCCGCCAAGCTGCTCGGTGAGCAGGCCAACATCGTAGAGCGCGAGGTCGGGGTCGACGCGCTTCAGCGCATCGCGGATGCCGCGGATCGTCGCAGCCGGATCACCGGTCGCCCGCACCATCACCGTGCGGTACGCGTAGGTGAACTGCAGGTACGATGTGTAGACGGCCGGTATCTGGCGGCGATCGTCGCCTTCCTGATACGGTACGTCGCCGACGACGCCGACTACTTCCACGCCTGGGTCGGGAGTGTTCCAGTCGGGTCGGCTGCCACCACCGAACCAGACTCGCGCACCGATGGGATTCTGGTTCGGCCAGAATCGCTTTGCCGCCGTCTCGTTGATGATCGCGACCGCAGGGCGCCCTTCGCGATCGGTCTGCTCGAACGCGCGACCGCGCAGCACCGGGATGCCGAGCACCCGAAAGTGATCGGGACTGACGTAGTGGCGTCTGATGAACGGCGCGTTGCCCGGCTGCGGGACGGGGCGGCCTACGATGTACAGCGAGCTATTGGCACACGAGGTCGTGAGTGGCGCACATCCATCGGCAGTCGCGCCGGTCACACCCGGGATCTCGCGAAGCTCGGCGAGGAGCCGCTCGATGAATGCCGGAGCAGACGCCGTGCTGTACTTCGCCTCGGGTGGCCGAACAGAGAACGTGATGACGTTGCGTGGGTCGATCCCGATCGATTCCCCACGAAGGCGCGCGAGTGTCGCCAGCATGAGACTACCGCCGGTGAGCAGCACGAGCGCGAGCGCGACCTCGATGGCCACCGTGGCGCCGCGCATGGATAGCCGCGATGCGCCGCCGACGCGCGTGACCGCCCCGCTCTGACGCAGCGTGGTGCCAATGCTGGTCCGCGCCGCCGTGAGCGCGGGAGCGAGACCGCACAGGAGCGCGGTGAGGATGGTGACGCCGGCGGCGAACGCGACGAGCACCGGGTCGATCTTCGGGCGCGTGAAGTCGCCGATGCTGCCCCAGAAATTCGCTGGGCTGATCGCCCCGGCCGGCACACTGATGACCCGCGTCGCCCACCACGCCAGGGCGAGGCCAATGCCGCCACCTAACGCCGCAAGCACCGCGGATTCCGTGAGCAGCTGCCTGACGAGTCGTCCGCGTGATGCGCCCAGCGAAAGTCGGACTGCCATCTCCCGCCGCCGCGCCGCCGCGTGCGTGAGCAGCAGACTGCTGACGTTGGCGCACGCCAGCAGCAGCACGACACCAACGGCGCCGAGCAGCACGAACATGGCACGACGCGTCGCGGCGCTCACGCGTACCTCGCCGATGGGTACTGCCGTCGCCCCGAAGCTGTCCCCGGGCACTTCCGATTCGCTCGGTAGCTCGCGCTGGATTGCCGCACCGACGGAGCTCAGCTCGGCGCGGAGGGCCTCCATTGAGACGCCGGGACGGAGCCGGGCGACGACGCTCGAGAAATCCTGGTTCGTGGTGAGGTATTCGGGATACGTTAGGCGCGGGGCCTGCGTGGCGGGAACCCACATCTCCGCGCGTCCCGTAATGCCCCGGAACCCCGGCGGCATGATACCGATGACCGTGAGCTCGCGTGAGTTGACGCGAACGGTCTGGCCGAGAATTTCGAGATCGCCGCCGTATCGGCGTTGCCAGAGGGCGTGGCTGATGATCACGACCATGGCCTCGGAGGGAGAGCGGTCCTCTTCGGCCGAGAAGAGCCGTCCGCGTAGGGCGCGTGCGCCGAGCGTCGCGAAGTAGCCGCCGGCGACGATTTCCGAGCTGATCGGCTCGGCGTCCGTTTGGCCGGCGAGGTTGACACTGGCGAGCCCGTAGTCGCCGATGCTCGATGTCGTGGTCAGTGATTTCTCCAGCAGGCGAAAGCGCTGGTACGACCAGCGATATCGCTCCGTGCCGCGGGCTGGCTCGGTGTGCGTGGTGAAGAGCATCGCGAGCCGGTCGGGCTCGGGAAACGGCGGAGGGGTGATGAGGGCCGCCTCGGCAATCGCGAAGGTGGCGACGCCGGCGCCGATGGCGAGGGCGAGCGTGGTGATGACCGAGACGGCGAGCGTCCGGTTGCGCCGGAGCAGGCGGAGTGCGAGGCGAAGGTCGGCAGTCGGCTCGGTCATCGAGGTCCGTGGATGAGTCTCGGTTCACTCATAGATGCCGGCTGGCTGGGGTGCGTTTGAATGATGCGTTGGCGGGTCAAAAGGCGCCAACGAACCCAACCAACCCGTCAACGAACCGAAGTTACGCTGTACCGACCTCGCGATACCGAAAGCACGTCATGGCGTGATCGTTCACCATCCCGGTGGCCTGCATGAAGGCATAACAGATCGTTGTGCCGACGAACCGGAAGCCACGTCGTTTGAGGTCCTTCGACATCGCGTCCGACTCGGGGGTACTCACCGGCACGTCGCCTAACGCTTGCACCTTGTTCACGCGCGGCCTCCCGTCCACGAACCGCCAGATGTAGACGTCGAACGATCCGAACTCGCGCTGCACGTCGAGAAACGCGGATGCGTTCGTCACCGCGGAGTCGATCTTCAGGCGATTACGCACGATCCCGGGGTCGGCCATGAGCCGCTCGCGCTTCTTCGGCGTGTAGCGCGCGACCCGCTCGGGATCGAAGTCGTCGAACGCCTTGCGATACGCATCCCGTTTCCGAAGGATCGTCTCCCAGCTCAGTCCGGCCTGGGCGCCCTCCAGGATCAGAAATTCGAACAGCCGCCGGTCGTCGTGGACCGGGACCCCCCATTCGGTGTCGTGATAAGGGATGCTCAGCTCCGTCCGCGCCCAGCCGCAGCGTGAGACGTTAGGCATAGAGATGCTCCGGATCCGCGGCAGCGAGCTCCACGTAGAAACCGGCGAGGCGGTCCGCCACGGCGTCGAAGTATCGTGCGCCCTTGTCGGGTGTCGACGCGTGTGGATTCCCGGTGCCGGTGTCGTCCGTGACCTTCGTCCACCGCCGGGGTGCCCAGGCCCACCCATCGCGAAGGCCGGCGACCGTAAAGCGGCGTGCGCGCCCGTCGCCCGCGTCGGAGAGCGGCAGTGCAAGCTCAGGGGTCAGGTGCTGCACGAGGCTCGTCTCCATCTCCCCGGCGTGATCGCCCGGCTCGTTGAAGAACTGGCGGGGATCGATACAGGTGTACCAGTTGACCGTGCAGATGAAGAGCCGGACCTTCGGCTGCAGCTCGCGGATCATGAGACGGAAGTCGTTGCCGCCATGGCCGTTCAGGATCACGAGCTTCCCCACGCGGTGGGCATCGAGCACGGACGCAACATCCCCAAGCACCGCCGCCTGCGTGGACGGATTCATGTTCATGCAGAACGGAATGTCGAGCTGCCCCGTGTTCACACCGAACGGGATGCACGGGAGCGCGAGCACCCGCGCGCCACGCTCCCACGCTCGTCGCGCCGACTCGGCCGCGATCGCCTCGGTCTCGATGACGTCGGTGCCGTACGGGAGGTGGTAGTTGTGCGCTTCGGTGGCACCCCAGGGGAGGATCGCGACCTCGAACTTCGTTTCGCGAACCGCCTTCCAGTTCGTCTCAGCGAGGATGTATGGGCGTCCGGCCATGGAATTCCGCGGTGAGTCGCGGATGCCCGTCGACCAACTCGTAGAACCGTACGCGATCGGGCTGATCCGCTTTTGCCAGCAAGATGATCTGCCCGGTGTGCATCGAGAAGTGCTCGACGACGTGATAGATCGCCTCGAGCACGCTCACGTCATTCGCCTGGATGCGTCGGCGCGTCGGCAGATCGGCCGGCGTCAGCGACGCAAGCACGTGGTCGACGTCCGAGATCGTTTGCTCCAACCGATCGATCAGCGACGTAATCGAGAGCGGTATGCGTTGGTCGAACTCGGACTGTCGGTCTCGCACATCGTGCGCGCCGCCGACCCCGCTCACGATCCACTGCCGCGCGTTGCCGGCAAGGTGGAGCATCAGGTTGCCGATGCTGTTCGACGCCTCGTTAGGCCGAGCCCACACGACGTGCTCGTCGAGCACCGAGACCGAAAGCCGGATCTTCGTGAGGTATTCGCGCAGGTACCGGCGCGAGAGCGCGATCATCGCCGTGCCGGCGTCGCGATCCACCCCGAGCGAGGTGACGGAGGGGTTTGTCATCGCGCGGCGATGCCCGCGGGCTCGTCCACCAGACGAAGAAGGCGCGAAACGAAGCTGCCAAGCGCCTCCCACCCGGCAGGGGCCTCCCCGAACCATCGGTACCGCGTCTCATTCAACTCCTCCCCGAACGTCAGCTCGTAGACCGTCGCATCGAGTGGCGCTTCGGGTTGGTGCGGACAGCACGTCACGGTCGCCGCCTGGACGCTGTCCAGCACGTCGCCGATCCTGAGCGGGTCGACCTCCACCTTGGCTGATTGGAGCGACGGCGAGCGGACGCTCGTCAGCTCCATCCCGACGGTCGTCGCGCGGGGTCCCGTGCCGATCGTGATCTCGCTGCTCAGGCTCGCGGTGGCGAGGTCCATGGCGCGATTCCAGACCGTGCGGACGACGTAGAGCTCGCCCGTGGTGGCGCGTCGGATGTCGCGCGCGACGGGGTCGTCGAAGGTGGGGATGGTGAGGAGCAGGGCGAGCCGTCGGCCGTAGCCGTTTTCGCCGGGGCGTCCGTCGCGGAGCTGCTGGATCGCGACGTCGAACGCGGAGCGCCGGAGGTGAGCAGGGAAACGCATGAGACACTGCACACGAAAGGGTGCCGCCAAATCTGACTCGAGAATCGAGAATCGGGAACTGGGAACCGGGAACTGGGAACCGGGAACTCGGAACCGGGAACTGGGAACCCGAGGCTCCGCGCGGAGTCACTGTTCCCGGTTCCCAGTTCCGGTTGTCCCGTCGCCCCGCCCCCGGCTTTATTTGAGTCCGACGGCAACCACGCCCGCTCCCTTGGCGATATCGATCGCGGACACGACTTCCTGGTACCGCACGCCAGGGGCGGCGCGGACGATCAGTGTCTTCTCCGGACGTCGATCGTAGATCGCTCTCAGTTGGCCCGGCAGCCGAGAGCCGGCGATCACACGCGAGTTGATCGCGTATATGGCACCCGGACGCACCTCGAGAACGATCGGCGCCCCGTACGTGCCCGGCGCCGGCGTCGGATCGGGAAGCAGCGCCGTGATGACCTTCTGCTCACTGAGCGACAAGTACATGAAGATGATCAGCAGCACCAGCAGCACATCCAGAAACGGTGTGACGTTCGGCTCGGCCCGCATACCGCTGCGCACGGCGGCTTGCGATTCGCACATCGCTCACGCTCCCGATGAAGTTGCTTCACGGTAGCGGTGGCGAATGACGCCGCCGTTGCGGAACCATTGTCGGACAATGAACGACGCGTTAGGTGAGGGTTGAAAAATTTTGCCAGCCTCAGCCGGAAACTCGGCGCAACAGTTGCGGCGCATATGAAGGCCGCGTAATTCCGCCACCTGCGCAGTGGAGGCACTGATGGTCGAACGGGAGACCGGGATTCCCGCAATCAACGCCGCAACATCCCTCGTGACCCTCGGCCCGGACTGGGAGACCGAGGACGCGTACTGGCAGAGCGCGTATCCGGCACAGCCGTATGCGCGCGCCGATCGAGGCTACGAGTATTACAGGTCCGCGTATCGCTACGGGACCGAGCGCGCGACACTATGGCGCGGCCGCGAATGGTCAGACGCCGAGTCAGATCTTCAGAACGGCTGGCAGGCGGCGGATGACCTGACCTCGGCGGCGTGGGACGAGATGAAGGAGGCGGTCCACGATGCATGGGATCGCGTGCGCGGCAGATCTCGAGACGATCGCACGCACATACGCTAGTCCCCTGGTTCAGCGCTCGCGAACGAAGATCGCCTGAGCGCCGGCGAAGTCGAGGATCAGCATGTCCCCGGCGCCGAGCGCGAAACGAGTCGACATCACGTGCGATGCCGCCGGGTTGTCGGTCTCGAGCAGATCGCCCGTCGTCCGGTAGACCAAGGGCACCACGAGCTCGCGGCCATCTACGGAGAGCGTGTACCGAAGGTGACCACCGGGCCGAAACTCCATCCGCACGCCAGGGCCGAAATCGAGCGACGGATCGCTGCGCATGAGGCGCCAGCGGCCGAACAGCCAGGGCGGAGCGGGGTCGTCGAACGCGGGCTGAGTCACGCCGGATGGAGGAGGAGAGTGGCGAGAGCAAGCGAGCAGAGTGGGTGCCACTCGAGTGGCAAATCGCATCGGCCGCAAGATGTTTTCGTGCGACTGGCTCGTCCAGCGCTCGTCGTGGGCCGTCGCGCGCCACGCGATGGCAGACATGTTGCCCAAGAGCCCGTGAACCAGGTAGCGGAGCGTGCGGAATGGCTGAGGTTCTAGTGGAATTCGATGCGGTGTTTCGAAGCCCCGATGGGCAACGTTACGCTCCGAAGGCATGCGCTCGCGTCGCCGAAGATGGGTTATGGGAAGGGTGGCTCGAGTTCAGCGATCTCGACACTGGAGAGGTGATTCGCAGCGGACGCGAAACGACGCAACCCTCTCGCGCCGACACGATGTACTGGGCCACCGGGCTCACACGGGTCTACCTGGAAGGCGCGCTTGCACGTGCGCTGGTCCCAGGGCGACGCGCCGAATCCGCACACGTCGACATTGAGCCAGCCTTCGATCGGCCAGCACCGCCATTCGCTCCGATCGAGGTCGTCGGTCCGCGCGCCGTGCTCGACCCGTTCGAAGTGTACGCGCAGGGCGAGCGAGTCCTTCGACAGGAGCTCTCGGCGCTCGACCTCGATCACTTGCACGCGATCGTGCGGGCCTACGCGCTTGGTGGTGGCGTTGCTGGGGACTCGCCCGTCCCCGCCGTCGTCGTCGAGTATATCGTTGCCGAAATCCGCTCGCGCCAGGCCGAGGCCACCACGGACTCGTTAGGCATCACCGGAGACGCGCAATAACCTGGTCGAGGATCGCGAGCGCGCGGGTCAGCTCTTCACGCTCGCCTGACGCGAGGGCGCGGACCTCCTGTGTCAACGCGGCCACTCGTCGGGCGCGGCCGCGAAAGAGCAGGGCGCGTCCCTTCGCCGTCGCGCGGATGCGCGTGAGCCGCTTGTCCTCGGGGTCTGCCTCACGCGCCACGAGGCCAGCGTCCTCCAGAGCTGAAACGAGGCGTGTCATCGTCGGCGGCCGTACCTGCTCCGCGTTCGCCAGCTCGCCGAGCGTGAGCGGCCCGCCGAACACGATGACCGAAAGCGCGGAGAGGCGCGGCGCGCTCAGGCCTGACGTCGCGTCCTCGCGCCGCAGCCGGCGGAGCAGATGGATCGCCGCCGAGTGAAGGCGATCCGCGATCACCTCGGCGTCATCCTGGGTCTTGCGCTCGGATTCTGAATTTCGCATAATCGTTAGCACAGCTAACGATATTGTCGTGCTGGCGGCGCCGCCAGACGTTCGCGTCCGTGCCTTCTTTCACTGGAGTCGATCATGACCGCGAGTGTGACGGACCAGGTAGCGCTCGATCGCATCGGGCAGATTGCCATCAACGTCAAGGATCTCGCGCGCGCGGTGCGATTCTACCGCGACACGCTGGGCATGCGATTTCTCTTCGAGGTACCGAACCTCGCGTTCTTCGACTGTGGCGGTGTGCGTCTGATGCTCGGCCCGGCGGAGAAGCCGGAGTTCGACCATCCGGGCTCGGTGCTGTACTACAAGGTAGCGGACATTCACGCGACCTTCGCCGCACTCAAGGGCCGCGACGTTGCCTTCATCGACGAGCCGCACCTCATCGCGAAAATGCCCGACCACGATCTGTGGATGGTGTTCTTCCGGGACTCCGAGGGGAACATGCTCGGTCTCATGAGCGAAGTGCGGCGTTAGCCCCGGTGTGTCGCTAGGTCCGGTACGCGACGAGCACTCCGTCGCGCACCGGAACGATGGACGCGACCCAGTCGCTGGATTCCATGATGCGGCGCGTCACTGCGCGCACGCCCTCGGTGTCGGGCGACTGGTCCGCGGCGTCGAGAATGCGGCCGCTCCAGAGCAGATTGTCGATGATCAGGACGCCGCCGCGGCGCAGCTTCGGCAGGATCACGTCGATCGACGCTGGATAGTCGCGTTTCGTGATGTCATTGAAGATGAGATCGAACGGGCCCTCGGTCGCGCGGAGCGTTTCGACCGCTTCGGCGACGTGGTACCTAACGAGGTCCGTGTAGCCGAGCTGCTCGAGGTGCTTCCGGGCGCGTTTGGAGAGATCGGCGTCCCAGACGACGTGGTGGACCTCGCCGCCGCCGTTCTCGCGAACTGCCCGCGCGAACCACGCGGTGGAATACCCGTACCCCGATCCGAGCTCGAAGACCCGGCGTGCGCCGATCATCCGCGCGACGAGGTAGCACAGCTGTCCCGACGCGGGCCCGACGATCGGGAAGTTGGTCGACTCGGCGATTCGTTCCATGTCCCGGAGCTCAGCGGCACGCTCGGGAACGAGATTGTCGAGGTAAGCGGCGATTGCCGGGTCCAGGAAATTCATGACACACTGGTAATTGGTTACTGGTATTGCTAATTGGCTATTTAAACCCTCGGGATGCTTTTCTCGACGACAACGGCGTCCCGAGGGTTCTGATAACCTGTAACCTGTACCAGTAGCCAATTACCAGTGTGTTGCGCCTTACCAAAGCTCGACCCCCGGCTGCCCTGCGTACGCCATGCCTTCGAGGATCCCGCCGCCCTGGACGTCCCATGCCGGTCGGCGAGGGTCAGGGCTCGCGGCGATGGAGGTGCCGTCGCTGAACGCGAGCGTCAGCGTGCCCGAGCGCGTCACCGTCACGCTCCGCACACCGAGACCCACGAGCGCGAGACACGGCGCCAGGCGCTCGGTATCCGCGGGATCGATGTGTCGCGCGGCGCCGCTCGCCAGATATGCGACGAATGGTGCAGCGAGACGAATGTCGGCCGAGCCGTCGAGCGACCAGGTCTGAATCCGTATCGATGACCGGTCGATCACCAGCTGCGTGACGCGATGATCGAGAAGCACCCAATGGTGCTCGTCGTCCGACTCGATCAGTTGGGCATTCACGCTCGCTGTACCTCGGGCCGCCGGGCTATGGCGTGATCAGAATTGGAGTGCCAACGGGCACGACGCTCCAGATCTCTTCGATTTCCTCGTTGGTGACAGCGATGCATCCCTCGGTCCAGTCGAAGTCGCGGTGCGCGGCGCCGACCCACGCCTGTCGAGCCGGCAGACCATGAATCATGATGTCCCCCCCGGGCGAAACGCCAAGCGAGCGGGCTCGCGCTCGATGCGCCGCGTCAGGATACGAGATCCTGAGCGACCGATGATAGAGGCTGGCCGGATTCCGCGCCGCGATGCGAAAGAGGCCTTCGGGTGTCCGGTTGTCGCCTATGCGCTCCTTGTCGCCGACCGGCTGTTGCCCCAGCGCGACCAGATAGCTGCGCAGTAGAACCCCGTGATGATAGAGCGACAGCCGATGGTGAGACTTCTCGACGACGATGCTGTCGGCGAGCACACGACCGAACGGCACGACAGATGATTTGGGCACGGCGCGCAGGCTGTCGGCGTGGCCGGCGAGCGAAAGGGCGACCGTGCCGACAAGGAGACTCAGCGGCATTGCGCCCAATCTAGGGGAGCGTACCGGAGCGCTTCCAGTCCAGGCTCGGGCGTCAATGCTGCTCGAGCTTGCCAGATGGTCAGGTCACTACCTAACGATGCACATCACTCGCGGCCTCGCTCAAATCCTCGAGGGCTCCGCTACCGTTCGCTCGCTCTGCACGTTCCCAGTGTTCAACGTGCCGGCCGGCTCGAACAGGACGACCTCCACTTCTTCGTCGGCAACCGGTCGGTGCTCGACACCACGCGGAACGATCAGAAAATCGCCGGCCTCGAGATCGATCGCGCGATCCCGAAGCTCCATGCGAAAACGCCCGCGATGCACGAGGAACATCTCGTCTTCGTGATCGTGATGATGCCACACGAACTCACCCACGAACTTCACGACCTTTACGTGCTGGCCATTCAATTCGCCAACGATCTTTGGTGACCAGTGGTCGGAGAACGAGGCGAACTTGGACGTGAGCCCGACTTTTTCCATGGACCGAACCGCTCGTGTGTCAGGTGGCGCCGATGCACTCGAGAAAATCGGCGAACATGCCGTAGGCCGTCGTCGTAAGATCGGGGGCGGATGACGTCATCGTCAGTCCCCCCGGGAAAACGGCCGCATCGTACCGGGTGACGAGCGTCGCACCTGATACCGCGAATGGACTTCCCTCAGGCACGTGTTCGGGCGCGACGCGTGCGTCGACAGCGTCGTGGTCGACCGCGACGCGACCGACGAGACGATACGGACGTCCGTCGCGATGGGCGGCGCGCACCATCGTTGGGTCCAGGTCTCGTATTCCCGTTCGTCGGACATCCGCGGGCCGTAACGCACGCTCCAGAATTACGTTCGATATGGCACACAACTTCACGACCGTGTCCCATCCATCCACGTCATAGGTGGGATCCGATTCGGCGATCCCGAGCCCCTGCGCTTCGCGGATGCCGTCGTCGATCGAGCCGCCGCGCTCCACTGCCTCGAGCACGACGGTCGCCGTCGACGTGAACACACCGCTCACGCCGCGTATCCCGGCCAGCGGAATGCAGCGCCGTACCAGTGAGAATACCGGCGCGCCGTCCATCACGGCAGCCTCGAATCGATAGAGCCTGGCGTGCGAATCGGCGAGCGCGTTGAGCCGCTGGTAGCCGTACACGACCGGGCCCTTGTTCGCGGACACGGCGTGAATTCCCGCGCGGAGCGTCTCGGCGAGGTAGTCCAGCGCTGGCTGCCCGGTATGAGCGTCGAGCGCTATCGACTCGAACACGACGTCGGGTCGCGCGGTGAGCAGCCAATCCCCGATGTCGTAGCAGCGCGTGGCGGCCTGGGGGTTCGTCGGCGTTAGGCCGCCGGCATCCGCCCACCAGCCGAGTGATCGGCTCGCGACGCCGGTGGCCTGGCAGGAGACGCCATAGCGAATGGCCAGCTCGCTGCGCCGCGACTCGAGCAGGTGCGCCAGCGCCCTGGCGACGTTTCCGAATCCGAGGAAGGCGACCGCGTATCGGCGCACTATCGCGCGGTCGCCACGTCAGCGGCGACGGATCGACGGCGGCGACGGCATCGTTCGAAGCTCTCGTGCCTCATACAGGCACGTCGCGACGACGATTTGCGTCACCATGAGGACAGCGCCAACGGCGAGCGCGAGCGCGCCGGGCCTGCCTAACGTCGCGGACTCCGGCCCGATCAAGCGCGCGACGGCGACGACGGCATTGACGAGGACGTACGCGCTCAGGAGCGCGGCGACGTACCAGGTCTGGCGGTTCGGACGCCCGAGCCGTAGACAGATCGCCGCGGCGAGCAGCGACGTGCCGATCCAGTGCGCGAACAGCACGATGCCTGTCCCGCGCGGTGGAAGTGGCACGCCGAGGGCCAGGACGATCGCGATGGCCGCGTACACACCCTCGGCGTACCGGGCGATACGGAGTGCCGTGCTGGTCGTCAAGGAAGCTCGTTAGGCTTGGACCGTGTACTCCACCTTCACGTCGGCGACCGCGACCGCGATCGTTCCGAAGAGGGGTCACCGGCGCTTGAATCCCTCCACCAGCGCGGCGGCACGCGCGGAGTCCGTGCCCGACAGCGTCAACCGCAGCCGAACGCTGTTGAATATCGTGAAGTCGGTGCGCGGCTGGTTGCCCCGGTCGACGGTCGCGTTCAGTGTCGCGGCAACGTGTCCCAGGGGAACGCCATCCGCCTTCGCGATCACGTGCAGCAGCTCCACGCCGCAGGCCGCGACGGCGGCGAGATATGCCTCGGGTGGCGTCACCTCTTCGCCCGGACACCCGTTCTGGACGGGGCCATCGATGATGAAGTGGTGATCGCGCGCGTTGCACAGTACGCGCCCGAAGACGTCGGTAGAGCGCGCATGCACTTCGTATTCGCGGATTGCTTGAGGGGCAGTCATATGGGCATTGTCTCGTGTCATCCCGAGCCGTCAGGCGAGGGATCGCGCTCGTCCCGAAAGAGAGGTCTCTCTACCGGGAAGATGGCGATCCCTCGCTTCGCTCGGGATGACCACATCAATCGAACTCGAACCGTGGTGCGGCTTGCTCGGCCGTCACGCGACCGAGCACGATCTCGGCGATCGCGTAGTTCTCGGAGCGCACCGGCGCGTTCGCGAGCCGACGCAGCATCATGACTTGACCCACATGCGTCAACGCATCGGCGACTGGGCCCTGCAAGAGTTTTTCCGGCTTGCAGCCGAGTGGCCGATCGGTGGCCAGGTATTCGTCGAGGCGAGTGAGCGCGGAGAAGAAGCGCGACGCCTCAGCTTCCCAGGATGCCGGCGTGGCGACGTTCCACTTCTGATTCCCTTCCGCCAGCGAGACCCCCCACTCCAGCAGGTCTCCGAGATGCGCGAGAATCTGCAGCGGGCTCCGCGTACTGTCGCCGATCCGAAAATCAGCGAGCTCGGGAGGCGCGTTGCGGATGGCCTTAGCGCCACGGTAGGCCAAGGTTGCCACGGCGTGTCGAAGCAGCTCTCGTTTGCCGAGCTCGATGTCGATCGCGGGGTCAGTCATTTTCGGCTCGTGACGCGACCATACCCGATGAGGCGTGGACCCTCGAGGACATCGAATTCCGCGCCGGTAACGAGCTCCGCATGCGATCGACCGGGGTTGGTGAGGCGGATCGTCGCGTGGGCTCCGGCGCCTGGTGTTACCGGCTCCGACGGCCCGGCGACGAATTCGACGTCAATGAGCCGCCCTTGACCGCCTCGCACGCGGAGCTGCGGTCGATACGCGACGGGCCACTCGGAGCTGAGATCCAGGGGGGTGCGCCGGCCTCCTTCATCGACCGGAAGGAGTTGTATCCACACTTTCACGTAGCGAGCGGCGCCGTTGGTTCCCATGCGCCGTTACCCTGCCTTACGCGGGCTCTGCGGTCAAGACCTGTCTCGCAGGAACGCGCGAAGTCAGGAAGGCTAGCCTCCGCGCTTGAAGAACTGGACGGCGCGCTCGTGCTTCTCGGCAGCACCGCGCGATGCGAAGGTGCCAAGGTTGCGGCGACGGCCGGTCTTCGGGTTCTTCTTCTTCGAGTACAGCCGGTATCGACCGTCTTTCAGCTTGCGAATCATCGACTCAGGCGATCGGGGTTGGCGGAACCGTGCGTGCGGTAGGTGCGCCGCGGACGAATGCGATGAAATCCGTCGATGCAGGTTCCCCGCCACCACCTCTGATCAGGAGCGCGACCTGACCGCGATGATACGAGCCGTGGAGCGCCACGTGGAGCAGGATGTCTTCGATCGTACTGCGGAAAGCACGGCCGTCGCTGGTTCGGTAGTCGATCTCCCGCCCCAGGTCCTCGAGGCCGAGCGACGACAGCACCGCCCTCAACTCCGCGGCGTTTCGCGCGGCGAGCGATGCGGCCTGTTCCAGCGAGAGGACGGGCCAGACCGCCACGTCAGACGGTCGGCCAGCGAGACGCGCCAGCCACACCGCTTCGGCGCCCAGCACGTGCGAGTAGATCGTTAGCGCTCGCTCATCGGAGCCCTTCGACGTTCGCAGCGCCTCGAGCGCGGCGGCGTCTGCCCACTCGAGATGGTCGACGAGCCTCCGAAGGTGATCAGACATTCAGTGCAGGTGCGCGAACAGCCACTCCACGACGCGTTCGGGATGGACGCCATCGCGCTGTTCGCGCGCGAGCGGGTGGTCCAGCCCGTCGGCGAGGGTGAACGTTGGAATCGTGGCCGGTCCCGACAGCGTCACCTCGCCCGGTAGCCCAAGCGTGGACGAGTAGCACGTAAGCGCGTTCGCGAGCCTCGCCGCGAAGGGCGGCTCGTCATACTGTGCCGGATTGTCCCACAGTTCGCGGGTGCGCGCGAACGCCGTTTCGCTCACCTCGGCCCAAACGCCCCAGGCACACGCGTCGGCCTCGCCGCGCACGGGCATGGGGAGGAGCACACGAAGGAAGAACCGTGGGTCAGGGGGAACGCCGTCGTCGACCCGGCATTCGTCGTTTCCTACAGTCGTTCGAGTGCTTCGCTCCTCAGGGGGTACCGCCAGATACGCGTCCGGGTACGTGTAGCTCGGTTCCATCTCGCTCAGGTCGTGCTCGCCCCCGCACGTCCCGCACCGGACTTTGTCCATAGCGTTTGACCCTCGTAGCCGCCCACATGCTCGGCGACGACGTCGCCGATCCTCTTCGCGGGAGGATGTGACGTGTACCGCCCCGTGTCCAGTTTTATTTTCGGCAAGGGGTACGTTAGGCGTACGAGTCAGAGCGAATTTGGTACAGATGTTTTGCGCTGATTTGCTTCGTTGGGGGTCAGACTCCGTTCGCATCATTCCAGTGCATCGGTCGATCCAAAGCTCCAGCGATTACGCGTTAGGCCGGCCGGCAGCGATCGATCGTATCGCTCCTGGGAGCGGTTTGCTGGCGGGCTGTTCAACTTCCCATGGGGCCGCCCCGAATCTGCAGGCTCAGCCCGAGTCGGCGCTCGGCGAGGCGGGCCAGCGTGTCCGGTGCGAGGTCCGCCACGCGGTCCGCGTCATGGATGAAGAGACCGCAGATCACTGCCACGTTCGCCCAGCTCGCGAGCGATTCCCACAACGCGGGATCATGCGGCAGCCGCTCCAGCAGCGTGTCGATCGCATCGCCGAGCTCCCATTCCGGCGACGCAGGGAGCGCGTACGCCCACACGCCTGTTCGCTGCACGACGGGAACCCCGCCAATGTCGATCTCTTCGCCCCTGCGAGCCGAAATCGTCGGAGGGACGCCGAGCATTCGCGTGATGCGCTCGGGATCCAGGTCGTTGCCCGTGACGCGCAGCTCGATGTCCAGTCTTTCGATGTCTCGACGCGGCGGGTTGCCGTCGATCGGATCGGTCACGCGAAGGCGCCGGTCGTTGGCGCATCGCGCACCCGGTCGCGAACCTGGGTCAGGTGATGCTTGAGGTGCAACACGTAGTCGCGCATCAGGTCGTCCAGCGTCGCGGGCTCGTCCGCCGCGTACGGCTGCCACGCAAGCTGGTGCAGGTTGTGTCGCTCGTGCTTCCGATGCCGGACGGCCGCGGGTACGGCGGCCATCACGCGCGCAATGTGGCGGTTGTACGAATGCCAGAGCGTGATGACCTCACTCCACGGTGCCGCCGCGTAATTCTGTGCGCACACCCAGTCATCCTGCGCGTATCCGGGGAAGACGAGATCGTCCTGGCCGGCCGCGCGGACGAAACGCGTATGGTTATTGGCCGCCGAGTCGATGAGGTGTCCGATGATCTCGATCGAGGACCATGCGCCCGACTTCGGGCGCCATCGCGCGTCCGTGTCGGGGACGGTTCTGAGCCACGCGGCCGTCTCATCGACGGTGGTCTCGAGGTCGCGGATGTAGTCGGTGTCGGCTGTGGTCGTCATATGCCTAACGTGATCGGCCGCTCGCCTGCGAGCGTGCGTCGCGTTTCGTGTTGCGCTCACTTGTCTCGGCGGTCACGTCGTCGGAAGGAAATTGCAGCTCGATGGCGCTGCCGGGCGACACGGCCTCCCACTCGGCGAACAACTCCGCGCGCCGCTGCCGGACGCGAGCGAGGTCGTCGTCGGTGAGTGTTGGCGGGATCGTTCTGAGATCGTGCTCGCGGTAGTACAGGGCCGTCTTGTCGTTGAAGTCCGCGGCGGACCACCGCGTCGGCGATGCCCGCTCGGCGTCAAGGAAGCCGACGATCAACTCGGCCACGCCGGCCTCCTCGGGTATGCGGCCGCGGGGCCACGGGGGGCCGAAGTCCGAAATGTCCCAGCCGCTGGCGACGAGGCCGTAGAACGCGGAGCGGTACGCCAGGACGGTCTCCACCGCGTAGTGCGTGAGATCGTGGCGCGGGAAGAACAGTCCCTGCGCGCCCAATTGGCGCTGCCAGGTGACGGTCCCGTCCGCGCGCGTGCAGCTCAACGCGGCCGTGCCGTCGGTATTCTTCTTGATACGAATCGTTAGGCTCGCCATCAGAACCCCGCCCAGGCGTTGGTGACCAGGCGCAGCACCGATTGCTGCGCGAACCGGGTCTTGTAGTCCGCCATGACGTGCTGCACCCGGGCCTCGACGTCGGGCGTCACGAGGTGCACCAGCTCGACGACGAAGCTCCGTTCCCGGACGAGCTGCCCGTTAGGTGCGCGCCATTGGCCGGCGGCATCCCAGACGGTCGCGCCTTCGGGAAACGCCGGGGTGAGCACGGCCCGCACGAACCCGTTCCAGGCGGAGTCGCTCACGATCGCGGTGTCTCCAATGTTCCGGCCGAAGTAGAGACGTTCCACATGCGCCGCCTTGAGGCCTGCCGGTCGATTGGCCTGCGCGCAGGCCGCGGTGGCGGCCACCGCGAGCGCCATGGTCCAGGCACGTAACCAGGGACGTGGCATAGCCTTCCACGCTCCGCGAAAAGGACGGCAACGATTGAGGTCAGGCGTCGACCCCCGGCAAGCATACCGGGCCGCATCGTCCGTTACCAGTGGTCAATGGCAAGCCGCCAAACCCGTCTGGCGAGGGGTTTCGATTTCTTGCTCGTTGATCCAGTCGTCGCGGCTGTTTAGCCTCCAGACATGAATCGGCTCGCCGTTTTGCTCAACACACCCGCGGTGACCCTGGTGGAGTTCGACCATCCCGCCGGGGCGGAGCACTCCGATCCGGATCACGAGGTGTCGGCCCAGGAGTCGATCAGCTTCGTCGAGGACGGCACGTTCGACGCGCACATGGACGATGGGCATTGGGTGCTCGGCCCGGAAACGCTTTTCCTCACGCGTCCCGGCATGGCGTTCCAATGCCGACACGTCGACCACGTGCCGACGGATCGATGCCTCACGGTGTCGTACGCGGAGCGTACGATCGAAGACCTCCTTCGCGTGGACCTACCGCCGCTTCGGCCACCGCTGGCCCGCATGTCCGCGCGGCGACAGTTCCTGCATCATCGCCTGCGATCCTGTGTGGCCGGAGACGAGGTTCGGCTCGAGCTGCTTGCTGGCGCGCTGTTCGAATCGGTGGCCGCGAACAGGCCGTCGGCACCCGCGCGAATGGACAGTCAGCTCACGCCGCTCATGCGGCGAATCGAACGCGCGGTGCAGCTGATCGAGACCGACTATGCGCGCGCTCTCACGCTCAACGACCTCGCGTCGGCTGCGGGGCTCAGCGCATTCTATTTCGCGCGGGCGTTCCAGCGGTTCGTCGGTGTGCCGCCACACCGTTACCTCACGGGCGTGCGGCTCCGTCACGCCGCGAAGATGCTCGACGAGGGCGCCAGCGTGACCTTCACGTGCTACGAGGTGGGATTCGGATCGCTCAGCCACTTCGTCACGGCATTCCGCAAGCGCTTCGGCGTCGTGCCGTCTTCAGTGCGCCAGGGAAGCCACGTCCAGGTACTTCGCGCGGGATTGTCAGCGCCGTCGTGGACGGGTTGATCCGAGGCAAGAATCCGAAAGCATTTCGATCGCGCGCTGGATAGGTTGCGCATGCCTGACGCGATGGCGTTAGGCGCTAGCCCATGGAGGGCACGACCCTATCCGACCGGAGTTCCCGTGATGCGCGACGTGTTGGTGACCCGCTGGTCAGAGATCGGCGACAAGATGGTCAAGCTCGCCGAAGAGTTTCCGGAAGATCGATACGATGCTCACCCCGTGACGGACATCAGGTCGTTCGCGGATCAGCTCAGGCACGTGGCGTTCTGGAACCGCTACGTGCAGAAGACGCTGCGTCGTGAGGAGGCCGACGGCCAGGCGAACGAGCTCTCGCCGACGAGCTACCCGACGAAAGCGAAGATCCTGAAGGTCCTGCGCTCGACGTTCGACGACGTCGCGAAAGAGCTTGCCGGAATGAACGGGAGCGCGACGAAGGCCGACGCGGACACCATGGTGTCGTTCATCGAGCATGGAGGCGAACACTACGGCCAGCTCGTGGTCTATGCGCGCCTCGCGGGCGTGGTCCCGCCCGCCTCGCGAACCTAACGCTCAGTGAGCGCTGTGCCGAGCGTGTTGCAGCACAGCACCGTGAGGAAGATGAGGGCTCCGGGGAAGATGCCCAGCCACGGCTCCGACGTCATCGTCGTCTGCGCCTGGTAGAGCATGTTCCCCCAGCTCGCCGCGGGTGGCTGCACGCCCACGCCGAAGAAGCTGAGCGCACTCTCGAGCAGGATGCCTCGGCCGACGGCGAGCGTGGTGGCGACGGCTGCGGTGGGGAGCACGCCAGGCAGGACGTGCCGTATCACGACGCGGGAGGATGCCGCTCCCACCGCACGCGCGGCGGTCACGAAGTCGTTCGCCTTGAGCGACTGCACTTCGGCGCGGACGACGCGAGCCGTCTCCATCCAGCCGGCGGTGCCGACGAGCAGGACCAGCACGGCGACGTTCGGCGCGAGCACCGCCGCAGCAATCATGAGGAGCGGGAGGCGCGGGACCGCGAGCATGGCATCCGTGACGCGCATGAGCACCGCGTCGATCCAGCGGCCGGTCCAACCCGCGGTTGCCCCAATCGCGATGCCGAGGAGGACGCTCACGGCAGCCGACACGAATCCGACGGCGAGCGAGACACGAGCGCCGTACAGCACGCGCGTGAGCAGATCGCGCCCGAGCTCGTCGGTGCCGAACCAGTGTGAGACGGAGGGTGCTGCGCGGCGGTGCGCCAGGTCGAGGGCGTCGAACGCGAACGGCGAGATCACCGGAGCCAGCGCGGCGAGCACCACGAGCGCGAGGAGGATTGCGCCGGCAACTACTGCCTGACGCGGAAATCGCGCGCTGAGCGGCCTCACGACGCGTTCCTCGTGCGCGGATCGAGCGCGTGCACTGCGACGTCGGCGAGAAAGCTGAGTGTCACCACGGCGACCGAGGCGCACATGAGAAACGCCATCAGGACCGTGTAATCCCGCTTGGCGAGCGCCTCGGTGAACAGGCTGCCGATACCCGGCCACGCGAAGACGCTCTCGGTGACGACCGCGCCGGACGCCATGATCGACGCGTCGAGCAGCACCACGGTCGCGAACGGCAGGAGCGCGAGCCGCAACGCGTGCCGCAGCACGATTCGGGTCTCGGTCACGCCACGGGCGCGGGCGGCGTTGGCGAACGGCTGCGCGAGCGCGAGCCGAACCGACCCGCGCAGGTATCGCGACCAGCCGGCCGCGTGGGCGACCGCGAGCACTGTCACCGGCAGCACGAGATGGGCGAGCCGGTCTCCGAGCCCACCTCCGACAAACGACGCGCGTCCTGACGACGGTAGCCAGCCTAACGTGTTGCTGAACAGCAGCTGCAGCACGAGGCCGAGCCAGAACACGGGAACCGAGAGCCCGGCAACGGCGCCGATGCTGGCGGCGTGATCCACGCCGCGCCGCAACGCCGCTCCGACACCCACGACGATGGAGACGATCACGGCCACGAGGGTGGAGATGCCGACGAGCTGCAGCGTAGCCGGGACGCGCTCGAGCATGCGTTCGGTCACCGGTCGGCCGTCGGCGTAGCTATAGCCCCAGTCGCCCCGGACGAACGATGCCAGCCACGACAGGTATTGGGTGGCTAACGGCTTGTCGAGCCGCATCGCCCGCTTCAGCCGCTCGATGTCCTCCGGGCGGACGTTCGGGTTGTCGAGATAGAGACTGAGCGGCCCGCCCGGCGCCGCGTGGATCAGACCGAAGACGAGCAGGGAGATGATGAGCAGCAGCGGGATGGCCTGCGCAAGACGACGGGCGGCGAAGCTCATCTCATCGCGAATTCAACGACTCCGACCCCATTGTCCACTCGTGCACGTTCCAGAACGGGCCGGCGTTCGTCGGATTGCCCTTGAAGTTACGCAGGGACGCCGGCACCGCGTCGATCTTCGCGGTGTTGTACAGCACGAGCTCCGGTACGAGCTCCGCGACGCGTCGCTGCGCTGTGCGAAGCAGCTCCGCGCGCTTCGTCTGGTCGACCGTCCGATCGGACGCGTACAGCACGCGCGTGAGGGAGTCGTCCGCGAAGTAGTTGATGTTGCGCCCCGCGGGTGGCGTGCGGTCACTGGCGAAGAAGAGCGTGATCTCCGGGTCCGCCCCGGACTGCCACCAGTGCAGCATCGCGTCGAACTCGCCACTGAACCACACGGAGCTGATCGTCGTTCCGTCGATGAGCTTGACCGACGCGTTCACACCGACGTCGCGGAACTGGCGCTGGAGCGTCTGAGCCACGTTCTCGCGGATCGCGAAGCCGGCCTGGGTGATGAGGGTGAACGCGAGCGGCTGGCCGTCTTTCGCGCGCATCCCGTCGGGCCCGCGCTTCCAGCCCGCCTCCTGGAGCAGGCGATTCGAGGCCGCCGTATCGAACGCGTACCGCTTGACGTTAGGCTCGTAGGCCCAGGAGAGCGGCTGGATCGGTCCGTCGACCGTTGTGACCAGGCTGTCGAGAATGGTCCGGACGAGCAGCTCGCGGTCGATCGCGTGCGCGAGCGCCTGCCGAACACGCACGTCCTGGAATGGGGGGAAATGCTTCTCGTTCAGCGTCACGTGCTCGTAGCCGTTGCCCAGAACCTGGTTGAGCCGCACCGACGCGAGCGCGCGCAGCTCGCGGATCTTGTCCCACGGCACGAGGGCGACGAGGTGCACTTCGCCGGACTTGAGCTGGTTGATTCGCGTAGTGGTGTTGGGAAGGAAGCGGAAGAGAATGCGATCGATTTTCGGGTACTCGGGGCCTCGCCAGTACTCCTTGACCTTCTCGAGCAGCACATACTCACCGGTCTTCCACTCGACGATCCGATAGGGACCGGTGCCGAGCGGGTTGCGGTTGTAGTCGTTCGCCTTGTCGATGTTGCGGCCGTCCAGCAGGTGCTTCGGCAGTGTGCCGCGGAAGAACTGCATCTGGTAGGGCGCGTACACTTCCTTGTAGTGCACGATGGCCGTGAGAGAATCCGGCGTGTCGACCGAGGCGATCCGGTCGAAGCCATCGGTGCTCTCGGGCTTCCAGTCACCCTTGTTGATCGCGTCGACGGTGAACTTGACGTCCGCGGACGTGTGCGGCTTGCCGTCGTGCCACTTCACGCCGGGGCGGAGCTTCCACCTCACATCCATGCCGCCGTCGGGACGCAGCACGACGCCGCCGTTCTGAATGGTCGGAATCTCGGCGGCGAGAACCGGTACGACGTTCATCTTCTCGTCGTTCGTGACGAGCCCCTCCACGACGCACGACTGGATGTCTTCCAGGATATGCGTCGCGTAGCGGTTCATGGTGTCGGGCTCGCGATCGTACCCGACGATGAGGAGCGCGTTGGACGGTCCTGCCCGAGAGGCGTCGCGCGCGCAGGCGCCGATGAGGACCGCGAGGAGGACGACGCGCGCGACGCGGGAACCGGGAACAGGGGACCGGAAACGAAAAGTCATTCCGAGCGGAGCGCCGAAGGCGCGAAAGCGAGGAATCGCGATCATCCGGGTCGAGGGCTCGACTTCTCGGTCATCATGCGAGCAATGAGCGGTACCGGGATTGACCCGTATCCAAGCAGCTCACCGTGAAATCGCCGAGGGGAGAACCTCGGTCCTTCACGTCGCTTGATCTCTTCTCTCAAGTCGTGGATGCCTTGCGTGCCTAACCAGTACATGATTGCTGTACACGGAAACATCGAGTTCTTCACCGCCTCGGCCCGCGCAGCGTCTGCGCTCATCCCCACCCGCTCCGCGTAAAACGCCACTGCCTCGGTGAACGACATCGTCCCCTGATGAAATTCGATGTCTACGATGGCACGCGCGAGCATCCGCACGCGCGTGTGATGTTGCGACACGCGCTCGAGCGGCGTGAGGAACCCGAGCTCCTCCATGAGGTCGGTCGCGTAGCACGCCCAGCCCTCGGCCATGGTGCCGCCGCAGAACATGCCGATCCGGTTCGCACAGTCGACCGCGGCCACCTTGCCGACGCGCGATCGCTGCTGGTTGTACGCGAACCAGTTCTGCACGTGGTGGCCGATCGCACCGTGGTGAACGACGTGGTTCAGCTTGATCGTACTGTGATTCCAGACGCGGAGATGCTCCTCCGCTGCCGTCGGTTCGCTCGGTAAAGGCGGGACGACGTAGTCGTAGGTCGTGTACGGGTCGAACGGGGCGGGGGAGCGGTAGTAGAGATAGTAGAGGTAGGGCGCGGCGCCGGCAGTCCATTCGGGGAAGGGCGCGTAGCGAATGGGCCAGTCGGGCCAGCTCACGACGTTGGCTTCTTCAGCACGCTCGCGGCAGCCGCGCCACGTCTCGTCAAATGCCTTGAAGTACTCGTCAGGCGGCGGATGGTCGGCTGCAAGTCGCACCTGAACTTCCTGCCACGACGCGCCGGCTGCGCGCGCCATGAGCGCGAGCTCCGATTGCGCGGCGTCAAAGCGTTCGCGCGCCTCGGCCAGAAGGTCCGTGCGAGAGCGAAGACAGAAATGTCCGCGGGCCAGCAGAAGGTCGAAGAGATCTGGTCCACAGGACATTGCCGATTCAGGCGCTTCCGGCTGCGAGCGCAATGAGTCGGCAAACTCCGACAGGCATCGGCTTGCTCCAGCGGCGGCGTTCAGTACGTCGGTCGCACGTGACGCCGAGAGATCCAGCGCGGCAGTCCACCGCCGAACGCCGTCGGCAAGAAGAACAGCTGCACCTTCGCAGTCGCGCGCGGCACGGTCCACCCACCGGCGGGGCACCGGCGTGCCGACGTGCCGACTGAGGAAGCCACCCGTGCGTTCCGCTCGGTGCTCTGCGAGGTCGGCGCGGGCTTCCGGCGGCGCGAAGTCCCGGATCATGAGCGCGATGATCGAGAAGGTCGCTTCACCCGTCCACAGCGCCGGATTGCCGCGTGGCCCGTGGAGGCTCGCGTTCTCCGCCCGCTGCACCTCGAGAAACCCCCGAGCCAACTCCGCGTCGAGCAGATCCGGGTTGTTCCGGAAAGCTCCCACCGAGGCCGGCGACGGATACTCGCGCGCGAGTGCCTCGCCTAACGACCGCATCTCGCCGTCCATCGCCGCAAGTCCGTCCGGCGACCAGTCGGGCAGGCGGTCGTCGTAGGCGTGCACGCCAGTGAACGTCGCGTTCACCGGGCGCCGGGCGTAGTAGTGCGTGAAGAAATCGTCGATCGCCGTCACGCCCCGCGCTCACCGTCCAGCGGAATCGACACCCAGCGACGTTCGCGAAATGACAGCTCCACGGCGTTGATCAGCTCCTGCACGTGCGCGCCGTCCTCGAAGTTCCCCTCGTTCTCCGGGCCGTCGCTCAGGATCTCCGAGATGAACGAATGCACGAGGTTCGCATAGAACAGCGACCGCCAGGACTCCCGCTTGCTCCCTCCAGGCGGATAGAACCGTTCGGGCACGTCGATCTCGCGAAACTCTACCTGATCGGCCGCTGCTGCCTTGAGCGACTCGCAGATCCCGTTCTCCTCCACGAGGCGGCAGATGAGCGCGCCCTTGCTTCCGTACACGCGCGCCTCGAGCCCGGGGTAGTTCCCGACCGTCACGAAGCTCGTCTGCACCGAGCCTAACGCGCCGCTCGCGAACTCGCCGATGAAGATGTCGCCGTCGTCGATGTTCATGCGCATCATCCGGCCCGTCGCGCGCACCACGCGCTCGGGGATGAAGTTCTTCATCGTCCCGACCACCTGGCTGAACCGACTGCCCATGAACAGATGCCCGAGATCCATGATCGGCGCGCCGTACCCCTCGAGCGACGAGACCTGGATGACCGACTGATCCGCCTCGTGGTCGACCTGCCGCAGCGGGTTCTGCGGATCGAGCCACTGCGAGTTCTGCTCGTAGCCGTTGAAGATGAACGGCGTGCCGACGAACCCCTGGTCGATGAGCTCCTTCATGTACTGCATGGCCGGACTGTACCGAAACGTGAAGCCAAGCTTCGTCTTCACGCCCTGGCGCTTCGCGAGCGCGGCGGCGCGCAGTGTATCGCGATAGTCATAGGCCACCGGCTTCTCGCACAGCACATGCTTGCCCGCCTCGAGCGCAGCCCAGCTCAGCTCGAAGTGCGTCGTGCTCGGGGTACAGACGTCCACGAGATCGATGTCATCGCGCCCGATCAACGCGGCGTGCGAGTCGTACACGTGGGGTATCCCGAATTTCTCGGCGAACGCCCTCGCGCGCTCGACGACCGGATCGGCGATGGCCGCAAGCTCGCAGCGCGGGTCGCGTTTGTAGCCGGGGATGTGCGCGAACTCGGCCCACGCGCCAGCGCCAAGAACGCCGACGCGCACGCGACCACTCGCCGGCTTCCGGTGTGCGGATGTCACTGTATCACCGCGCTGGTGTCGCCCGGGAGCATCAGCTGGCGCTGCGCCCAGATCGGTGCAATGCCATTCGTCATGAACCGCTCGTGGAATTCGCGCAACGAGAACTTCGCGCCCATGCGCTTCTGATAGTCGGCGCGGAGCTTGAGAATCCCGCGCTTCCCGAGGAAGTAGCCGCCATACGTCGGGTCGTACGCGCCGCGCTCGGCCTCTCGCTTCGCGGCTGGCGCGGCGACGTATGCGTCCTTCTCGAAGCAGCGCTGGGCATCCGCGAGCGTCCACTGCTTGGTGTGCAGCTTGATGCCGGAGATGAGTCGACAAATGCGCGTCAGCGCATCGCTCAGCTGCGCGAGGCGAAGCTTTGGATCACCGTTGCCGTAGCCTTCGTCGAGCACCATCTGCTCGGCGTAGTGGGCCCACCCGTCCTGCCCGGAGGATGGCTGAGGAAACGGGTTCAGCCCGATCCAGATGCGCCGCACTTTGCCGGGCGTACGCCGCATGTACGTCGAATGCAGCCAGTGACCCGGCATCGCCTCGTGCGCCGACGTGTTCGTGAGCGATGCGTAATTGAACCGCTCGAGCCACGCCTCCTGCTCGGCCGGCGACAGACCGGGCTGTGCGTCGGTGATGTAGTAGATGCTCTTCACCGGCGTCTTCTCGAGCGGGGGTGACGCGTGCATGGACCCGAACCCGAGGTCGAATGCCAGGGCTGGGGCGACGATCACGCGCTCGTTAGGTGGGAGCGTCGCGATCCCGTGCGTCGCGACGAACGCCGTCAGCGAGTCGACGATCGCCTGGGTCGCGGCGACAACGCCCCCCAGTTTCGGGTGGTCCTTCCGCACGTCCTCCCAGACCTTCACCGGGTCGCGCTTCGGGTCGAGCTTGGCAGCGGCCGCACGGAACTCTGCCTGCGATCGCGCCAGCTCCCGTTCACCAATCGCGACCATGTTAGGGAGTGGCGTGTCGATCAGCTCCTCGGCCTGATAGCGTCGAGCGAGGTTCGTTGCACCGATCGTAAAGTCACCGGTCGCCTTCGGAATGACGTCGCGCTCCAGGTACGCCACGTAGGCAGCGATTTGCGGGATAGCGGCGTCGGCCGCTTTGCGCAGCGAATCACGCAGCGCAGCGTTAGGCTCGGCCGCGAAGGCCGCGTCGAGATCACGCCCGAGCATGTCCTGCGCGCCGCGCATGAATCCCGCACCACGCTCGGCAAAGAGACGTGGCGGGTTGACGACGTTCACCTTCGCGTCATTCAAGAAGGCGGGTAGCTGGTGCAGCTTGCTGATGATGCGGCGCATTCGTACAGGCGCCGGATCGCTCGTCATGGTCATCAGGTTGTGCACGCCATCGGCGAGCGCCGATGCATACAGCATGGGATTTCGGCGCCAGTTCTGGAGTGTCTTCTGCTCGAGCAGCCACCCGTCGATGATGCCGAGCAGGATACGCTGGTCGACGCGTTCGTCCGGCGTCAGCGTTTTCGGGTCGAATGCACGGAGCGCCGCGGCGTCGCCTTCGAGCGCCTTGACCTCCGCCGCGATCCCGGCGGCGGAGAAGTCGTCGAGCCGGTCGTCGTGATCGTGAATGCCGTTACCGGCTGCGATCGACGGGTGCCGCCGTGCGAAGTCGTCGAGGTAGCGGTCCACGAAGCGTGCGAACGCCGGGGATTGCGATTGCAGCGGAAGGCTGCCAGCGACGGTGGCGATGAGGGCGAGCGTGATGGCTAATCTCAAGACGACGCCTTGGTTGCGGGCCGAATTTCACGGGTCGCCAAAGGTGCGCGTCTCGGCGCCAGGTCGCAAATTGGGGTCAGAGTCGTACTTCATCATTCCAACGCCGCCGGCGTTGGAATGATGAAGTACGACTCTGACCCCCAACGGAGCATTATGACGCTTCGCACCGCATACGTCGCCGCCCTTCTCGCCCTGCCTGCCCAGGCCTGGGCGCAGAAAGCGAAGACCGTCGACTGGCCGATTTATGGCGGCACGACGGACAACACCCGCTACTCGACGCTCGACCAGATCACGCCGGCGAACGTCAAGCAGCTCAAAGTCGCGTGGACCTACGACACGCACGATGAGTTTCCCGGATCGGAGTTCCAGCCGAACCCGATCGTCATCGATGGCGTGATGTACGCGACGACACCGAAGCTCCGCGTCGTCGCGCTTGATGCGGCGACCGGGCGAGAGATCTGGACGTTCGACCCAAACACGATCGATCCGAAAAGCGGCCGGTTTCGCCATCGCGGCGTGACCGTCTATCGCGATCGTGTCTTCGTGACGCACCGCAACAATCTGTGGGCCCTCGACAGGAAGACCGGCCGGCCGATCGTCACCTTCGGCGATAGTGGACGCGTGGACCTGCGGAAAGGGCTAGGACGGCCATTCGAATCGCAGTCCGTGAGCGCGAGCACGCCGGGCGTGATGTTCAACGGGCTCTACATCATCGGCAGCTCGGTGGCCGAGAGCCTGCCTTCATCGCCGGGTGACATCCGCGCGTACGACGCGATGACGGGCACGCTGCGATGGACCTTCCACACCATCCCGCGACCTGGAGAGTATGGCTACGACACCTGGTCGCCCGATGCCTACAAGGTCTCGGGTGGCACGAACGCCTGGGCGGGGCTGACGGTCGACCACAAGCTGGGGATCGTCTACGGCGCCACCGGCTCCGCCGCGTTCGACTTTTACGGCGCCAACCGACTCGGCGACAACCTGTTCGCGAACAGCGTCATTGCGCTCGACGCGCGAACGGGGAAGCGCGTCTGGCATTTCCAGACGGTCAAGCACGACCTGTGGGACATGGACCTCCCCTCGCCGCCGGCGCTCGTCACCGTCAAGCGCGATGGCAAAATGGTCAACGCGCTCGCGCAGATCACGAAGACCGGCTTCGTGTTCGTCTTCGACCGAAAGACGGGGAAGCCGCTTTTCCCCATCGAGTATCGCGAGTTTCCCGCCTCGACGCTGGATGGTGAGCGGGCCAGCACGACGCAGCCCGTCCCCGTGAAGCCGCCGCCGTTCGTTAGGCAGACGCTGACCGAGGACATGCTGACGACCCGCACGCCCGAGGCGCATGCGTCGGCGCTGAAGACGTTCCGCGAGCACAAGTACGCGGGGATGTTCCAGCCACCGAGCGTGGATGGATCGATCGTGTTTCCCGGCTACGACGGCGGCGGTGAATGGGGCGGCCCGGCGTTCGACCCGGAGACGGGGTTGCTCTACGTCAACGCGAACGAAATGGGCTGGCTCCTTCGCATGATGCCGCGCGATGATCACTCGCTGTACAAGAGCCAGTGCGCAAGCTGTCATGGGGACGACATGACCGGCGGCACAGTGGCGCCGTCGCTGCTCGGGGTGGCGCAGCGGCACACGCGCGAGGAGCTCGCGACCATCATTCGTCAGGGCACCGGCCGGATGCCAGGATTTGCCGAGATGCTCGAGGGCGGAGCGATCAACGATCTCGTCAACTTCCTCGTCACCGGGAAGGACATCGCCGAGACGGCGACGACGAACCCGAATTTCCTCAAGTATCGGAACACGGGCTACCCGATCTTCCTCGACCACGAGGGCTATCCCGGCGTCGCGCCGCCGTGGGGAACACTGAACGCGATCGACCTGAACGCGGGCGAGATCCGGTGGACGATTCCGTTCGGCGAGTACCCGGCGCTCGCCGAGAAGGGCATCAAGAACACGGGAACGGACAACTACGGTGGCCCGGTGGTGACGAAGAACGGGCTCTTGTTCATCGGGGCCACGACGTACGACAGGAAGTTCCACGTGTTCGACAAGCGGACGGGCGAGCTGTTGTGGGAGGCGGAGCTTCCCGCGTCAGGCAACGCGACGCCGTCGCTTTACATGGTCAACGGCAAGGAATACGTCGCGATCGCAGCCGGGGGAGGGAAGAACGGCGCGCCATCGGGGGGGACGTTCGTTGCGTTTAGTTTGCCGTAGACAATAGAGGGAATCGGGAACGGGGAACCGGGAACCCTGCCTCTCTTTCGGGATGATGGCGATCCCTCACCTGGCGGCTCGGGATGACCAAGCCCTGTCATCCCGAGCGAAGCGAGGGATCGCGCGGCGCCCGGTAGAGCGCCTCTGTTCCCGGTTCCCCGTTCCCGGTTCCCTCTGTCTCCGGCCTAGATCCTTCTGCTATCGTACGCCCAATGCAACAACGCCTGCCGCTGTCGTCTCCGACACGTTAGGTCTCTGGGCCGGCAGCCGCGCTTGACCTGCGCCACGTGTCGTGCGATCTGGCGCCACCGGCGAATCTGACGGTCGTCATCCAGACAGCGGCGCCCCAGGTAATAGCGACAATACCACTGGAACCAGCCGCGCGGATCCTCCTCGTAGATCCAGCCCTTCTTACGCCACACCGCGAGCGGCTGCGAGGCACGGACGCCGAAGTAATTCAGCTTCGCGTTGTACCCCTCCGGCGAGAGCTTCGCCTTCGCGAACCAGCTCGCCGGAAATTCGTCTCGGCAATCGGTCATGTATTTGCCGCCGAACACACCTAACGCGAGCAACTCGGGCGGCGTGAGCTCGGGCTCGAACCCCTCATCGTAATTACGACCCGTCGGCTCCGTGAGCAGGTACGTGTACCCCTGCTGCATGCGGTCATTGACCACCACCACGCGTCGCCGCCTCCTCGTCATTGCGCCGGACGCACCCACTCGTCGGCGAGAATCGCGTACGTCTCGAGATCCTCGAACCGATCGTTCTTGCGCACGGCGTGTCGACTCACGCCCTCGGATCGCATGCCGAGCTTCTGCATGACACGGCCGGACGCAGGATTCCGCGTTAGGTAATGGGCCTGAATCCGGTGCAATCCAAGCCGGGTGAAGCCGAAGTCCACAATAGCGTTCGCGGCCTCGGTGCTGTACCCACGGTTCCAATACGGAACACCCAACCAGTAGCCGAGCTCCGCGCGAGCGTGCGCTGGCGTGATCGTCAACCCGACCGCGCCCATGAGCACACCAGTGCCGGCATCGGTGACCGCGTACGTCACGCCCGTACCCGCGTCCCACGCGACCGGATGGGTCGCGATCCACTGCTCTGCGCCACCAGCCGGGTACGGATGTGGGATGTGGAGCGTGGTATCGGCGACCTCCCGTGCGCCCGCGAGCACTTCGACCGCCAGAGCATCGTCGAGTACGAACGGGCGCAGAACGAGACGCTGCGTCCTGAGGATGGGCTGCTCGCTCACTGGATCCTGCTTAAGGCGAAGCGCTCGCGATGTGCAGCAGCCGCTCGCGCGCCGCTCCAGCGTAGAGTCTGCCGTTGGCCACGACCGCCGAGATCCGCCGCGTGTTCCGGATGTCCTGAAGCGGATTCGCATCGAGCAGCAACAGGTCGGCGAGCTTCCCCGGCGCGATCGTACCGAGAGAATCGAGCATGCCGAAGTATCGCGCGGGCTCGAGCGTCGCCGATCGCAGCGCCTCGAACGGCGCCATGCCGCCGCTCACGAGGAGCGCGAGCTCCTCGTGGAGGCCGAACCCCGGCGGACTGTTGCGCAGTGGCGCGTCCGTCCCGGTGAGGATGTGCACGCCGGCGCGCTGCATCGCCGAGACCTGGCGCAGCCGCTTCTCCAGCATCGCACGCCCAACCGAGTCGGCGTTAGGCGGGATGCTGTCGGGCATTGGAAAGATCTGCGCCACGTAGTCGCGCACCGCCTTCGGGAGATAGTGGGCGAGCGAGTCACCCGGCACGGCGCGGGTGGGCCAGACGGCGACTTCCACCTGGGCGGTGAACGTCGGCGTCACGTAGGTCCCGTTGCGGACGAACTTCTCGTACAGCGGGGCAAGGTCCTCGCTCGAGCACCGGCCAAGCGCGCCTTGCACCGTGTAGCGCGGCGCGAGCGCGACCGAGTCGGCGGGCGTGCATTCGGCCGGAATGCCGAGCAGGTGCTCGATGCTTTTCTGGCCGGAGTCCGATGCGGCGGCTGAACCGACCACGCGCGGCACATGTCCCGCGAACACCACACCGCGCTCCCGCGCGCGCCGCGCGATCGCGAAGTACGACTCGGCGTTGAGCTGCGAGTGGACCTTGATGAAGTCCACGCCGAGCGCGATGAGCGAGTCCACACCGGCACTCGCCTCCACGGCGTTTCGCGCGAGCAGATGAGGAATGGGAACGTCGCCGCCCTCGAGATACGGACCCGAGGCGATGATCCGCGGCCCGACCAGTTGGCCACGCCCGATCTCCGATCGCCAGCTCTTCAGCGTATCCCAATCGCCTGCCATGTCACGAACGCCCGTGACCCCATTGGCGACATAGAGCGACAACAGGTCGCGCCCGCCTGAGATCGCGGTATGCACGTGCATGTCCCAGAACCCCGGGAGGAGAAACTTCCCTCGCCCGTCGACGATGCGAGCGCCGGGCGGCACCGCCACTGAGCCGGATGCCCCGACGCGGACGATGCGGTTGCCGTCGATCACCACCGTCTGATCGGTGCGAGGACTGGGAGCGTCACCGTCGATCACGCTCACGCGCGTGATGGCGATACTGGGCTGACCTATCGCGGGGATTGGGGACGAGGCCACGATGGCCGCAGCTGCCGCCAGCCGGACGATTGCACCGCGGGAAAAGGATGGTCGCATGGCGGAGGAAGATGATGGGCGGAGGTACCGCGCACGAGAGGCGATTCCTCTATCTTCAGTCAGTGGTTGGCCCAACTCCGGACACCCCCGGACCCGGCCGCTCGTTCGATACCGACGGTGCTCGTCTTTCGTGAGCTTACGTCTGATTCCGAAGGAGTATCCATGTACAAGCAGGTGGAGACACATCGAGGCGTCGTGTACCCCTGGATGATCGATCACGTGGGGCACATGAACGTCCAGTTTTATACCGCCCGATTTGACGAGGCGACCTGGCAGTTTCTCGCACAGCTGGGACTCACGCCGTCCTTCCTCAACCGGAACCACCGCAGCGCCGTTGCCGTGGAGCAGCGCACGCAATACAAGCGTGAGCTGGTCGCCGGCTCGCTCATTCACATCACGACCGAACTGGTGTCGCTCGGGCGCTCGAGCATCCGCTTCCTACACCGGATGTACGACAGTGAGACGGGTGAGGAGGTGGCGTCGAGCGAGCTGGTTGGGGTTTACTTCGATGTCGACAATCGATCGTCGGCACCGCTTCCGCCGTCGGTACATCACCGGGCACGCGACCTCGAGGCTGGTCGGACCGACCTCCTCGAGCCGGGGAATACAACCGAGGAGATGGTGGTCGCATCCTGACTGGGCTTGCCGCCTGAGACGCTGAACGGCGCGTGGCCCTTGGCCACGCGCCGTTCGTGTTTCGTAGAGTCGTTAGGTGGCAGGACTTACTGTGATAGCGCCTTCAGGACGTTTATGCGGCCGTATCCGTAGAAGGGATCCTTGCCCGGCGCGCCGAGGTCGTCCACGCCATTGATCAGCAGCTGCTTGATCTGCGACGGCCTTCCCTTGCCGTACTTCGCGATCAGCTGCGCGACCACACCCGTGACGTGAGGAGCCGAGGCGGACGTACCGGCGCCGCCGAGGATGAACGTGCCGGAGATGCACGGGAACGTAGGCGCGTTGTTCACCACCTGGATGAAGTGTCGCGCGCACAGCGCCGATACGAATCCGAAATTGCTGCCCCCCGGTGCGGCGACCGTGATGTTCTGCCTGCCGATGTCGCTGTAGTCGGCAGGCGCATCGACGTTCCCCCACGGACCCTGGAATGGCATACCCGAGGTCGGCCCAGTGGCCGAGACGCAGATGACGTGCGGCGCCTCGCAGAACGCGGAGAAATTCCGGCCGTCCCCGTCCATGTCGATCGCGTCGTTGCCGGCGGCGACGACCACTACCATCCCCTTGCTTTGCGCGTAATTGAAAACGCGGTTCACAATGCCCACGAACAGCCCCTCGTGCGCCTTGTCGACGCCGCCCGTTACACCGAGGCTCATGTTGGCGACGTCCGCTCCGTGGTCGGCGGCCCAGACCAGGCCGGCCAGAATTCCGCCGAGCGATCCGCTGCCGGTGAAGCCGAGCACCTTGATACCCATGAGGCGCGTACGAGAGCTCACGCCCGCGAACACGAGGGCGTTCGAGGACGCCTGCGTCGCGACCAGCGTCCCGTGACCACCGAGGTCATCGATCGGGTTGCGCGTCGGGAAGAGCGCCGCGAGGATCGCATCGTCGCTCGGCACAAACGAGGTGGATCGGGCGAGGTCCACGAGCCCGTTCATGTCGAAGTTGTCGTAGTCGATGCCGCTGTCGAGAATCGCCGCCGTGACGTTAGGCGATCCCAGGTTGCCCGCGGCCCACGCGGCAGGCGCGTTGACGGCGACCATGTTCCACTGAAGGCTGGGGAAAAAGAGCGCGGCAGCCGGGTTCGCCGGGCTCATCGCCGAGACGTCAGCCGCGACAGCGCTACCGCGCCGCACGGCGTCGACCTGGACGGTGATGTCGTCGTAGACGGCGGCGATGCCTGGGGATCGCATGAGGGTCGCGACCGCCGTCGCGCTGAGCCCGCTGACGCCCGCAAAGCCGACGCCTTCGGCCACGAAATCAACCCTCCCGCCTAACGCGGCGACCTGGTTGCGGAAATCCTTGCGAAGCTGCCCGTTGAACTCGACGATGGACCGATTGGCGCCGGCTGACTGCGCGGCCGCACTCGCCGTTGGGCTGGGAACACCAGTCGGTTGCACCGGGTCTTCCGAGCACGCGGACACCGTGACCGCCAGGGTCAGCGTGAGAACTTTGAGTCGCATCGGGATGCTCCAGGAGTGACTGAGGGCGCCAGAATGTCCATGGGGCCAGGCGTTGTCAACGACGCCCGCGTCGGGGACCGTAGTCTTCGATTACACTGGCTAATTCCCGAACACCACGTCGGATTTCGGTCACATCGACCGCCGCGAATCCGAGGTGCAGGCCTTGTTGCCGGGCCGATCCGTGGGTGTATCGCCCCAGGGACGTGACGTCGACCCGCCGCTGCGCCGCCAGCGCCTCCACTCGAGCTCCCTCATGTCCCGCTACAAGCCACGCCGCCGTCTGCAGCCCCGCCTCCACGCCGGTAATCGCGAGCACACCGGCCAGTCGCTCGCGCGCGGCGTCGAGCAGTGCGCCGAGCCGCTCTGCGTAGATCTCCCGCATCCGCCTAACGTGCCTGGCGAAATGGCCCTGGGCGATGAAGTCGCACAGCACGGCTTGCGTCAGCATGGGTGGATGTCGCGTGCGAATGGATTGGACCGCCGTGACACGCTCGACCAGATCCGGCGGGACGATCAGGTAGCCGAGGCGAAGGCCGGGGAAGAGCACCTTGCTGAAACTGCCTGCGAACAGCACGACCCCGTGCCGATCGAGCCCCTGCAGGGCCGGCACCGGCTTGCCAGCGTAGCGATACTCGCTGTCGTAGTCGTCCTCGAACAACAAGGCGCCCGCGCGGCGTGCCCATTCGAGCATGGCGAGACGGCGCGATAGGCTCATGCACATCCCGAGCGGGAACTGGTGGCCCGGCGTGAGATACGCGAGCCTAACGTCTCTGAGCCGGGCCGGGGGAATGGTAGCGCCTTCGTCATCGACGTCGATCGCGGTGACCCTCGCGCCAACGGCCTCGAAGGCGCGCCTCGCGCCGGCATACCCGGGGTTCTCCACGCACACGCGATCACCGGCGTTCAGAAAGAGATGCGCGGCGAGATCCAGCGCCTCCTGCGTGCCGGACACGATCGTGACCTGTTCCGGCACGCACTTCACGCCGCGTGATGCCACCAGATATTCGGCCACAGCGCTTTGCAGCGGCCGGTAGCCCACCGGGTCGCAGCCGAGCAGGAGGCTCGTCGTCGCGCGGCGAAGCCGGCGCCCGGCGAGCTGTGCCCACAGGCTCGTTGGAAAAAGATCGAGGGCGGGCAAGTGCGTCCGAAACGCTCGCGTTGGCACGGGCGCGAGCCCCGGGAAGAGCGTCGCGGCCATCGCGAATCTGGAGAATCGGCGTCGCGGAGTAGTCACGGGGATCTCGCGCGGCGCGGCTCTCCGCTGCGGCACTTGAAGCAAATCGTCGGGCAGGACCGCGCTGACGTACGTGCCTGAGCCCGTGGTGCCCAGCACGTAGCCCTCGGATCGGAGCTGGTCGAAGGCGCTGACCACCGTTCCTCGCGAAAGGCCCTGCTGGCGGGCGAGGTCGCGACTCGATGGAAGGCGACTGCCAGGGCGGAGGCGCCCGTCGAGGATTTCATCACGCAGCGCGCCACACAGCCATTGAGCGGCTGGCGTGTTGCCGTCACGGGCGGGAAGGGCGAGCGCGAGGGATGTGGGCTGCTTGGGCATAATGGTCCAGTGAAAATATGGAAAATGGCTCTACGCGCTAGGCCATGTAGACCCTACGATTGTCGCAGTCGCTCGTTCCCACACCCAATCAACGTCATCCCGCGAGGCGTTATGCTGCGTCGCCTGCTTTTCACCGCAACGATCGCTGGACTCGCTGCCTGTCAGCGTGGTCCGGCTGCGAAGACTTTGGACCTCGTGAACGAGGCACATGCCGAGTCCGTCCCGGCCCGCGGACCGGCGCCTTACGTCCACGCGCTGGAACCGATGGATGGCGCGCACCTCAAGGTCACGTTGGTCGAGGTGACGTACGGTCCCGGTGAGTCATCGAAGCCGCACAGTCATCCCTGTCCGGTGATCGGATATGTCATCGAGGGAGCGTTCCGTACGCAGGTTCGCGGCGAGAAGGAAGTGGTGTACACCGCTGGCCAGAGCTTCTACGAGGCAGCGAACGGCGCGCACGTTGTGTCCGCGAACGCCAGCGCAGACAAGCCGGTGCGCTTCCTCGCGTACTTCACGTGCGATCGCGAGACACCGCTCATGCTGCCCGTGCCCGATTCAGCCCGCGCCGCGCGGCCGTGACGGCGGCAATTGTCATGAACCCTGACGAGACACGTCACGTCCGCATGCATCCACGCTTCAAGTACACGACCGCGGCGCCCGGCGTCTACGACGCCATGGATGCCCTCGATCAGTATCTCGCCGAGTCTTCGATCGATCGGCGATTGCTGTACCTCGTGCAGCTGCGCGCGTCGCAGCTCAACGGATGCGCCTACTGCATCGACATGCACTGGAAGGATCTCCGCGCACTCGACGAGACGGAGCAGCGACTCTACTCGCTCGCCGTCTGGCGCGAGTGCCCATGGTACACCGAGCGTGAGCGGGCCGCGCTCGCCTGGGCCGAGGCGGTGACGTTCGTTGCGACCGGTCAGGTGCCGGATGCTGTGCACGCGGAGGTTCGACCGCACTTCAGCGACACGGAGCTCGCGGACCTGACGCTGGCCGTCGCAACCATTAATGCGTGGAATCGGCTGTCGATCGCGGCCCGCTTGACGCCGGGGACGTACAAGCCAGCGCTAGCGACGGCGGTGCCTAGCGAGGACGTCGGTGGCGCCGCGGATTCCCTGGTGGACGTCGGGCAAGCGAACTGCGAACGCTGAATACACTGACGGCGCGGCGCGACGCCGCGGGAGCCGCTGAGCTTATCATCGAGCTTTGCGCGCAGCCGTGAGCCTCCCGGGCAGTTGTAAAAGGCTCCCGGCCGGCGGAAGAAGTACAGCGTTCCCAGCGTTCGGCGCGCAGCGCCGCCTGCGGCCTCAGTGTTCGTAGTTGCTCCGGTGGCCGAATCGGACTCCCCACTTCGCACCCCAATACAGACGGGCGCCTACTGACTGCTGGCTAGGGGTCAAGTTTTCGTCTCCAGCAGATCCGGTAAGGGGTCTTCGAGGGTGGACCACGTGTTGACCGGACCGGTCGCGCGTTAGGCGGCCAGGCTACGGGGACTTCATCGGCTGCATAACGAGTCGCGAGATTCTCCATTGTCCGTCCGCTTCACGCGCCCAGGTCGCGTGAAATGCGCCCCGATATTCCGCTGCCGGTCCGCCCTTCGGTCCGGCGACCTGGCGGTACCGTCCGCTCGACTGAGCGACGTTGCCTGATACCGCGATGCTATCGGACTGCATCTCGGTGGCTGAAACCGACACGGCAGCTGCGAGCGGGGTGAGAAAGTCGCGAATCGCCTTTCGCCCCTTGAGTGCGCCGACGCCCGGGATCTCGAGCTCGCCATTCTCCGTGTACGCCGTCAGCACCGAGTCCACCGGTGCCCCGCGGATGAGCGCGGCGTAGCGCTGCGTCGCCGCTTCCACCCGCGCGCGCTCGTCAACACCAGGCGACCGGACGGACGCGCACGCCGCGGCGACCACGACGCCGCCGATCCAAACTGCCTGACCAAAACCTGGGCGACTCATGACGACGCTGATTCCCGCATCCGGTGGCGTTCAATGGTGCGACCCGCCACTCGAGACGTCAATCGCGGAGAGATGCAAACCATCCGCTCACTCTGCGAGTCTAAGGGAAGGAGGTTATTCTTACCTAGATCGGCATAGGAAACCATTCCGTGCCGAGCTCGCCTCGACCAGACGAACCGGAGGGACCCGTCGTGTTCGCAAAAGAAGCAGGACTGTTGCAAGGCACGCTCGAGCTCCTGGTACTCAAGACGCTCTCCTGGGGACCGATGCACGGCTACGGCATCGCCAGCTGGATCGAGACCGCTACCGACGACGTCCTGCGCGTCGAGGAGGGATCGCTGTACCCCGCCCTCTATCGCATGACCAGAAAGGGCTGGATCGGCGGCAAGTGGGGGATCACGGAAAACAATCGGCGCGCGAAGTACTACCACTTAACGAGCGAGGGCCGACGCCAATTCGCCGAGCAGACGTCGGGATGGCAGCGGTTCGCGTCGGCCGTGACCCAGGCGGTCGCGTCGACGCGCGCCCCGAGCTGGGCGAGGTGACGGAGGTATTTATGCGACCACAGCTACCGTGGCGTCGCCGACGCCCCTTCGAGCAAACGCCTCAGGCCGAGGTGGAGGACGAGATCCGCTTCCACGTCGAGGAGCGCATCCGGGAGTACGTTGCGCGCGGGATGGACCCCGCAGCTGCCCGAGCCGCAGCGCTGGAACGCCTCGGCGATCTTGGCTCGGTTCACTCCGAGTGCACGCAGCTGCTGGCCGAGGATCGTGTCGCCGAATCCCGCCGCAACTGGTTCGATGACCTGAGGCATGATCTGCGCTTCGGTGTGCGATCCGCGGTGCGGACGCCGCTGTTCTCGCTGCTCGCGATCACCACCCTGGCGCTCGGGATTGGCGCGAACGCGGCAGTGTTCGGCGTCGTCAAGTCGGTGCTTCTCAACGCGCTGCCGTTCGGGGATGCTGACCGGCTCGTGCGGGTCTACTCCCGAATGGAAGACGGGTCGATGGAGCGGTCGTCGATCAGCGCCGGCGTCACCGTAGACGTTCGCGAGCGCCAGCACTCATTCGTGCAGGTCGCGACGTCCTTCCAGGGCGTCATCGACGTCACGTATGCCGGGGACGCGACCCCACGTGTGGTCAAGGCCGCGCTCGTCGGCGAGGGTTTCTTCCCGACGCTGCGAGTGTCCGCGGCACGGGGCCGAACCTTGACGGATGCCGATACGAAGGCCGGAGCACCTAACGTGGCCATGCTGAGCTGGCCGGCGTGGCAGCGCGAGTTCGGCGGCAGTGCTTCCGCCATTGGCAAATCGGTACGCATCGATGGGGACTCCTACGAGATCGTCGGCGTGCTCCCTCGCGGCTTCGTGGGGCCCATGGGCGCCGCGGACGTCTGGCTGCCGCTCGACATCAGCCCGGACCTCCGCGATCCCGTGCGCGCGCGGAAGCACCACTGGCTTGCGATGATCGGGCGTCTCACCCCGACGGCAACACCGGAGATGGCTGCCCGCGAGATCGGGCGCCTCGGCGCCGACATCGCGCGCGAGCATCCCGAGTCGCAGGGCGGCATGGCACTCTGGGCCATCCCGCTGCGCAACGACATGGTCGGCGACACGCGGACACCGCTGCTCGTGCTCATGGCGAGCGCCGGGCTCGTGCTCGTGATCGCCTGCGCCAACCTCGCCGGTGCCTTGCTGTCGAGGTCACTGTCGCGCCGGAAGGAGTTCGCCGTCCGCATCGCGTTAGGTGCCGGGCGCGGCCGCCTCGTGCGGCAACTGCTGACCGAAAGCATGGTCCTCGCGGCCGCTGGCGGCGCTACGGGTCTTGTGCTCGCGGCGCTCGGGTTGCGCGCCCTCCGCCAACTTGCCCTGCCGGCGCTCCCCGCGTACGCGGACCTGGCGCTGGACCCCATGGCCGTGCTCGTGACAAGCGCGATGACGCTCGTCACCGGCGTCGCATTCGGGGTCGCGCCGGCGCTGTCGGTCGGGCGTGGGAACACGCAGGGCGTTCTCCGCGACGAAGCCCGCGGCACGAGCGAAGGCCGGCCCACCCGGCGGCTTCGTGGTTTGCTCGTGGCCGGGCAGATTGCGCTGTGCGTGAGCCTGCTCGCAGGCGCTGGCCTGCTCGTGCGAAGCCTATGGGCCATGGCGACCGCCCCGCTGGGCTTCGACCCTAACGGCGTGCTGACTGTCGCGGTGCAGGTGCCATCGAACGCATACAACGCGGCCGACGTGCGCGCGCGGTTCTTCGACCGCCTCGAGGAGCGCCTGCGAACGCTTCCCGGCGTCGCGAGCGTCGCCAGCACGGGCGAGCTCCCGGCGCCCAACATGAACCGAAACGGCCTGTCCATCGAAGGGGTGACGTGGCCGGCCGGCGAGGGTCAGCCGTTCATCGCCTACGAGAGCGTGTCCGACGACTACTTCAAGACGCTGCGGGTCCCGCTCCGCGAAGGCCGCACGTTCGGCCCGCAGGATCGGCCCGGTTCGACGCAGACAATCGTGATCAGCGAGTCGATGGCGCGACGCTACTGGCCGAAAGGCGGCGCCGTCGGGGCGCGGATCAAGCTCGGGCCTAACGAGGTGATGCCGTGGATGGAGGTGATCGGTGTCGTGGGCGACGTCCGGGCCGATCCCGCGCGTGTCCAGCCCGAACCGATGACTTACGCGTCGAGCCGTCAGGACCCGTGGGGCACGCGGACGCTGCTGCTGCGCACAAGCGGTGATCCGCTCGGCCTCGTGAAGCCGGTCCAGCGCGAGCTCGCGGCGCTCGATCCGTCGTTCGCAGTGCACGATGGCAAGCTGCTCGGCGACATCATGTCCGATCGCCTCTCGGGGCGGCGGCTTCCAGTCGTGCTCATGATCGCGTTCGGCGCGCTTGCCCTCGTGCTCGCATCGGTCGGCGTATACGCGATGTTCGCGAGCATGGCCGCGGCCCGCGAACGCGAGTTCGGGGTCCGCGTGGCACTCGGCTCGAGCCGCGCGGCGATCGCGGGCCTCGTGCTGCGCCAGGGCGGGATCTGGATGCTTGTCGGACTGGTGGCGGGGGCCGTCGGGACGGTGTTCGTGTCGCGGTCAATCGGCGAGCTGCTGTACTCGGTGCGTCCGTTCGATCCAATCGCGTTAGGCTCCGCCGCCGTGATGTTGTGCCTGTGCGCTACAGCGGCGCTCCTGGTTCCGGTCCGTCGCGCGACGAAGGCCGACCCGATCGCGGTGTTGCGGTAGCAGCTGCTTTTCGGTTCTCAGTCGCCTAATTCCTGATCGGGGAGGCACGAGCAGTATTGATGGTCCCCTTGCCATCGACAAAACCGCTGCCCACGAGCCATCCTCCCGCGATTCGCCGTTGCACCGCAACCCGATTTCGCCTTACCGATGGTACTCGCGTTCCTCCTGCTCGCTCTGCAACAGCCTGTCGCTGCCGACTCCGGTCTCCGCGGCGCACGCGACCCGGCTTTCGCGCCCGATGGCCGTCTCGTCGTCTCGATCGACGGCGATCTCTACATCCAGGCACCGAACGCCGGCTCATGGACTCGGCTCACCAGCGGCCCGGCTTGGGACCGCCAGCCGACATGGTCGCGGGACGGCACCAGCATCATTTTCTCGTCCGACCGCGCGGGTGGATTCGACCTCTGGCGCATCGCGGTGCCCGCCAATGGGTCTGCCTCGGCGGCCCCCGCCGAGCCCGAGCGGCTCACGACCTCACCCGAGCCCGATGCGGAGCCGTCGGTTGGCAACGATGGTCGTATCATCTTCGTCCGGGGTCGCGGTGCGATGGCCCGCCTCTGGTCGCGCGCGCGTGATGGGACCGAGCAGCGGCTCACGCGAGGTCAGGTTGCCGAACGCTGGCCCGCGCTGTCCCCCGACGGCGCGAGGGTCCTGTACGTCGCGATTACGGAGACGGGGCGGCGTTTGCGCGTCCGTGCGCTCGCTGGCGACTCCGCGCGCGCCGCGGACAGCGTGGTCATTGGGGATCGCGACGTGGAACGACCCGCCTGGTCGCCTCAGGGCGATCGACTTGCGTTCACCAGCGGCGGGCCGCGTGCCGGCGTGTTCATTACGGTCACGGACGGTCGGTACGCGAACCTCGTGAGCACCCGGCACGCCGCGCCCGCGTGGGCCCCGAACGGGCGGACGTTGACGCTCGCGGAGCTCGGAGCCGATCCGCCTGGATACAACGGCGATCCCGCGCGCGTCACCGATCACGACGTGACCGAAAATCTTGCGGCCGCCGGCCGCCTCTGGACCGTCGCCGTACCTAACGCGCCCGACGACAGCCTCGCGGAGCGGCGCGTCACTGCCGACAGACCGCGGCGCGATCGGAACGCCGAAGCGTTCGATCGAGTATGGACGCGCTCCGCGGAGCTGTACTTCTCTGCGCCCGACGCCGCGTCGCGCCGACAGCGCTGGACCGTGCTCAGAGATCGGTACCGGCCGCAAGCGCTCGTGGCAGCAACCGACGCGGCACTCGACGACATCATCTACGCCATGCTCCGCGAGCGGCCTTCGCTGCGCGAGCCTGCATCCGGGCATGCGGCGGTGTCGAGCGCGCATCCGGTCGCGACTGCGGCGGGGCTGGAGATACTGCGGAAGGGCGGCAACGTCGTCGACGCTGCGGTTGCCGTCTCGTTCGCGTTAGGTGTGGTCGAGCCGGACGCCAGTGGACCCGGTGGTTACGGCCAGATGCTCATCGAGACGAAAGGGGCGGAACGCCCGGCGCTCATCGAGTTCATGTCGCGTGTGCCCGAGGAAGCCACCCTCGCCAACGCGGCGCTCCTGACCGACGGCCGCTATCCCGAGGACGGCCCCGTGCTCGCGAACGTGCCAGGTACGGTAGCCGGCATGTACTCCGCCTGGCAGCAGTTCGGCAGCAGAAAGGTCGCGTGGGCCGATCTCCTCGGACCAGCGATTCGGGCGGCGAAGGACGGGTTCGTCGTGAGCGATGGTCTCGCGACCACCTTGTCGGTCGAGCGTGAGCATTTCGCGAAGTACGAGTCGAGCCGAGCGCTGTACTTCCGCAACGGAGAGCCGCTGCACGCGGGCGACACACTCCGTAATGCGGACCTCGCCTGGACGCTCGAGCAGATAGCGAAGGGCGGCGCCGACGGGTTTTACAAGGGCGAGGTCGCGCGGCGGATCGTTACGGATCTGCGAGGGAAGGGAAACGCGATGCGCCTCACCGACCTGTTGCGCTACTTCGCGGCCAATCGCGAGCCGGTCGCGTCGACGTATCGCGGCTACACCATCTACTCGAGTGCGCCCCCGGTATCGGGCGGCGCGACGCTCGCGGCGCAGCTCAATCTGTTGGAGCTGTGGAAATCGCCACACGTCTATACTGACGATCCAGCAACCGCCCACGCGATGATCTCCGCGTGGCAGCTCACGCCATCAGCGCGAAACCGGATCGCGGATCCAGGACTCTGGCCGGTGACGGTCGGGCCGTTCGTGAACAAGGACACGGCGCGGGTGCGCTGGCGTTGCTTCGATCCCGCGCGTGCGCTCACTCCGGACGCCTTTCGAGGCGACACGCTTGCCTGCGCTGCGGATCGCAAGACAACGACTGATGGCAACCCAAACGGGGGTGATGCAGGCCCGGTCGACCTCGCGATCGAGGGGCGGGCCGCGTGCGGGAACGTCGCCGAGCATGCGCGTGAGGTCGAAGCCTGTCACTCGTCAGGCACGACGGCGTTCACCGTTGCCGACGCCGACGGCAACGTCGTCGCCGTAACACAGACGCTCGGTACCTGGGGCGGGAACTTCTACGTCGCGCCCGGCCTCGGGTTCATCTACAACGACAAGCTTACGTCGTACGGCACCGACCCGTCGCAGTACGGAGCGCGACTCCCGTACGCACGGCACGGGAGCACGCTTGCGCCCACGATCGTGTTTCAGGGCACGGGCAGCGCACGGCGGCCAGTGCTCGCCGTGGGTGCGGCGGGGAACGCGTGGATCACGTCGGCGGTCTACCAGACGCTGGTGGGCGTACTCGACTTCGGCTTGACTCCGCAGCAGGCGCTCGAGCTTCCGCGTTTCCTGCCGCAGGGGCGCACGACCGGCACGCGCCGGGAATTTGTGGTAGAGGTGGAGGGTGGCTTCGCCCCGGCCACGCTGCGACGTCTCCGCGAGATGGGGTATACCCTCAACGTGATCTCGCTGGCCGGTGAGCCGCGGATGGGCTATGGCGCCGCGATTTCGTTAGGCAGGGGCACGGTGACGGCCGGTGCCGACCCGCGGCGGAGCGGTACGGCCGGCTCGATTCCGTGACGGCGCCGCGAACCAGATCAGCGTCGACGCAGGGTCACGCCGCCATTGGTGGTCGTGACCCGCACCAGCGGACCGCCGGAGCCGAGCTGCGTCGTTAGGCGTCGGTTGATCTTGCCCTGAATGGTGACCGGGAATCCGATGTCCATCCCGCCGTTCACCGTGCCGGTCTCGAGCCGGGCGTTGTACGTCGTCGGGATCGCGACTTCCACGCCGCCGTTCGTCGTGCTGACGTCGAGCCCAGCGCCGGACCACCGGTCACCCGTCAGCTCGACGTCGACGCCGCCATTCGACGTGGACCCGCGGACGTCACCCGCGACGCCCGTCAGCGAGACGCCGCCGTTCGTCGTCTCGAACTCCAGCCGGCCGTCCACGTTCTCGATCGAGATCCCGCCGTTGGTCGCGCTCAGGTCGAGGTTGATCTTGCGCGGTACTTGTATCTCGTAGCTGACCGACCACGACGACCGCCACCGTGTCGACGGTCCCTCGGCGCGAATCTCATCACCGATGTCGATGCGAATCTCGCCGGCGATGTCCTTCGCGTCGCTCTCCGAGCCGGCCTGGGCCTGGATCTTCGAGATGACGAGAATGTCCTTCCGGTCGGAACCGATGATCTCGATGCCGCCGTTCTCACGGCCGTCCACACGGAGTTGCGAGCGGGCCGGGATCGTTTGCTCGCGCACATCGCAGTACTGCTCGCGGTCGCGGTCGCCGGAGTAGTGCCCGCTGCGACAGTCGTCGAGCCACCGCTCCGCGCTTCGCGACTTTTGTGCGAACGCTTGGGTCGCGGTGACGACGACGAGGACACCAGAAAGCAGACGGTAGCGCATGGGGATCGGTCTCTCCCGAATGGACGACAATAAGACAGTCGGGCGACGGGGATGGTTTCGTTCGTCAGGCGGCAGGCGGCAGGCGGCAGGCGGCAGGCGGCAGGCGACGGGCGACGGGCGACGGGCGA
>Ga0207675_100000292_pt1 | contig 48260 bp, 41 predicted proteins | sample KBSSwiS42_FD_184305 | JGI IMG/M metagenome (GOLD analysis project Ga0207675, IMG submission 184305) | Switchgrass rhizosphere microbial communities from Kellogg Biological Station, Michigan, USA - KBS Switchgrass S4-2 (SPAdes) (version 2) | ecosystem: Host-associated > Plants > Roots >...
GTGGCCGCTGCCAGCGCTGACGCATCTTCCAGACCATGCGTATTCGCAACCGGGCATTCGTTTCAGGAGGCCTGAATGCGATCGGCTGGCGCGAGAAAGCCAAGCCACATATTCCCGCCATGCCATTCGGCAAAACGACGTTCGTTCGCGGAAGCGCGCTCCCTGGTGCGGCGTGTAGGTTTCCAGCCAACGCCGGCCAGGCGTTTCTGACGTCCAATGCCACGCGAGGCAATGATGAGCGACCTCCGCAAAGAAACAGACAGTCTCGGTGAAGTCGACGTTCCCGCCGACAAGCTCTGGGGAGCGCAGACGCAGCGTTCGCTCGAGCACTTCAGCATCGGCAAGGATCTGATGCCGCGCGAGATGATCCAGTCCTACGCGATCCTGAAGAAAGGGGCCGCGAACGCCAATCACGCCGGTGGTCGTCTCGACAGCAAGCTTCACAAGCTGATCGTTCGTGTCTGCGACGAGATTCTGGCGGGACAGCATCATGACATGTTCCCGCTGCATGTCTGGATGACCGGCAGCGGCACGCAGTTCAACATGAATGTGAATGAGGTGATCTCGAACCGATGCTGCCAGCTCGCGGGAACGCCGCTCGGCAGCAAGCATCCGGTTCATCCGAACGATCACGTCAACATGTCGCAATCGTCGAACGACAGTTTTCCCTCCGCGATGTATATCGCGGCCGCCGTGAACATGACGCGGCGCCTTGTTCCGGCCGTCAAGGCCCTGCATGACGCGATTGCCGCAAAGGCGAGCCAGTGGGATGACGTCGTCAAGATCGGCCGAACCCACATGCAGGATGCGACCCCGCTGACATTGGGGCAGGAATGGTCGGGTTACGCCGGCATGCTCGGCGACGACCTGGCGCGCATCGACGACGCGCTCAAGGGCGCATTCCGGCTTGCGCTTGGCGGCACAGCCGTCGGTACCGGGATCAATGCAGCGCCGGGGTTTGCCCAGGCCGTCGCCGCCGAAATTGCGCGGTTGACGGGACTGCCCTTCGTCAGCGCACCGAACAAGTTTGCCGTGCAGGGCGCGCACGACGCGCTGGTGCAGCTATCAGGTACGCTCCGCACGCTCGCCGGCTCGCTTTACAAGATCGGAAACGACATCCGCCTGATGTCCTGCGGTCCGCGCGCGGGTTTTGCCGAACTGCTGATCCCCGAGAATGAACCTGGCTCGTCGATCATGCCGGGCAAGGTGAACCCGACCCAGGCAGAAGCGTTGACGATGATCGCGGTGCAGGTGATGGCGAACGACGTCGCCGTCGGATTTGGCGGCGCCGGCGGCTATCTGGAAATGAATGTCTACAAGCCGCTGATCATCCACAACATTGCGCAGTCCATCACCATCCTCACTGACGGCTGCACGAATTTCCGAAAATTCCTCGTCGAGGGCACGAGGCCGAACCACAAGAAGATCAGGGAGTATGTGGAGCGGTCGCTGATGCTCGTAACCGCGCTGGCGCCGGTGATCGGCTACGACAAGGCGTCAAGGATCGCGCACTACGCGATGGACAACGATCTCACGCTGAAATCGGCGGCGCTCAAGCTCGGTTTCGTGACCGAGCCCGAGTTCGACCGCATCGTCGATCCTGCCAAGATGGTCAAGCCTTATGTCGCCACGGTCAACGCGCCTCTCGTGATCGGCACACCGGCGAGTTGACGGGAGCGAATGCGATGATTCGGTGCGTGAAGCTATGGACCGGTGCGGACGGCAAGTCGCATTTCAAGGAAGGTTTCGTCGAGCTCGAAGCCGGGGCGAGGGGAGACGCGCTCAGCACGAAGCTCCGGATCAGCTCCGCCTCGTTCCACGAAACGGATGTGGATCCAAAGCTCGGATGGCATCCGGATGCCGCGCGGCAGCTTGTGATTTTCTTGAGTGGCGCCCTGCAATTCGAAACGCAGGACGGAAGATTCCCGCTTTGTCCGGGCGACGTCCTGTTCACGGAAGATACGAGCGGCGCCGGCCATAACTGGACGATGATGGGAGAGGAGCCCTGGTGCCGCCTCTACACGATCCTCGAACCGAACAGCCGCGTTCCGTTTCGACCCGCCGTCCAGGCCGGCGAAGGCTGTGCGAGCAGTGCAACAAGAGCATCAGGAGAGAATCGATGATCCGTTGTGTGCGTCTATGGACCGGAGAGGACGATAATTCACATTTCGAGGAAGGGATCATCGAGCTGGAGCCGGGCCAGCGCGGCGACGCGCTTAGCGGCAAGGTCGATGCGGTCACCATTTCCTTCCAGGAAACCGGATCGGGCGGCGCTTTCTCCTGGCACAAAGCACCCACCCGCCAACTGGTGATTACGCTGAGCGGAACGCTCGATTTTCAGACCCGCGATGGCCAGCACTTCCTGCTTCACCCCGGTAACGTTCTGCTTGCGGAGGACACCACAGGCTCGGGGCATAGCTGGAAGCTGACAGACGATTCCTCCTGGCGCCGCGCCTATGTGGTGCTGCGACCGGGCGCCCACGTCCCGTTCCGCGCCAAGGAGCGGCATCCGGCCCAGGCCTGATCGAGCCATCCAGGACAGCGACATCCAACCCGAACGAGGAGAAATCCCATGCAAGGCACTTCCGATCGCGAACCCGACGTCGCACTCATTGGCGCAGGCATCATGAGCGCCACGCTCGGCGTCCTTCTCAAGGAGCTGGAGCCTTCTCTAGCGATCGAGATGTTTGAAATTCTTGACGACTGCGCGCTCGAAAGTTCGGACGCCTGGAATAATGCCGGCACGGGCCACGCGGCAAATTGCGAGATGAACTACACTCCGGAGAGGCCCGACGGCAGCGTCGATATCTCCAAGGCGCTCCAGGTCAACGTCGAGTTCGATCTGTCCCGGCAGTTCTGGTCCTATCTGGTCGGGCGGGGAGCGATTGCGGATCCGCGAGCCTTCATTCATCCGGTGCCTCACATGAGTTTCGTGCACGGCGTCGACAACGTTGCGTTCCTCAGGAAGCGGTACAAGGCGATGGCGGCCCACCATTGTTACGAGGGCATGGAATATAGCGAGGATCCGAAGAAGATCGCCGAGTGGGCCCCATTGGTGATGGAAGGCAGGACCAACGGCGATCCCGTTGCGGCAACGCGCATCATCACCGGCACCGACGTCGATTATGGGTCCTTGACCCATCTTCTGGTTCACCATCTCGTCAGCCAGCCCGGCTGTGCCGTTCACTACAAGAGCTGCGTCACCGATCTTGAGCGCGAACAGGACGGTCGCTGGCGCATCGAAGTGCGCGATACCGCTACCGGCGAGAAGCGGTCGGTCCACGCAAAGTTCGTCTTCATCGGCGCCGGTGGCGGTGCACTGCCGCTGCTGCAGAAATCCGGCATTCCGGAGGGGCGCGGCTATGGCGGCTTTCCGGTCAGCGGGATCTGGCTGCGCTGCGACGATCCTGACATCAACAAGCGTCACCATGCCAAGGTCTACGGCAAGGCGGCGGTCGGTTCGCCGCCGATGTCCGTGCCGCATCTCGATACGCGCGTAATCGGGGGGCAGCGCTCGCTGCTGTTCGGCCCCTATGCGGGCTTCTCGAGCAAGTTTCTCAAGCACGGTTCACTGCTCGACCTGTTCGAGTCGATTCGTCCTGCCAACATCAAGCCGCTGCTCTCCGTGGCGCGCGACAATTTCGATCTCACCGAGTATTTGATCGGGCAGTTGTTGCAGTCCGAAGGCCATCGTCTGGCGACGCTCGACGAATATTTTCCGAACGCGGATCCCAAGGACTGGAGATTGCAGGTCGCAGGTCAGCGCGTTCAGATCATCAAGCCTGACGTCAAGCGCGGCGGGTTGCTCGAGTTCGGAACCGAGCTTGTCGGCGCCGACGATCATTCGCTGGTTGCGCTTCTCGGGGCCTCGCCGGGCGCCTCCACTGCGGCGTTCATCGCAATCAGCGTGCTGGAGAAGTGCTTTGCCGGGGAGCTCACGGCAAGCGCCTGGCTGCCGAAGCTGAAGCAGATCATCCCGTCCTATGGCGTGTCACTGATCGATGATGCGGATTTCTGCCGTCAGATTCGTGCGACGACGGCCGAGGTTCTCAAGGTCGACAACATCCAGCGCCCCGCAACACGGGCGCCGGCTGCCAGGCGCGCCTGAATGAGCAGGAGACTTTCCGATGGACCCCACGGCGCTTCTCCTGTCGCGACTGCAATTTGCCTTCACCATATCGTTCCACATCATCTTCCCGGCTTTCACCATCGGTCTTGCCGCCTGGCTCACCGTGCTGGAAGCGCTGCACCTGCGCACCGGGAAGATGGTTTATCAGGTGCTGTTCGAGTTCTGGCTCAAGATATTCGGCATCGCATTTGGCCTCGGCGTCGTCTCGGGCGTCGTCATGGGCTTTCAGTTCGGGACGAACTGGAGCGAGCTGTCCAGGATGTCAGGTCCGATCCAGGGGCCGCTCCTGTCCTACGAGACGTTCACCGCCTTCATGCTCGAGGCAAGCTTCTTCGGCATCCTGGTGTTTGGCAGGAAGCGCGTGCGCCCCTGGTTCTACCTTTTCTCCGTGGCAATGGTGGCGCTGGGGACGACGCTGTCCGCCTTCTGGATCATGATCAACAATAGCTGGATGCAGGTGCCGGTCGGCTACGTCCAGCAGAACGGTGTGCTGGTCCCGGACGACTGGGCGAAGATCATCTTCAATCAGGTGGCCATGGTTCGCTTCATGCACATGCTGCTGGCGGCGTATTTGTCCAGCGCGTTCTGCGTCGCGGCGACAGGCGCATGGTACACACTGCGAAAGACCTACCGCAGCGAAGCGCTGATCATGCTTCGCATGGGACTGTTCCTCGCGGCCGTTCTCGTGCCGGTGCAACTCGTGTTCGGACATCTCGTCGGTGACTACGTGCACCAGCATCAGCCCGCCAAGTTCGCGGCGATCGAGGCACGCTGGCACGACGAGCAGCCGGCCGGCGAGGTGATCATCGCAATTCCCGATCCGGCAACGGAATCGAACCGTTACGAGATCAAGATCCCGGTGCTCGGCAGCATCATCGGGAGCATGAGCACGACCTCCAAGGAGGTCGGCTTGACGTCCTTTCCCCCTCAGAACCGGCCGCCGGTACTCATTCCCTTCCTGACCTTTCGTGTGATGGTTGGTTGCGGCCTGATCATGCTTGGCCTGGCCTGGCTCGGATCCTGGCTGATCATCCGGCGCAGGCTCGAAGCAAGCCGCTGGGTGCTGCGCTTCATCTTTTTGAGCTTTCCGCTGCCGTTCATCGCAACGCTGGCAGGCTGGTACACCGCCGAAGTCGGCCGTCAGCCATGGGTCGTCTACGGCGTGCTGCGCACCGAGCATGCCATGACGCCGTTCCTGACCGCGCAAGCGGCGGCCACCTCGCTGATATTGTTCGCTGTCGTCTATGCCTTCATCTTCTCGTTCGGCATCTACTACATCTATCGGCAGCTGCGCGCCGGTCCCGGCGTCTCTCCTGTCGCAGCTTCGCCTGATGTCATGGCCAACCGGCCGATGTCGCTTGCCGATCCCGAACCTCTCTCAGGCCGCAACTACGCTCAAGCAGGAGAATAAGCCATGGTGACATTCTGGGTCGCATTGCTGGCGATCAGCATCCTGATCTATCTCCTGCTCGATGGCTTCGATCTCGGCGTCGGAATGTTGTTTCTGCTGCCGAACAGCGAGTCGCGACGACGTGCCATGCTGGGTGCGATCGCGCCGTTCTGGGACGGCAACGAGACCTGGCTCGTCGTAACGGGCGTGATTCTGTGGGGCGCATTCCCGGTCGTCTATGCAACGGTGCTCTCGGCCTTCTATCTTCCCGTGATCTTCATGCTGCTGGGATTGATCCTGCGTGGGGTCGCCTTCGAATTCCGCAACAAGTCGCAGGGAGCGCGCTGGATCTGGAATCTCAGCTTCGGCGGCGGTTCCCTCGTTGCCAGCTTCATGCAGGGCGTGATGGTGGGCGCGCTCGTGAAGGGGCTGCCCGTCGTGAATGGCCAGTATGCCGGCGGCATATTCGGCTGGTTCAGCGCGTTCTCGATCCTGTGCGGTATCGGCCTTTGTCTAGGCTACGCACTGCTTGGCGCCTGCTGGCTGGTGAGGAAGCGTGGCGGCGTGGTTCGCGACCTTGCTCGCAGCCAGATTCCGATGCTGGCGGTCGCTGTCCTTCTGTTCCTGATTCTCGTTTTCAGCCATGCGCTGTTACAGAACTTGCCGATCCTGCACCGGTGGATCGAACGGCCCTATCTGTTCGTCTTTCCGGCAATCGGTGCGGTGGCAGCCTGCATTCTTGCCTCGAGCATCCTGCGGCATGACGACTATTGGCCGTTCCATATGGTCTCGCTGATCTTCATATCGGCCTTCGGGACATTGGCGCTTTCGTTCTGGCCCTACATGGTTCCGTTCGCCATTACCATCGATGACGCTGCCGCGCCTCACGCGAGCCTTGCCTTCATGTTCTGGGGAGAGGGCCTGTTCATCTTCCCCCTCATGCTGATCTATGTCGCAACCGGCTTCCGCGTCTTCCGGGGAAAGTTCATCTCCGAACCCGGGCACTACTGACGCAGGCGGCCCTTGCGTCCTGGACATCGGGCGGCAAGCAAAATTAAAGGCGCCGGTTTCGGCGCCTTTAATCGTTTCAGGATTTCGGCATGAGGCCTGGACTGTTGTCCGGCCATTGGGCGATCAGCTTCTCATCTAGGTTGAGATGCTGTGCCACCAGTTTCGGCGGCGTGTGCGTCAGCCAGTTGGAGAGCGAAACTTCTTCGTAGCGCGGCGCACGGAACACGCCGACGAGCTGCAGATCGGTGTCGCCGATGTTCTCGACGTAGTGTCCGAGATTACGCGGGACATAGCCGATGTCGCCGGCGGAAAAGTTCGTCGTCAGCGCATTGGGGCCGGTATTGAACACCGTCATCCGCGCCTTGCCCTTGATGTAGTACTGCCACTCATCCGCGTTCGGATGCCAGTGCATCTCCCTGACGGCGCCCGGAGGCATCGTCACCAGAGCCGCCGCGACGGTAGTGGCTACCTTGAAGTTCGTGCTGTCGGCGACACGGATGCTTCCGGCGGAACTTTCCTTGACGGGAGCCGAGCTGCCGAGCGGGAAGACGAACGGGTAGGGTGGCGCCTCGGCATGCCTGGCGACGGCGGCGCGGTCTGCGGCCAGATCGCCCGGTACCGTGCCCTGGAAAATCCAGAGATTGTGCAGCGGAATCTTGGCGAAGGCTTCGACCGGGACCCCGAAGTTCTTGGCCAACACCTCGGGAGGCGTATGGGCGAACCAGTCCGTCACCAGGAGCGTGTTGAACTCGTTGGCGTGGCCGTCGTCGAAGCAGATCACGAATTCGCAGCCGTCGGGGCCGAGGCCTTGCAGCGAATGCGGCGCGCCGGACGGAAAATACCAGAGGTCGCCGGATTTGACGTCGGCGACATAGGGGCGGCCCTGCGCATCGAGCACCGTGATACGGCAGTTGCCGTAGGTCATGATGGCCCATTCGGCGGCCTGATGCCAGTGCAGCTCGCGGATGCCGCCGGCCGACAGCCGCATGTTGACACCTGAGATTTCCTTGGAGATTGCGAAATCCTCGACCGTGACCTGACGGGCCCAGCCACCGTTCTGGATGCGCCTGGGCGCATTGTTGAACGAAGCCCAGTCCATCGGCAGACCGCCGACGTCGGTCGCCGGCGGCGTTTGCGCCGAGGGAAACTGCCTGGCGAGAGCCGGGTTTTGCGGGCCGGGATCCGTCACGCTTCCGGGGGTCTTGGCATTGACGGCGCCTTGTGGCGGCTCGTCCGGATTGCCGAACGTAGCCGCTTGCGCCACGGAACCGGCCATGGCGACACCCGCCGCCGACAGAGCCAGCAAATCACGTCGTGAAAACATCTTGTTCGCTCCTGAAAATTGTCGGGGAACCGTCCGCATCGCGACAAGGCTCCAGGCTCTCAGCCTAATCTCTAGCTGCCAGCCCAGCTTCCGCGAATGGCGCTGCTTTTTCCGGAACGCACTATCTGTTTCCGCAAAAGCGCGACGGCTGCTCTGGTCCAAGCCTGTGCAATTGAGAAAATTGCAGTCCGATTTGAAAAGACGCTTCCGCGGCAACCATCCTTAACTGGCGTGAGGATCATCACATCGAGCGATATCAGAGATGACCAGGAAATCGGTTCGCCCCTACCATGAGCCCGCCGGCGGATGGGGGGCTCTCAAGGCGCTCAGCGAGGCCCTGCTGGTGCAACGGGTGCCGGTGAAGGGCGCGGCAACGCTGAGCCGCATGAATCAGCCAGAGGGCTTCGATTGTCCCGGCTGCGCCTGGCCCGATCCGAAACACACCTCTTCCTTCGAGTTTTGTGAAAATGGCGGCAAGGCGGTCGCCTGGGAAGCGACGGCCAAGCGCTGTACGCCCGAGTTCTTTGCCGCGCATACCATCACGGAGCTTGCGACCTGGAGCGACTACGATCTCGAAATGGTCGGGCGTCTCACCCATCCGATGGCGTATGATCCCTTATCCGACCGCTATCTCCCGGTGGAGTGGAGCGATGCGTTCGACATGATCGGACGTTTTCTCAGGGCGCTGCCCGATCCCAACATGGCCGACTTCTATACATCCGGGCGCACGTCGAACGAAGCCGCCTTCCTCTACCAGCTCTTCGTGCGCGAATATGGCACCAACAATTTCCCCGACTGCTCCAACATGTGCCATGAGGCGACCAGCGTCGGCCTGCCGCAGTCGATTGGCGTCGGCAAGGGAACCGTGCTGCTGGAGGATTTCGACAAGGCCGACTGCATCTTCATCTTCGGCCAGAACCCTGGCACCAACAGCCCACGAATGATGACGAGCCTGCGCAATGCGGTTCGCCGCGGCGCCTCGATCGTCTCGTTCAATCCATTCCGCGAGCGCGCGCTGGAACGTTTTCAGGCGCCGCAGAGCCCGCTCGAGATGATCACGCTGACGTCGACGACGATCAGCTCAAGGCTTTTCCAGGTGCGCGTCGGCGGCGACGTCGCTGTGCTGAAGGGGATCATGAAGATCCTGGTGGAGGCGGACGAAACGGCGCGCGCTGCCGAGCAGCCCGCGATCCTGGACTGGGATTTCATTCGCGGGCACACCGTCGGCATAGATGCGCTGATTGAGGACCTCAGGCGCACGCAATGGCCTGATGTCGAGCGCCGGTCCGGACTGACGCGCGAGGATCTCGAATTTGCAGCCAACGCGTATATGAAGGCGGAACGCGCCATTCTCGTCTATGGCATGGGCATTACGCAGCACCAGCGTGGCGCGCACAACGTGCAGCAAATTGCCAATCTTGCCCTGCTGCGCGGCAATGTGGGACGTGACGGTGCCGGCGTTTGCCCGGTCCGCGGCCACTCCAACGTGCAGGGTGATCGAACCGTCGGTATCACCGAAGTCCCCAAAGCAGACTTTCTGGAACGCCTGGAGCGCCGCTTCGGCTTCAAGCCCCCGTCGGCGCCGGGACATAATACAGTCACGGCATTGGAGGCGATGATCCGCGGCGAGGTGAAGGTCTTCTTCGCGATGGGCGGCAATTTTGCGGCCGCCATCCCCGATTGGCAGGCGACGCAGGCCGCGCTGCGCCATCTCGACATGACCGTCCACGTCTCCACCAAACTCAACCGCAGCCATCTGATCCACGGCCGCGCCGCCTTGATCCTGCCCTGCCTCGGCCGCACCGAAATCGACATCCAGGCGGGGGGACCGCAGTCGATCACGGTGGAGGACTCGATGTCCATGGTCCATGCCTCGGGCGGGCGCAACAAGCCGGCGTCGGAGCATCTCCTGAGCGAGGTGGCGATCATCGCGGGCGTGGCCAAGGCAACGCTTGGCGATCGCACCGTGGTCGACTGGGATGGCTTTGTTGCCGAATACGATCGCATCCGCGATGCGATCGAGGCAGTCTTTCCGATCTTTCAGGGCTACAACGCCCGTATCCGCGTACCCGGGGGCTTTCATCTCACCTCGACCGCACGGGAGCGCATCTGGGCGACGGCATCCGGTAAAGCGAACTTCCTGGTGTTCGAAGGCTGCGGGGAGGATCCGCCGCAAAGCAATCCCGACTTCCTGTGGCTCAGCACCATACGCAGCCATGACCAGTACAACACCACGCTCTATTCGATGTCCGACCGCTATCGCGGCGTCTTCGGCCAGCGCGATGTGGTGTTTCTCAACGAATACGAGATGAAGAAACGAGGGCTCGCGGACGGCGACCGCGTTGATCTGATCACGGAATCGACCGACGGCGTCGAACGGATCGTGCGCAACTTCCGCGTCGTCGGCTATTCCTTCCCGAGCGGCTGCTGCGCGGCCTACTATCCGGAGACCAATCCGCTGGTGCCGCTCTATGCCCACGATCCCCTGAGCTTTACGCCGTCGTTCAAGGGCATTCCGATCAGATTGGTGCGCTCGATCGATTCCGACGCTCCCATTGTAAAATAGGTCGCGTAGCGGGGGCGAAGAAATCAAGCGGCAGGCCGGCGCGCCGGCTGTTCTCACGCAGATGGCAGTTCTGAAACGAGATTCGATCGATAACCGATCGTAACCGATGCACGATGCAATCGTTGCTCTCGTTCAATCTACCAGGGCACGCTGCCGGCGTCATTGAAGAACCCGCCGCTCGGACCGTCGTCCGTCAATGTCGCGAGGTGGACCACGATCGCTGCGCCTTGCTCAACGGTACGATTGCCACCGTGGTTGTTGAGATCCGTCGCAATATAACCCGGGGTGGCAGAATTGATCTTGATGTGAGCGTGATCAACGCTGCGGCGGAACGCGTTTGCATATTGTATCGTCAGCATCGTAACCGCGGCCTTGGAAGAGGCATAGGCGACGATAGTATCTTCACGTCCGAACATTGTGGTTGGGTCGCTCGCCAGCGTCAGGGAAGCTGTCGTGCTGGCAATGTTGACGATACGCGGGTGCAATGCTCGCTGGAGAAGTGGCAGCATTGCGTGGATCATGCGCACGGCGCCAAACACATTGGTCTCGTAGGTCTCTCGCATATCTTCGGCATCGATCTCGAAGGCCGGTCGCGCCACCAATGTGCCGGCATTGTTGACCAGGACGTCGAGATGCCCCTCGCGTTGCGCCAAGATCTCCGCGGCCTTTGTGACGCTCTCATCGCTGGTGACATCGAGCTGCATCAGCTGCGCATCCAGGCCTTCCGATACGAGTTCGGCAAGCGCTGCTTCGCCACGCGCCTGGTTCCGGCTGCCCACATATACGCGCATGCCCTTCGTGCCGAGCTGACGTACGACTTCCTTGCCCAGGCCCTTGTTGGCTCCGGTCACCAGCGCAATCACCTTATCTCTCATCTTCGCGGCTCATTGTTGCAGTGGCGGGCGGACGCCTCTGAGGATCGTTCCGAACTTCCCCCATCGTAGCTTTCCGGAATTCCTGTGGGGCCTCTGTCGGCGTTCCGGATCTGTCCCGCATGGCAGTGACCGCTGAACTGTCAGGCGATCTCCGTTTCGTCACGCCAAACCGCCTCTCGAATTCGGCGACATTGACGATGCCGCGCCGGTGCGTGCCGTCACCGATCTTGCGGTCGCCGTCCCAGGCTTCGACCTCGAACACGACGCTCCTGGTTTTGATCCCGACGACCCGCGCAACAGCGCGCACCGTGCGACCGACTGGTGTCGCCGCGAGATGACGAATGTTGACCATCATCCCGACGCTGACATATCCCTCCGGCAGGGATGGCTGGATCGCCGATCCCGCGGCCATCTCCATGTGCAGAATCATCATCGGTGTGCCGTACACCGCCGGCATCCCCGGCACCGCGTGGCCGACGGTCATCTCGGGTGTGACGGTCACCAGCTTTTCCGCCGCCATGCCGACGGCCACCTTGTCAAACGGACTCATGATTTAAACTCGTATCCGCTGCGGCTGGATCGGATACTTCCGCCGCCCGCGGCTTGCGTTTGGTAAACCACGCGCCGAGCCGGTCGAGATAGAGGTAGACCACGGGCGTCGTGTAGAGCGTCAGGATTTGCGAGAGCATCAGGCCGCCGACGATCGTGTAGCCGAGCGGCTGGCGTAGTTCCGCGCCGGTGCCGGTGCCGATCATCAGGGGCACGCCGCCGAGCAGCGCGGCCATCGTCGTCATCAGGATCGGACGGAAGCGGAGCGTGCAGGCCTGGTAAATTGCTTCCTGCGGGCTGAGACCATGCTGGCGCTGAACCTCGAGGGCAAAGTCGACCAGCATGATGCCATTCTTCTTGACGATGCCGATCAGGAGAATCATGCCGATGATGGCGATGACGCTGAGATCCATGTGGACTGCCAGCAGCAGAAGCAGCGCGCCGATGCCGGCCGAGGGCAAGGTCGACAGGATCGTGATGGGGTGGATCAGGCTCTCATAGAGCACGCCAAGGATGATGTAGATCACGATCAGGGCCACGCCGATCAGCAACGGCGTGCCTGCCAGCGACGACTGGAAGGCCTGCGCATTACCCTGGAACGACGTCGAGAGCGAGGCGGGTTTGCCGGTGTCTTTTTCGATCTTCTCGATCGCGGTCACCGCGTCGCCCAGCGCCACACCAGGCTTCAGGTTGAACGAGATGGTGACGGACGGAAATAGGCTCTGGTGGTTGACGAGGATCGGCGCCGGCTCGATTTTGGTGTGCACGAGGTCGCTCAGCGGCACCTGCTTGCCGCCGGCCGAATTCACGTAGATGTCCTTCAACGCCTCGGGCCCGTACTGGAAGCGCGGATCGACTTCCATCACGACGTGGTACTGGTTCAGCGAGGTGAACATGGTGGAGACGATGCGCTGGCCGAAGGCGTCGTCGAGGGTGTTGTCGATGGTCGCGGGCAGGATGCCGAAGCTCGAGGCGACCTCGCGATCGACGGTGACGTTCAGCCTCGGGCCGGCATTGGCCTGGTCGCTGGCGACGTCGGTGATCCCCTCGGTGGCGCGGAGCTTTTCGAGGTAGATCGCCGCCCAGTGGTTGAGCTCGTTGGAATCGGCGTCGGTCAGCGTGTACTGATACTGCGTCTTCGACAACCGCGCGCCGATGGTGATGTCCTGGGCCGCCTGCATGTACAGTATGATGCCCTGGATGCGCGCGAGTTCGGGCTTCAGCCGGTTGATCACCTCATCGGCACTGACCGTTCGTTCCGGCTTCGGCTTCAGGACGATGAACACGCGCCCCTGATTGAGCGTCGCCGTCGGGCCGCCGGGTCCGATGTAGTTGGCCACCGATTCGATCGCGGGATCCTTCAGCAGGATGTCGACCAACGCCTGCTGACGCTCCGACATCGCGGGGAACGAGATGTCCTGCGAGGCCTCGGTGATGCCGACGATCTGCCCGGTGTCCTGCTGCGGGAAAAATCCCTTCGGGATGATCACATAGAGATAGCCGGTCAGCGCGATGGTGGACAACATCACCAGCAGCGTCGCGAAGCGATGGCGCAAGACGACGCGCAGGCCGCGTGCGTACAGCGCCAGCAGCGAATCGAAGCCCCGTTCCAGCAGGAGATAGAGCCTGCCGTGCTTGGTGTGCGAGTCGTCCTTCAGCAGCCGGGCGCACATCATCGGCGTCAAGGTCAGCGAAATGATCAGCGACAGGACCAGCGAGGCCGTGATCGTGATGGCGAATTCCTGGAACAGCTTTCCGACATAGCCGCCCATCAGGAACAGCGGAATGAACACGGCGATCAGCGACAGCGTGATGGAAACGATGGTGAAGCCGATCTCGGCGGAGCCCTTCAGCGCCGCCTGCATCGGCGTCAGGCCTTTCTCGAGATGGCGCACGATGTTCTCGATCACCACCACGGCGTCGTCGACCACGAAGCCGACGGCGATCGAGAGAGCCATCAGCGACAGATTGTCGAGGCTGTAGCCGAGCACATACAGGACCGCGAAGGTCCCGACCAGCGAAAGCGGCACCGTGACCGCGGGAATGACGGTCGCCCAGAAATTTCGCAGAAAAATGAAGATGACCATCACGACCAGCGCGACGGTCAGCAACAGCGTGAACTGCACGTCGGCGACAGCGGCGCGGATGGTTTGCGTGCGGTCGGCGGCGATCGTCACCTTGATCGCGGGTGGAACAGAGGCCTGCAGCTTCGGCAGCAGTTTCCTGATGGTGTCGACGGTTTCGATGACGTTGGCGCCGGGAACGCGCTGAACCGCCAGGATGATGGCCGGCTGCTTGTCGTACCAGCCGGCGAGCAGGTCGTTCTCCGGGGCCTCAATGGCCGTGCCGATGTCGCGGATCCGTACCGGCGAGCCGTTGCGATAGGCGATGATGAGGGCTTCATAGGCCGAAGGCTTCAGCAACTGGTCATTGGTGTTCAACGTGTAGGTGACGCGCGGGCTGTTGAGCGTGCCTTTCGGCTGATCGACATTGGCGGCCGCGATGACGCTGCGGACGTCTTCGAGGCTGATGCCGCGGGCGGCGAGCGCCTGCGGATTGACGCGGATGCGGATGGCCGGCTTCTGCTGGCCGCCGATGCCGACCAGGCCGACGCCCGGAATCTGCGAAATTTTCGGCAGCAGGATGTTTTCGGCGTAGGCGTCGACGGTCGTCAGCGGAAGCGAGTCCGACGTCAGCGCGATCAGCATGATCGGCGTCTCCGCGGGATTCACTTTCCGGATGGTGGGCGGATAGGGAATATTGGGCGGCAGATAGGGGCTCGCGGCGTTGATGGCCGCCAGCACGTCGGTCGCCGCGCTGTCGATGGTGCGCGAAAGCTCGAACTGCACGGTCAGTTGGGCGACGCCGAGCGCACTGGAGGAGGTGAGCTGGGTGACGCCGGGAATCTGGCTGAGCTGCTGCTCCAGCGGCGTTGCGACGGACGAGGCGATGGTCTGCGGATCGGCGCCGGGCAGTTGCGCCGAGATCTGGATGGTCGGGAAATTGACGTTCGGCAACGCGCCGACCGGCAGCAGCGGATAGGTCGCAAGGCCGCACAGCAGCAGTCCTGCCATCAGCAGCGCGGTTGCGATCGGACGCAGGATGAACGGCGCGGAGAGGTTCATGGAAGCGCGTCCTGCACGGAACTCTGCAGGTCGGCCTCGCGCGCGGCCTTGCCGTGCAGTTGCTGGACGCGGCTGCCTTCCTTGAGGCGGTACTGGCCGTCGACCACGACGACGTCGCCCGACTTCAGACCCTGATCGATCAGCGCCCGTCCGTCGCTGATCTGCGCGACGTGGACGGAACGCAGCTCGGCCGTCTGGTCCGCCTTGACGACATAGACGTAAGCGCCGGTCTGTCCTTGCTGGACGGCCGATCCGGCCACGGTGATGGCGTTCTTCTGCGTGTCCAGCAGCAGGCGGGCATTGACGAGCTGCCCCGGCCACAGCCGGTGGTCATGGTTTGGAAATTCCGCCTTGAGCTCGACGGTGCCCGTCGTCCCCGCGATCTCGTTGTTGACCAGCAGCAGCTTTCCTTCGCCAAGCATGATCTTGTTGTCCTGGCTATAGGCAATGACCTTCATCGGCCCTTTCGCCATCTGTTCCTGGACCGCCGGGATATCGGTTTGCGGAAGGGTGAAGAGCAGCGAGATCGGCTCGATCTGGGTGACGACGACGAGACCATTCGGATCGGTCGGATGAATCACGTTGCCGATATCGATCTGGCGGACACCGGTGATGCCGGGAATCGCCGAAGTCAGGCGCGTGTAGCTGAGCTGGACGTTGGCCTCGTCGATCTGCGCCTGGTCGGCCTGGACGGCCGCCTGTAGCTGCGCCACCTGGGCCTTCTGGGTTTCGATCAATTGCGGGGTGGCGTATCCCTTGTCGCCGAGCTTCGTGTAGCGGGAGAGATTGGCCTCGGCGTTCGTGAGCTGGGCCTGGTCGCGGCTGCGGTTGGCCGTCAGCTGCTCGATCTGGGCCTGATAGGGGCGCGGATCGATTTGCGCGAGCAGATCACCCGCCTTGACGGTTTGTCCCTCGGTAAAGGCGATCTGGACGATCTGCCCCTGAATCTGGCTGCGCACGACGTCGGTGTTGTAGGCGATCACCGTGCCGATGCCGCGCAGATAGATCGGGACGTCCTTGCCGGTGACGGTGGCCGCGACCACCGGGACCGCGGCCGGCACGGGTGCGGCTGCGACGACTGGCTGCTTGTTCTTGGCAAAGAACCAGAAGCTCGCTCCTGCCAGCACGGCGGCGAGCGCGACGAGCGTGATGGTGAGGATTCGTTTCACGGCGGTGCTCCTTCGATCTCAAGGATTGCCGGAGCTGTTGATGGAACCCGCACTGCCCGAAAGATCTGGGCCGGGTACGGGCGCGGCCGGGCTCAGTCCGCCGCCGCCGAGTTCAGTAGCGCCCAAGGGAAGCCCGGTGGGTCTGACCGATACAGAGGGCAGGGCAGACGGAGGTGTTTTGCTGTCGGCGCAAGAGAGCGATGCGCCTCCGGAAAGCCCGCCGCCGTCGAACAGGGCTCCGGGCGATCCGGTATTGCCGGATGCGGCACAGGTCCCCATGCCCTGCGAGGGAATGACGGGAGACACACCGCGCGTTGCAATTTCGCTCGATCCCAGCGGAATGGTCTCCGGCCGCGTGGAGCGCAAGGCGAGCGGCGACGTCGCGCGCATGCCGGCGGACGGCTGCATCTCCGGCGGTGTCGCCTGAGCGATTGCTGCGGCCGGCGCCAGCCATGCGATGCCGGTCGTGAGCGTCGCGCTCAGGAGGATCAATGTGACCTTGCGCCATCCAGGCTGTTGCGTGCTTCGCTCTTTCGATGAGAACCGTTCTCGCATGGGAAGTGCTCCGGCCAGATTGCGCTCATCCGACAATAGAGAGCCGCGGAAGCACCGGTATTTCCAGAATGCACGCCCCGCTCCCTGACGGCACGATGAGGGGAGAGTGTGACGTCGTTCCGGAGTTGCATCTTGCTGGTGCGGCAAAGCGCATCGCCTCGCCTTTGGCTGCGAAGCTCGTCAATTTCGGTCCCGCTATTCGAGCCCGAATGCGGACTGGTGCTTTCGCTATCTCAGCATAGCTCGGACGCGGGCGAGTTCCCGGTTGCATGCAGCCATGTTGCCGATGCGATCGGCAGCGCGAGCGCGGTCGAGCGTATCAAGCGCCGCCGTGAAATCAGGACCGTAGCGGTCCTCGACCGCCGCAAGCGATCGGGGCGTGGGCTGATAGCCGCGCATGGCGCCGAGGCTCTCGGGCGCCCAGCCATGTGAGTCGGCATTTTTCTCTATCGCCGCGTCCACCTGGGCTTGAACCCGTGCGATCGAATGCTTGCAGGAAGCTGCATGCGCTGGCGCGGCCGCGCATAGCAAGATGCAGATGGCGATCCGGCATTTCGCGGTTGATGTCATTTTCCAATCCTTTGCGCTGACTTCGAACGATGTCGGAAGCTCTGTCTTGAATGATCAAATCGTTGCCAATGGGCTTTCGCGTGCGTCACGCAATATCTGCGTACATGGTGCGCTCTCGATCCGTTGAAATGCGCGCCTTAGATAGAACGCAGGAGGGGGATGCGCGAGTAGCCATTCACATCGTCTCCGTTTCCCGGCGTGCGAACTGGCAAGAACAATTGTTTGAGGAAATACGCCGGCACCCTTCGAAGCTAGGGTCGCATCATTCCAACCTGGAGTGATCCGACATGAAACGCCTCAACGCCTGCCTGGCCTTCGCGGCCGCCTTTTCATTGCTCTCGGCCGCAGTCCCGGCGAGCGCGGAACCCCTGAAGAACATCGTCCTGGTGCACGGCGCCTGGGTGGATGCATCCGGATGGAAGCCGGTCTACGAGATCCTGACCAGGGAAGGCTTCCACGTCAGCATGGTGCAGGAGCCGGAGACGTCGTTTGCCGACGATGTCACGGCGGCGAAGCGGGTTCTCGATCTCCAGGACGGCCCCACGCTCCTCGTCGGTCACAGCTACGGCGGATCGATCATCACCGAGGCCGGCGTCCACCCCAAGGTCGTTGGCCTCGTCTACGTCGCCGCGCATGCGCCCGATGTCGGTGAAGATGAATCGGCGCTGGGCAAAAAGACGCCGAGCGTGCTCGCGAAGACCGAGGGCGCCATCAAGGTCACGCCGGACAAGTTCACCTATCTCAACCCCGTCGAATTCCCGAAGCTGTTCGCGCCGGATCTGCCGCGCGAGCGGGCGGAGTTCGCCGCGCGGTCCCAGGTTCTCGCCGCCACGCAAGTGTTCAGCACGCCGCTGACCGCGGCTGCATGGAAGACGAAGCCGAGCTGGGGCGTCGTCGCCGGCGGTGACCAGATCATCAATCCCGATCTCGAGCGCTGGTACTACGAGCGCGCCAAGAGCCACACCACCGTCATCCCGGGCGCCAGCCACTCGGTTTACGAGTCGCATCCCAAGGAAGTCGCGGCCGTCATCACCAACGCGGCCCGCAACGCCGAGAAATTCGCGGCCCGCTGAGCCATCGGATGGGCGCACGAATTCTGGCGGATCGGCTGCAAGGCCTGTCCGCCAGAACAACCAGATCGGCGAGATCGGAATACCCCACATGTTGATGTCCACGAACGCTGAAAGAAACACGACGACCTGGCAGCGTCACCGCGAGGCGCGCGATAGCAGGCTCGAGGCCGGTGCCAGGCTGGCGCGCGGCAAGATCGTGGAAGCGCGGGATGTGACGCGTCTGCTGGAAGCCGTCATTCGGCCGGGTGACCGGGTCTGCCTGGAAGGCGACAACCAGAAACAGGCGGATCTGCTCAGCCATGCGCTTCTTGCTGTCGATCTTTCCAAAGTGAACGATCTGCACATGGTGCAGTCGGGCGTCGTGCTGCCCGAGCATCTCGACCTGTTCGACCGCGGTGTCGCAAAGAAGCTGGACTATGCCTATTCGGGCCCGCAATCGGCGCGCATCGCGCGCATGCTGTTCGGCGGCAAGATCGAGCTGGGGGCGGTCCACACCTATCTCGAACTGTTCGCCCGATACTTTATCGACCTGACTCCGCATGTCGCGCTGATCGCTGCGGTCAGCGCCGACCGCGAAGGAAATCTCTACACCGGCCCGAACACCGAGGACACGCCGACCGTGGTGGAGGCGACCGCGTTCAAGGACGGGGTGGTGATCGCCCAGGTCAATGAGATTGTCGACGAGGTGCCGCGCGTCGACATTCCGGCAGACCGCGTCCATTTCATTGTCAAGGCCGACAAGCCGTTCTTCGTCGAGCCGCTTTTCACGCGCGATCCTGCCGCGATCACCGAGGGGCAGATCCTGACCGCGATGCTTGCGATCAAGGGCATCTATGCGCCCTATGGCGTGCGGCGGCTCAATCACGGGATCGGCTTCAGCACGGCCGCGATTGAGCTTCTGTTGCCGACGTTCGGCGAGAGGCTGGGCCTGAAGGGCAAGATTGCCACCCATTTCGCATTGAACCCGCATCCGGCGCTGATCCCCGCGATCGAATCCGGCTGGGTGCAGCAGATCCATTCCTTCGGCTCCGAGGTCGGCATGGATGAGTACATTCGGGCCCGGTCCGACGTCTATTTCACCGGGCCGGACGGCTCGCTCCGGTCCAATCGCGCGTTCTGCCAGACCGCCGGGCTTTATGCCTGCGACATGTTCATCGGCTCCACGCTGCAGATCGACCTGCAGGGAAATTCATCGACCGTCACCACCTCGCGCATCGCCGGTTTCGGCGGAGCGCCGAACATGGGGGCGGACGCCCGCGGGCGGCGTCATCCGAGCGAGCCTTGGCTGAAGGCCGGAGGAGAGGCCGATCCCGACAGTCCGGCCCTGTTGCGTCGCGGCCGCAAGCTGGTCGTGCAGATCGGCGAGACCTTCGGTGACAAGAACGTTCCGCTGTTCGTCGAGAAGCTCGATGCGATCGAACTTGCCGAGAAGCTGAGCCTCGAACTCGCGCCCATCATGATCTACGGCGACGACGTCACGCACATCGTTACCGAAGAAGGTGTCGCAAATCTGCTGTTGTGTCGCAACGCCGGGGAGCGCGAACAGGCGATCCGTGGCGTGGCCGGCTATACCGAGGTCGGCCGCAGGCGGGACCGAAACATGGTCGAGCGCCTGCGCCAGCGCGGCGTGATCCGCCGCCCTGAGGATCTCGATATCAACCCGCTCGATGCAGATCGCAGCATGCTGGCCGCGCGTTCGATCAAGGATCTCGTGCGCTGGTCGGGCGGGCTCTACGCGCCGCCGTCGAAATTCAGGAACTGGTGAGGACGGAGCGCCATGGAAGATCTCAGTTTTCAACACCGGGCTCGCGGGCGTGCCGGCGGCAGCAGGCAGAACGCGATTGTAGGCGTGGTCGCCTCGGGAAATCTGGAAGTGCTTGTCGAGCGCACCTTGCCGGATGCGGAATGCCGGCTGGAAATCAAGACTGCGGCCGTGGGCTTCGGCGAGGTCTGGACCGCCGTCATCGGCGATTTCGTCGAGCGCTATTCGCCCGGCGGCCTCCGGTTCTCCATCAATGACGGCGGTGCGCGCCCGGACACGGTGTCGCTTCGCCTGGCGCAGGCCGTTCGGTTGATCGAGGAGGACGGCCGATGACCGCTCCGCTCCACGTTGCTCCGGCCGAACGTATCAGCTCAACCAGCTTTAATGAAGCATCGGCGCGCACGAGGGTGGAACTGCTGCTCGATCCCGGCAGCTTTGTCGAGTTCATCGGGCCGGAAAAGCGCCAAATCAGTCCACATCTGAGGATATTCGACCTTCCCGAGCAATTCGATGACGGCATCGTCGTCGGGCATGGCCGCCTCGACGGTTCGCCGGTTTTCATCGCCGCACAGGAAGGGCGTTTCATGGGCGGCGCCTTCGGCGAGGTGCATGGCGCCAAGTTGACGGGGCTGCTGCGCGCTGCGCGCCAGATCAGGTCAACTCCGGTACTGATCCTGTTCGATACCGGTGGTGTCCGATTGCAGGAAGCCAATGCCGGCGAACTTGCCATCGCCGAGATCATGCGCGCGGTGATGGAAGCGCGCACCGCCGGCGTGAAGGTCATCGGCCTGATCGGCGGGCGCGCCGGATGCTACGGCGGCGGCGGCTTGATGGCGGGCTGCTGCTCCGCGCTCGCGGTGTCTGAACCCGGACGCATAGCGGTGTCAGGCCCCGAGGTCATTGAAACCAATCGCGGCGTCGAGGAATTCGACTCCCGCGATCGCGCCCTGGTCTGGCGCACCATGGGAGGCAAGCACCGTCGGCTCCTCGGCGCTGCCGACGTCTTCACCGACGATACCATGCAGGATTTTCGCGAGGCTGCACTCGACCTGCTCGGCCTCGTCGGGTCGTTTGGACTCGACAAGCTGAAGGCCGAGCAGATGCGCCTTGGCGACAGGTTGCGACGCTTCGGTGCTTGCGAAGATGCCGTCGACATCTGGACGGCGGAAGGCATTGCGCATGCGGAAACGGTTCCTGAATTGTCGGCCGACCAGTTTATCGCGCTCGCCAATCGGATCGGGAGGACCAGCCGTGACGCTCGATAACATTCTTGCCTCGCTCTTCCCGGGCGGTCATGACGTCAGAAGCGTCAACGGTGTCATTTTCGGCTCGGCGGTGTTGCGATCCGGCGCCAGGACGCTGGTCATTGGCGTTGCTGATCGAACCGCCATCGGCGTCGACGAGGCCATCAGACTTTCCGGATACATCCTGGACTCCCTCGATCAGGGAAGCGGGCCGATCCTGGTCCTCGTGGATAGCGACAGTCAGCGGATGAGCAAGCGTGACGAGCTGCTTGGCCTGAACGAATTCCTGTCGCATCTCGCGAAGGTGCTGATCTATGCGGACATGAATGGCCGCCCGACCGTCGGCCTTCTGTACGGGCATTCGGCTGCTGGCGCTCTGCTGGCGACCGGGCTCGCAACCCGCGTGCTGGTGGGGCTGCCTGGCGCCGACCCTGCGGTGATGGATTTGCCGTCGATGGCGAAGGTTACCAAGCTGTCGATCGAGACACTGCAGGAAAAGGCGAAGTCGACACCGGTGTTCGCCCCCGGCCTGTCCAATCTCGCCCTGATGGGGGCCGTTCACATGGTCTGGAACAATGCCGCCTCACTCGCTGACCAGATGGAGGCGTTGTTGGCCGACATGCCGGCTGCGCACGATCGCCGGGACGCGCTCGGCAAGGAGCGTGGCGGCCGCTTGAAGGCCGCCGATATCGCGGAGCGTGTTGGTGAGCTGGCCCTGCAAACCCGGTGAACGTCCGATCGGTCGTCACGACCTGGTCTTCGTCAGTCCGGAAGGCTGGCGCGCGATGCTCGCCACGCGCGGCGATCTCGCAGCCGATCCTCTCGTCGCGCGCTGGTCGGACAGGGGATGGCCTGCGATCAGGCGGCGCGCCATGCCAGGCGAGGCGTCCGGCGTGGCCTTGGGCCTGCCGTTGCCGCCCTCTGCCGGCAAGAAGCGGCTCTGCCTCCTCCTGCAATCCGCCGATATCATTTCGGTTGCGAGGCCTCCCTTGCTGGATGACGCGCGCGCGTCGGCGCCGCGCTCCTGGTGGCCCGCGCTTGACCGTCTTGACGAGCTCGCGTTCCACCACTCGGTGGAAGCGCGGGCATTTGGAAGCCTGGCGTGGCGGGCACTGACGGGACTCGACTACCTGACCGACCGGTCCGACCTCGATCTCTTGCTGGATGTCGGTCGTGATGCCGATCTCGATCGCCTCGTCACCGATGTGGCGGCGATCGAGACCGATGCGCCGATGCGGCTCGACGGCGAGCTGATGCGCGAGGATGGCGCTGCGGTGAACTGGCGCGAATTCCACGCTGGCGCCGGAGAGATCCTGGTCAAGGCCATCGAAGGTGTCCGCCTGCTGGACAGGGACCTCTTCATTTCGGAAAGGACGAGATCATGACCATCGCGCTCGCGCGAGGCGTGGGGCGGGCCCTTCCGCGCCAGGCGCTAATACCTTGCGATGTCTCTGCGATCGGCGACAGCGCCGCCCGATGTCTTGTCATGGAATTGGAAACCTGGCCGAAGCCGGGGCTCGTGAGCCACATCGACCGCGGCAGTCATGATGATATGGATGCCGGCACGTTTCGCCGCAGCGCCGCGGCCATCAAGCCCTATTTCCAGCGTCTCGCCGATGCGGGCGCGCTTGGTTGCGGCATGGGACGGCTGAGGATCATCGGCCTCGAAGCCGAAGATGCAATGCTCGCGGCGACGTCCGGGGTCAACACGCATCGCGGCGCGATCTTCGGGCTCGGCCTGTTGTGCGCGGGGGCCGGTGCGAGAGCAGGCGGATTGGTCGATCCCGAATTCCCGTTGGGCGATGTCGTCGCACGACTCTGGGGCGCCAGCATACTCGATGGTCCGGTGTTGCTGCGCAGCCATGGCAGCGAGGCTCGCCGCCGGTTTCACGCAGGCGGTGCGCGCCTCGAGGCTGCCAGGGGATTTCCAAGCATCTACCAGATCGGCTTGCCGGCCCTGCGGAGTGCGGCGCGCGTCAACCCCAACGACGCGGAAGCCGCCCGCGTCGAAGCGTGCTTCGCCCTGATTGCCTCGGTCGAGGATACAAATCTGCTTCACCGCGGCGGGCTCGAGGGCCTTCGCTTTGCGCGCCGCATCACCCGGCACTTCCTCGATACCGGTGGCGTGCGCAGACCTGGCTGGCGCACACGGGCGCAATCGGTCCACGAAAGCTTCGTCGCCCGGCGTCTCAGCCCGGGCGGGGCAGCCGATCTTCTTGCCATGACGCTCTTCGTCGACGCTCACGACAGGCCAAACCCATGACGTCCAATGCAATCGTGATGGCGCTGGTGCCGGTCTTCTTTGTCCTGTTGCTTGGGTTTTTCGCCGGAAGGTTCCGCATCGTCGACAGCCATCATGTCGACGGTCTCAACGCGCTCGTGATGAATTTTGCGTTGCCGGCGTCACTGTTCGCCGCGACTGCGTCGGCCTCGCGAAGTCAGATGATCGCGCAGGCCCCGCTCTTTCTGGCGTTCGGCCTGACGATGCTGCTGCTTTATCTCGCCTGGTATTGGTCGGCGCGCAGCTTCTCCGGCGTGTCCAGGTCCGATGCCTCGCTACAGGCTCTGACGATCGGCTTCCCAAATCTTGCCGGTGTCGGTCTGCCGGTCCTGTCGTCCATGCTGGGGCCGGGCGGCGCCGTCCCGGTTGCCGTCGCACTGGCCTCAGGCTCCATCCTCATCAGTCCGCTCACCTTGATCATGGTGGAGATGAACGCCGGCAAGGCGCATGGCGCCGACGTGTCGGGACGGCAAGTTCTGACGGCAGTCCGGCGTGCGCTGACCAAGCCGGTCGTCCTGGCGCCCGCGCTCGGGATTCTGCTTTCGTTGTCAAACTTGGATCTCGACGCACTTGCGCATGCCTGCCTCGCGCTGATCGGGAATGCGGCCGCCGGGGTAGCGCTGTTCCTGACGGGCCTCATTCTATCCGCGCAATCGTTTCGGCTCGATTGGAGAGTCGTTGCTGCAACGGCGGCGGCGGACGTCATCCGGCCGTTGCTGGCCGTTGCGGTCGTCTACATCTTTCGGGTCGCTCCGGACACGGCGAAGACGACGATTCTGCTCGCCGCGGTGCCATCGGGCTTCTTCGGTATTCTGTTTGCCGTCAACTATCGGCTGGATTCCACGACGGTGGGTTCCATGGTCATCGCGAGCACCGGATTCAGCGTCGTGACCATGACGATCGCCATCGCCATCCTGTTCTCTCACTAGGCAACGTCGATGGCGCTTGCAATTCTGTGCTCGGGGCAGGGCCGGCAACATCCGGATATGTTCGCGCTGACGGCCGATGCGCCGGAAGCCGCGGGCCTGTTTGCACATGCGGCGAAATTGCTGGGTGGCAAGGATCCCCGCGATTTCGTTCGCAGCGGGTCCGATGAAGCCCTGCATCGCAACCGTACCGGCCAGATCCTGTGCACCTTGCAGGCGCTGGCCGCCGCAGCCGCGCTCGGCGTTGACATGCCCCGCGGCGCCATCGTCGCCGGCTACAGCGTTGGCGAGGTCGCGGCCTGGGGCGTCGGAGGCCTGCTCGAAGCCACCGACACGCTCGATCTCGTGGCACGCCGGGCGGAAGCCATGGATGCCGTCACGCAGGCCGGCGATGGATTGATGTTCGTTCGTGGGCTCTCCCGTGACGACATCGATCGCCTGTGCGAGCACTACGGCGCTGCGGTCGCCATCGTCAATCCGGGCGATGCCTTTGTGATCGGCGGAGGCCGTGAGGCGCTGCAGGCGATCGCTGGAGCAGCGAGCTCGATGCACGCCGCAAGGGTCGTGCCTTTGCCGGTCGAGGTTGCCTCCCATACCGCGCGGCTCGTCGCTGCATCGGCGGCGTTTCGGGAGAGCTTGCGTCTGGTGTCCGCGAAATTCCCGCCGGCAGCCGATGCGCGCATCCTGAGCGGCATCGATGGCGCGCCGGTCATCTCGGTCGAGAACGGCCTCGACAAGCTGGCGGCGCAGATATCGCAAACGGTGCAATGGTCGAATTGCCTGCAAGGCTGCATCGAAGCGGGCGCAACGGCGTTCCTGGAATTCGGGCCGGGGCGTGCGCTGAGCGCGATGGTCGCGGACACCTGGCGCGACCTTCCGGCACGATCGCTGGACGATTTCAGGAGCCTGCAAGGCGTGCGTGCCTGGCTTGCGCATCATCTCGGCAGCTAGAACGCATCGTATGACCCGGTCGAAAAAAGGGGCCGTCCTTCGGGGGAGGACGGCCCCAGGAGGCTCGCATGCCCGGGAGGAGGGAGGCTGGAGCCGTAGCTAAGCGCTTGCAACTGGAGCATCGTCGATCGGGTGGACAAAGTATTTCGCAAGCGGAGCCTGTTTCTCATTTCGCATGATTCATACTGCTGTTCCGGCACGATACGAGTCGCCGCTTTGCTGGCCGAAGCCCGCGCGCCGAAGGCTGGGGACCGAAGGCAGTTCGTTTCGCCTGGCGCATCGCCAGCGCGCGGGCGTATCGCCCGTGATGCGCTTGAAGACGGTCGAGAAATGCGCCTGCGTGCAGAAGCCCACGGCGAGCGCGACCTCGGCCAAAGGCGTCTCGGTATTCGACAGCAGCGATTTCGCGTGTTCGATGCGCTGATGGAGGAGATATTCGCGCGGTCGATATCCCGTCGCGGCGCGAAACTGCGCCGCAAAGTGCATGCGGGACAGGCCTGCGACGTTGGCCAGATCCGACAGGCTGATGCAGCGGTCGAAATGCGTCTTGACATACTCCTCGACGCGCCGGAGCCGCCATTTCGGCAGCGCATTGACTTTCGTGCGCGGCAATTCGCGCCGGGCAACATGCATCGCCAGTGCCTGGCCGATGCAACGCGCAAATTCCTGGTCGGTCGAGTTGCCGCGTTCAGTCAGCGCTTTTGCCAGCTGATCGGCGAACGGATCGCGCAACAGGACAAGGTCGTTCAGGCCTTCGGCCGTGGCGGACTCCGTTCCCGGTTGCGGCGATGGAAAGCAATTGGCAGATACGTGGAAGTGCAGGAAATCGCACGGTGCATGGAACTGCGCACTGAGCTGCTTCGACGGTGCGCCGACATACAGCGTGCCCGCTGGCATGATGCCGTCGAAGACGGTTTGATTGCCCCTGGTCAGCTTGAGGCGCGTCGTCTTCAAGGCGACCGAGAAGAAGTATCGGTCGGGAGGCGTTGTCGCTTCCTCCTGCCGGATGGCAGTTCCCGCATAGCTCCAGCGCGAGATCGTGATGTCCTCGGCCGCCGCGCCGACGCTGTGCTCCGGCCGCCGCCATTTTCGTTCGTGGTGAAACGCATGCGTCTCCTGGGGGAGATCCGGTTCGCAGTGGCTGTCTGGATAGCTCAACCAGGCGCTAGCCGTTTGCATGTCGGTGAGCATTTGTTCGTCCTTTTTTCTTTGAGTCCCGCTGCCGTCGTGACGATTGCCGGACTGCCGAATGCAACAAGTCGATGGCTGGACGATAGGCCTGGCCCTGCCGCAAAGCTCGTTATCGATGCTAAAGGAGTGTTAGATTTTGCAAATGCACAAAGCGCGACCGCATGTCATGAAGTGACAATTAGATCAAATAAATCAGATGCTTGTCGCTCTGGATCCGCCCTTGCCGGGTTGTTAAAATGCGGCATAACGCAAATGCGATGACAGGCGGGGCGCAGCGCCTCTCATATGAGTGTGCCGGTTTGAGCGGATTTTAGGGAATGCGCGGAGAGGCGTCGATGCCGGGGGTGAGGCCTGGCTCGAGTTTCGTCGCCGAGGGAATTGCAGGCTCCCGCGAATAGGGGAGCGCTTGCCCCTCAGGGCGTCGTTGGGACATGCCCTGCAGGCAGTTCGGACGCGGCGGATGCTCTTCTCCGAACAGATCGGATATGGGATCGGCGAGGGTGGCACGGAATTGGCCAAACCAGGTTTGACGATTGCTGGCGTCGGGCTCCCGGATCGTTACCGTTGCCGTCATGCCGGAGACAAGTGGGACATCCGGCGGCACGGTGTCGATGGCAACGCGAACCGGCACGCGCTGGGCAAGGCGAACCCAGGTGTAGATGGGATCGACGTTGGGCAAGCCTTGTGTGCCGGCGGCGGCGTTCGATACGCTGACGCCGCGAGTCACCGTCTCTACGTGGCCCAGAATCGGCTTGCCGTAGCCAACCAATTGCGCCTCTGCGCGATCGCCGACGCAGACACGCGCCATCTTGGTCTCTTCGAAATAGCCGTCGATCCAGAAACTGTTGGAATCGATGACGGAGACGTTGCCCACGCCGGTGACGGCGTAGTCGCCAACCCGCAGCAGAAGGTTGGTGACGTAACCATCGACGGGACTGACCACATTGGTCCGCTTCAGGTTCAACTCCGCCTGTGCGAGCTGGTGGGCCGCCGCCTCAAAGGCAGCTTTCGCCTGGATCGCGTTACCTGCATAGATCTGCTGCTCCTCGGGCGTCGTGGCCAGATTGGACAGGTGTTGGCGGCGGACAGACAAGGCTTGCTTCACTTCCAGATCTGCTGCCCGCTGGTCGACCAGGGCCTTGCCGACGCGCACCGCCACGTCGAAGTCGAAGGGGTCGATGACATAGAGAAGGTCGCCCTTGTGGACGAACTGGTTGTCGGCCACTCGCAGCTCGACGATCTTGCCCGATACTTGCGGTGCGACGTTGGCGACCTGGACGCGGACACTGCCGTTCCGCGTCCAGGGAGCAGTCACATAATGCTGCCACGTCGCCACCGCGATCAGGATCGCGACAAGCGCAATCCCGACCGTCGCAAGATGCTTGCCGGCCACGACGACAAACCGTCTGATGGTTTCACGCCGTGGCATCGTGGAAGACGCCGCCTGCGACGGAGGCTTGCTGCCGTCAAACGCACGATTGCTGTTATCGCGAGCCGCGAGCTCCGACAGGATGGAGCGATCGACGACATCGCCGGCGCTGGCTTGCGCTCCGCTTGAGATTTCGCCGTGGCGCAGTGTGATGCGATCTCGGGGCAGGGCAGTTTCCATGCCTTTCTCCCTAGAAAAACAGCCCGAGCAAACCGAATATCGCTACGTAGAGGCTGAGTTCGGCTAACGAAGGGTTGCTGAAAAGCCTTGCAAATCCAACAACGTGCAGCAGAGGGCGCAGCAGCAGGAACATCAGCAGCGCCGTTGCCGCGTAAGTGACGATGGGGGCGATGAGGACGCCACCAAGGACGAGTTCCCGATAAGTGTGCGTCATAGCTGCTTCCTTTGGCTTGAGCCGGTTGCGGGCTGTGAGGGGTCAAACGCGACGCTTGCCAGAACGAGTTCGGCAACGGCCGAATTGGCGAACCGATTGCTTTCGGCTGCTGCGCGGCGCAGTGCCTCAGCAGCCGCCAGGATTGCTCGTCCGTTCCGCAAAGTGAGGGCGTCTTGTACGGCGCGCGCCGCATCGGCGAGAGGACTGGCTGCCAGCCGTCCCAATTCGGCACGGCATCGTCGCAGTATCGCCGCCCGGTCGAAGCAGCGCATGGCTTCGACAACAACCTGATCGTTGCACGCTGAGGTGTCGTTCGCCGTTATGATCTGCTCGATCCGCGTCGCATCGCGGAACGCAGCTTCCTCGGGCGCAAGATGACGGCTTTGCCCTGCATTGATGCCGCTCAGCTCGGTGCGGGCCTCGCCCAGCAGCAGCCGGATCCGACGATCACCCGACAGGGAAGGGAGGAGGAGCTGTGCCGCAAAGACCAGGACCGAAGAGAGGCAGGCAAAGAGGCACGTAACCAGAAACACCTGCGGATCGTAGCTCTGCGGATTGGTTGGCGCGAGGACGACGAGCGTGAAGACCAAAGTGAGGCGGCCGAGCGATGACAGCGTGCGGTTTGGCAGCGAGATCAGGAGTGCCAGGCCGATGATGACAGGGGCCAGACCGATCGCCAGCAACTGAAACTCGGACACGCCGTTGAAGACGAAGTATTTCAGGATGCCGGCCAGCAGGCATGCGATGGGCATGGCGATAACCGCCTGTATCGTGAAGCCGCGTGGATTGGGTGCGGTCGAACCGAGGCCAATAATAACTGCGACAAGCGACAGACAGATCTCGGTGTTCGGCCAACCTGCCATCACAAAGAAGATTGCAGCCAGCGCGAAGTAGATTGCTGCTCTCACGCCACTTTCGGCTGCGATGCGACGCGAGCGGTACAAAGGCGCCCGCCATTGCCGGATCGGGTCTGTTCCGGCCCGCAGGGCATCGAGGCTGCTGCGCGCGTCCGTGTTCTTCCGGATGATCTCGCTGCGGAGCCAGACCCGGCACATTTTTATCAGGCCAGACGCGCCGACATCCCGGTCCGCAGGCCGGCCCGTCGTGGATGTTGCCGGCAACGCTGCAAATGCACGGGTGAGGAACAACACGCTCACGAGGTCCACCATCGCGGAACGCGCGGCTGCGCTTCTTGCCGCTCCGCTACTCGATTCCGCGGCAAGGCTCGCAATCTCCGGACGCAGGGCCGCAATATCGCGTAACATGCCTGCCGCGATCGGCGCGGATGAAACCCCGCCGCCGGCGATATCTTGAGCAAAGTCCATGACCCGATGATGCAGCGCGCCGAGGCGGGCAGCGAGAACCGGATGGTAATCCGGCGCGCCGAGCGTGTCGTTGACCAGCGCCACCGCAAGAACGCCGATGGCGATGGCAGCGCCTCGTGCGACGCCGCTCGGGAACACCTGCAACGGGCTATCGATCTGCTGAACGGCGATCAAGGCGACGGTGATGCAGCAGAGCGCCGCCGCATAAGCGCGATTGCCGTCGAGCATCCCGGCCGCATACACACAAAGTCCGATCCAGATGCTGAAGACGGCGAGCAGGAGACCGCCAGTTTGGGAAAAGGTGCCGGCGATCGCGATCGATGCAGCGACACCGATAAAGGTTGCGAGCAGCCGATAGCCGGCCTTTTCGAAGCCTTGGCCGCGGGTGGGCAGCGCCAGGATCGCTACCGTGATTGCAGCCGAGGAGGGGGCTTCGAGCTGGAGCCAGAAGCTGGCATAGAGGGCGACAAGCGACGCCAGCCACACGCGAATCGCAAACGCCCAGGAGCTCGCAGGAAATCCGGCGAAGACCAAGGGCCGCGCTTCGGTGACGGTACTGGTGGCGTTCATCTGCATCGGGCATCATCCGCTGGCAGAGCGGCTTGTGGCGGGCTCTGCCAATATCGTAAAGTCGTCAGCAGTATGAGGTTGCGGTCCGCGCCGGTATTTCCAGTCCACCAACCAGCTTACAAGAATGCACGCCGGGTTCGGCGAAGCCGCCCGTCGTGCTTGCCGACTGAGGATGGACTATCGCGGCGTGAGACCCTCGACGCCTCTTCGCGGCAACGGATGATTTCTCCGTTGGTCGTGTTGCTTTCAACTTTTGCGAAAATCATCCTCGCGAACGTTGCGCGGTAGCGATGCACATGAAGAAATCGTCGATCGAACAAGCGACGATGGAAATTCGAAAGAGTCGAACACGGGACGGCGTTAGGTTCAAGGATGAGAGATCCGCTTCTGAAGAAGCGCCTTGTCCATAGGCGGTATGCGGGCTGGTAGGTCTGATCAATCGAAAATGGACGATCTCTCGCAGAACGATGGTCGCCTTCACACAAGACGGCCATCGGGTTGCGCGTCGGCCGCTTCGACGCGAATTTGCAGACTGTCATATTTTTGTCATGTGTCGGCGCGACGGGCTTATTCGCCGCCAATGATGGGATGCTGCTGTTTGCGGCAACGAGGGCGACCAGCACGTCCTTCCGATTCTTCATCAGCTTTGAATTAGCTTTGAGCAAGGCGCATAGCGGCAAGGGTAGCTGACGCGCCTGTGATCAACCCTGACTGGAGTCCGGGTAGCTATTCTAGTATCCAGACCACGATAGGAGCGTCCTTCAGGCGAATAGCCAAGGGTGAATTAGCTCTTAAATTGTTCCGAATTGAGCGTAACTGGGTAGCCGACCTCGATCATGATGCCTAACGAAGGAGATCGTCAGTCCAACGCCGCCGTGTCGTTTGGTCCATTCAAATTGTCCATGGCGCAGCGACTGCTTGAACGAGACGGCACCCCGATTCCTTTAGGTGGTCGGGCCCTCGATATTCTCATCGTTCTGGTTGAGCACGCAAATGAGATCGTGACCAAGGACGAGCTGCTCAAACGGGTCTGGCCGAACATAAATGTCGGCGAAGGATCCCTCCGCGTTCACGTTGCTGCCCTTCGCAAGGCGCTTGGGGATGGAGAGGGGGATGCGAGATATCTGGCCACGCTGACAGGACGTGGTTATTCCTTCGTTGCGCCGGTCGCTCTCTCGAATGAGGCCAGGCCGGTGGCGCGGGCTGTTCAAATGCCCGAACAGCTCCAGAAACTACCGGCCCGTTCGACGCGAATGGTCGGTCGCGATGAAATTGTCCACGAGATATCGCAGCGGCTGGAGGCCGACCGTTTCGTCACCGTCGCCGGACCGGGCGGGATTGGCAAGACCACCGTCGCTGTCGCAGTGGCTCGTCATTTGCTCGAAAACTTTGCGGGCGACGCCTGCTTCTTCGATCTCGGACCGCTAAGCGATCCTCTGCTTGTGCCGGGCGTGGTTGCTTCGACACTGGGTCTCTCCGTTCGATCAAGCGATCCGGTGCCGGCCATCATCAGTTTTCTGCGAGACCGGCGGGCACTGCTGGTCCTGGATAGCTGCGAACACGTTATCGATGTAACGGCGGCGTTGGCCGAACGCATCTACGCCGAAGCGCCGACCGTGCACATCCTCGCAACGAGCCGGGAGTCACTGCGCGTCGGCGGGGAGCAGGTCTATCGATTGCCGCCACTGAGCGTCCCGACTTCGACCGCATACTCGGCAGCAAGCGCATTGGACTTTCCGGCGGTTCGACTGTTCGTGGATCGCATGAGTGCAGGCGGTCGCCCTATCGAATTGAACAATAGCGGTGCCGCTATCGTTTGTGAAATATGCCACCGGCTCGACGGCCTGGCCCTGGCCATTGAGCTTGCCGCCGGCCACGTCAATACCTACGGCCTGCAAGGAACCCTGGATCTTCTTGCCGACCGATTCAACGTCATACAGGGAGGCCGGCGTACTGCGCTGCCTCGGCACCAGACCCTTCGCGCCACGCTGGACTGGAGTTATGACCTTCTTTCCCAGGCTGAGCGGCTGATCCTGCGCCGCCTCGCCGTTTTTGCCGGCCCTTTCGGACTGGAAGTCGCCCTTTCAGTGGTGGTGGACGATCAGATTGACCGCGCACAAGCGATGAACGGGCTTGCAAGCCTGGTCGACAAGTCGCTGATCGCCGTCTGTACGGGGAGCGCGACGTCACGTTCTCCATACAGGTTGCTTGACACCACGCGCCGCTATGCTGCGGCCAAGCTCACCGAAAGTGGAGAAGCGGAGCGGATTGGACGCCGCCACGCGGACTGTTATCGTGAGTTGTTCGAGCAGACCGATGCCGGCTCCACGGCATATGCCGACCATCTCGACAACGTGCGCGCCGCGCTGGAATGGAGTTTTTCCGAGAGCGGCGATACCAGGATCGGCGTCGCCCTTGCCGCAGCCTCGAGCCGGCTTTTTCTTGAAATGTTGTTGTTGGCCGAGTGTCAGCAATGGGCTGAGCAAGCCATTTCGGCATTCGAGGAAGTTGACCTCGGAACCTGGCGGGAGATGAAACTCCAGGCCGCCCTCGGTCAATCGCTGATGTTCGCCAGGGGAAACGATGACCGCGCCCGCCGGTCGCTTGTGAGAGGCCTCAAACTTGCTGAGGACCTCCAGGACCTGCGCACCCAACTGCGACTTCTCGGAAGGTTGGGCTTGTTCGACCACAGAACTAGAGACACGTCCAACGCGCTCCTGCTTGCGACCCGCAGTGCCGAAGTGGCTGCGCGGATAGGCGATCCGGCATGTATCGCGGAGGCAAACTGGAATCTCGGTTTCTTCAACTACTATAGCGGGGATTTGCTGACTGCCGAGAAGAACTGGAAGGCCTGCTTGTCGGCAAGCACCATGTCCGGCATCGATCCGGAAAATCGAAGTGTGGACCGCGATACGCGCGTGCGTGCGCGTTGTGGGTTCGCGGCGATCCGCTGGCTCCGCGGTTTTCCGGAGGAGGCTACGAAGATTACCAAAGAGGCGATAGCGGAAGAAGCTACCTTCAAGGATCCGTCTACCCTCTGCATCTGTCTCCTGTTTGCCGGGGCCACCCTTCTGCGGATCGGAAACAGATCCGATGCGGAGGAGGTGATAGAGCGCCTGATCGCCAAGGCGAGGAGCTATTCCTTTGCGCCCTATGAGGCGGCCGGTATCGGCTTCCGCGGCATGCTGTCGATTGGCCGCGGCCAGGTTGAGGCGGGCATTGCGACTCTGCGGAGGGGCGTGGAAATGTTGCATGCCAATCGCCAGGAATTGCAAGTTCCGGTGCTGTTGGGCGGTTTGGCGGAAGGCCTGGCGGCGTCGGAACGATTCGATGAAGCGTTGGCGATCATCGATGAAGCTATCGCCAAGGCTGAGCAAAACAAGGAATCGTTCTTCAGCCTTGCGGAATTTTGGCGCATCAAGGGAGAAATCCTCCTCTCAGCGTCTGCCTCGAACGTATCAGCAGCAGATGGCTGTTTCCTTCAGGCGATCGAGGAGGCAGGCCGGCAAGGCGCTCTGTCGTGGGAGCTGCGTGCTGCAACGAGTCTGGCTCGATCCCACGTCCGGCAGAACCGGCTCGACGAGGCGCGGAGCCTTCTGACACGCGTCTACGACAGGTTCACCGAAGGCTTCGGTAGTTGCGATCTGAGGGCGGCCAGGTCGCTACTCGACAAAATTGAGCATCTCCAGACGGCGGCCGAGTGACCTGGCCTGCCGTGGCTTCGGGCTAAGCAACACAAGGATGGAATCATGCCGGCACGTCAAAGCGAGAAAAGTGCGTGTACGGGTTTCTGATCAACGTCTCCGCTAATGCCGATCGCACGAGGGTCGGGGGTCTCCGGAAGGTTGGCCTGCGATTCCCGACCGTCCGAAGATATCGACTAACTATAGAATATTCCGCCATCCACGTTGAGTGCCTGGCCGGTCACAAATGCCGAGTCGTCCGAAGCAAAGAACGCGACGGGACCAACAACGTCTTCCGGTTCGCCGAGTCGATGCAGGTCGGTGATCTTTTCGAAATACGTTACCCGTTCCGGATCGCGTAAATTGCTGCGACCCATCTCCGTCAGGATGATGCCGGGACACACGGCATTGACGGTAATTCCGTGGCCGCCGAACTCCATGGACGTGACGCGCGTAAAGCCGACCACGGCGGATTTTGATGCGGCATAGTGTGACTGCCCTGGCCCGCCTGTGCGTGCGGCGAGGGATGCTATGTTGACGATGCGTCCATAGCGGCGTTCCTTCATATGCGCCACGACGGCCTGGGTCATCTGGAAGACGCCGCGAACGTTGACGGCAAAAGTCTGATCCCAGAGTTCCGGGGTCAATTCGTCGATCATTGCCAGTTTCAGGATTCCCGCATTGTTGACGAGAACGTCGACATGTCCAAGGCCCTGTACGGCTTCGGACACCACGCGCTGACAATCGCCGACATTGCTGACATCGGCCAGGACGGGGATGCACTGTCCGCCCAATTTCTTCACCTCGGCGATGGTCTCCAGCAGAGCCGCCTCTTGGAGCGGGATGTCGTTTAACGCGAGGTTGTAGCCCCGATTGGCCAATCCGATGGCAATCGCGCGCCCGATGCCGCGGCTGGCCCCTGTCACGATGGCATGTCTGGTCATGTTGTGCTCCTGTTTCGATAAGCGTGATGCGATGGACTAAGAGCGACCGGCGCCTCGGACCGGCAGAGTATTCATTGCGTGGATGGTGTCTTCGAATGACACGAGATTGGCTCCGGAGCCCAGGCCCGTTGCGACGATGGCGGCCGTTGCCGTCGCCAGCTTTGCGCAATCGAGCAGATCCCAGTCGCGGACCAGTCCGGCAATGAAGCCGCCCGTGTATGAGTCGCCGCAGCCGGACGTGTCGCGCACCGCCACTTCGAACGCCTGCAATCCGAACTGCCGCCCTTCGCGGGTCATGACGAAGGATCCATTCTCTCCCAGCGAGATGGCACAGGCGCCGGCGCCCTTGTCGATGAAGAATCGCGCGCAAGCCGCGGGATCGTCGGTTCCGACCATGGCGTGGGTCTAGTCGATGCTCGGCATGAAGAAGTCGACATAGGGCAGCAGCGGTTCGACCAGCGCCAGCGTCTCGCGTCGTGCCTGGATCAGGTCGAGCGTCGTGATGCAGCCGGCCGCCTTGGCGTCCCGCAGCAACGCCACCGACGGAGCGCCGTCCATCGCCAGCAGAGAGCCAACGCCGCCAAGATGCAGCACCTTGCTCTGGCAGGCGGCCGTCTGCGCCTCGGGCGAGATGCGCCAGCGAGCAGAAGCGCCCCTCGCATGCAAGACCGGACGCGATCCGTCGGGTCGGATGGGCAGGATCGTCGCTGACGTCGGGGCGCCGGGCATCCGCTCCATGAGGGAGATATCGATGCCCTCGCGCTCCATTGCATTCAGCACCCAATCGGCCTTCTCGTCGGTGCCCACCGCGCCGATTGCGCGAGCCTTCAGGCCTAGTCGTGCGCATGGCACGACCGTTCCACCGGCGGTGCCGGCGACGGTCAGTCGTATTTCATCGATCAGCGCGCGACCGCCGCCGGTCGGGATTTCCGTGACCGGAACGCCCAGAATATCCAGAATGTAGGTGCCGCAGACGCTGACGTCGTGTGGGTGTGCCATGAGGCTTGTCTCGCAGTTGACGGTGCTGAGTTGTTAATTTGAATGCGCCGAGGTCTTTTGCGTGCCGTCGCTGTCACGCAAGCCATATTGTCCCCATCGCCTGAGGATGCTGTCGATCTCTTCGTCCGGCAGCAGCGGCGCCGCGCCGAGTTGCAGGCAGCCGTGATATTGCTTGGCGAGCACTTCGACCTCCACCGCGAGCCACAGGGCCTTGCGCAGGTTCGGACCGATCGCGATCAGCCCGTGATGGGCCAACAGGCAGGCGCGGCGATAACGAAGCGCGTCCAGGGCCGCGCGTGACAGCTCCTCGGTGCCGTATTGGGCGTATGGCGCGCATGGGATGTCGTTGCCGCCGGCCGCCGCGATCATGTAGTGGATGGCCGGAATCGAACGGTTCATGATTGCGATGATCGTGCAGAAGATCGGATGCGCATGAACGACGGCGTTCGCTTCGGGTTTCGACTTGAGGATGTCGAGGTGAAAGCGCCACTCCGTCGAGGGCACGTGGCCCGGCGATGCCGTCCACGAGCCGTCCCATTTCATGGTGACAATGTCCTCTGGCCGCATGCGGTCATAAGGAACACCCGACGGCGTGAGCAGGATGCCGTCCTCGGTCCGAACGCTGATATTTCCAGAGGTGCCCTGGTTGATGCCTTGAGCCGACATCTCGCGACACGCGTCGATGATGGATTGTCGAATCTCGACGTCTGAATCGTGGGACTTCACCATGTCGTACTTCCTCGAAATGCATCACCGTAGTTCGTCTGGGCCACCGGGAGTTGTTCGCCTCATGCTGATCGAAGCGCTTCAGCGCCCCATGGCGAAGAACTCGTCATTCGGCCGCATGCTGGTAACGTTGGCCAGCCGATTGGACATGCCGAAGAAGGCGGCGATGGCGGCGATGTCCCACGCGTCTTCCTCGGTAAAGTCATGGCGCTTCAGCGTTTCGATGTCGGCATCGCCGACCTCGTAGGCCTGCATCGAAACTTTCATGGCAAAGTCGAGCATCGCCTTCTGCCGCGCGGTGATGTCGGCCTTGCGGTAGTTGACCGCCACCTGGTCCGCGATCAGCGGGTTTTTCGCGCGGATACGCAGGATGGCGCCATGGGCCACCACGCAATACTGACATTGGTTGGCATTGCTGGTGGCGACCACGATCATCTCGCGTTCAGCCTTCGTGATCGGACCCGGCTTGTCCATCAAGGCGTCGTGATAGGCGAAGAAAGCCCGGAACTCCTCAGGTCGATGCGCAAGCGTCAGGAAGACGTTGGGCACGAAGCCCGATTTTTCCTGCACCGCCAGAATGCGGGTACGGATGTCGTCGGGCAGTTGCGAGATTTCGGGGACAGGAAAACGGCTGATGGCGGGCGTGGTCATGTTCTGGATTTCCCTCAGGCGGTCGCGAGTGCAACCAGCTTTTCTTGATATTCGTCGAAGGCGTCGCGTTGATCTGCGATATGTGGTTCGGCCCTCACCAGGCAGGTATGCGCAGAGCAACCCTGGCCAAATTGCGAGGTGCCGACGTCGAGCGTCAGAACGTTCGGATTGCCGGCGACCTCGAGACCTTCATCACCCCGCGGGGTGAACCAGGCGCCGGTGGGTAGCACGATCACGCCCGAGCGCACGGTATCGGTGACATGGGCCGTGGCCAGACAGGCTCCCCGGGCATTCCAGATGCGGATGGTCTGGCCGTCGGTGATCCCAAGCGCCGTCGCGTCATTCGAATGAAGCTGCGCCTGCTCGCGGCCATTGCGCTTCAGGGCCACGCTCGAGACCCCTGTCTCGAGCTGACTGTGCAGGCGTCCGGCCGGCTGACGCGAGATCAGGTGCAGTTCGGCTGGCTCACTGCTGTTGCCCAGCCATTCTGCCGGCTCGATCCAGGCCGGATGCGGACGGCAGTCGTCGTAGTTAAGCCTGGCGAGGGTCTCGCTGCCGAGCACGATCTTCCCGCTTTCGGTCTTGAGCGCGAATTTCTCCGGGGCCTCGCGGAAATCAGCCAGGAATGTGTGGCCGGCCCGCACCGGGCAGCGCGCGTAGCCGGTCTGCCAGAACGTATCGAAATCCGGCATTTCGAAGCCAAGCCGCTGAGCAGCATCCTGTCGACTCAGCTCGTAAAGGTGGCGAAGCCAGCCCATTTCATCGCGGCCTTCATTGAAACGGTCGGCGACGCCGAGCTTTCCGGCGATCAGATTGAAGATGTCAAAGTCGGGCAGCGAGTCTCCCACGGGCTTGATGGCTTGTTTCATCGCGAGGATAAGGTCGGAGCGCCTGTTGCCGGCCAGATCGTTACGTTCGATCGATGTGGTTGCCGGCAGCACGATATCGGCGCGCTGCGCCGTCGCCGTGAACATCGGGTCCTGAACGATGATGGTCTCGGGCCGCGTCCAGGCTTCGGACAGGCGATTAAGATCCTGATGATGATGATAGGGATTGCCGCCGGCCCAGTAGACCAGCTTGATATCCGGATAGGTGCGGGTCTCGCCCTCGTAGGTGAATTCCGTGCCGGGATTGAGCAACATGTCGCTGATGCGCGCCACGGGGATAAAGCTGTCGATCGGTCGCGTAAGTTGCGAGATGCCGGGCGACTTACCGAGATTGAAAGGTGCACCGACGCCGCCGAGGGACGCATAACCGTAGCCGACGCCGCCGCCCGGCAATCCGATCTGACCGATGACCGATGCGAGCCCGAGTGCCGCCCAGAACGGCTGTTCGCCATGATGCGCTCGCTGAAGGCTCCAGCTCACGGTCAGCATGCTGCGGGTGTCGACCAGGCGCCTGGCGAGCTGGCTGATGCCGTTGACATCGAGCCCGCAGATACCGGCGGCCCAGGTCGCATCCTTGCGCGTGCCATCCGACGCGCCTTCAAGATAATGCAGCAGCCGGTCCGCACCACTTGTGCAGCGATCGAGGAAGCTCCTGTCGTGCCTGTCCGCTTTCACGATCTCGCCGGCCAGCCCCAGCATCAGCGCCGTGTCCGTATTCGGGCGGATCGGCCACCATTCGGCGTCGACCCAGTCCGGCAGATCGTCCTTCAGGGGCGAGACGTGAATGATCTTGATGCCGCGCGCGACGATCATCCGTAGATATGTTTCGAGCCGATGGATGCCGATACCTCCGGCCTCGCTCTGTGCGGTCCGCGGCGACAGGGCCCCGAAGACCACCAGCGTCTCGGTGTGCTCGGCGATGGTGTCGAGTGTATTGGCGCGTCCGTCACACGCGTCGGAGCTTCCCAGCGTATGGCGCAAGATCACGGGACCGGCGGCGATGGAATAGGTGTCGACATGGCGGGTGAAGCCGCCGACAAGGTTGAGCATCCGCTTCAGCAGCGACGAGGCATGGTGCAGGCGGCCCGAATTCGTCCAGCCATAGGAGCCCGCGAAGATCGATGCGTTGCCATAGGCACCGGAGACGCGACGGACCTCGTCGGCAACCAGCGTCGCCGCTTCGTCCCAGCTAACGGCCACGAATTTCTCCTGGCCTCGCTTGCGCCGGTCGCTGTGCTCGCGCTTATCCAGCCAACCCGAACGAACCATCGGCCGCAGCACGCGGCGCTTGGGGTTGGCCCACTCCGAAATGGAATGGATGATCGGTGAGGGGGCCGGGTCGTGTTCGAATGGCTCGACGCCGACGATCTGTTCATCCTGCACGAGAATGGTGTAGGCGCCCCAATGGCTGCAGTGCGGTATCCGCCTGATCTCACTCACGTGCCGTCTCTCCATGGGCTCGCCCGCGCTGCAGATCAGGACACAGGTGACAGAGTCGGATCGATCTCGCGCGGCTCGCGGCGCATCTGTGCGGCAAAGTCGGGATAGGTCTCGGCCACTTCGTCAAGGACGCGACCGCGCAGCAGATCCAAAGTCCGTCGGTCGGGCAGCGCGGTCTGTTCCGGTTGGCTGTCATGGGTGAATTGAAAGCCGGTGGCGTCCTTGATTGCGGTGAGGTCGTGTCCGGGGTGAATGCTCTGAAGCTCGAAGCCGGGACGGGTCTTGTCGAAGCGGAACAGCGCCTTGCTGGTCAGCAGCGCAATAGGGCCGCCGCTTCGGAACACGCCGTCATCGCTGACGCCCGGCGCGCTGATGAAGTCCACTTGCTCGACAAGGGCGCGGGGCGTGTGCTCCTCGCGGAACAGGATGACCCGCGGCACGACGTAATAAAGATAGGCCGATCCGAACGAGCCGGGCCATCTCACCTGCGACTGCGGATAGTCGCCGGTCCCCACCAGGTTGACGTTGCCGCGGCCGTCGATCTGTCCTCCGCCGAGGAAAAAGGCGTCGATACGGCCTTGTCCCGCGCAGTCGAATAGCTCGGCCGAACCATTGGTGAAGAAGTTGTGCTCCACAGATCCCAGAATCGAAATGCGCGGGCCAGCAACGCCCGCGGCTTGCTGCAGGGCCCGGAGCAGCATGGCGCCGGCGGCAGGAATGGGAGAGGAGGCACCGACGGCGACATGCCTCACGCCATCAAGCAGCCGCGCAATGGTGCAGATCAATACTTCTCGCGGGTGAACCTCGGTCATCACGCGGGCTCCTGGGCGTGAGCCATATAGTTGGAGAAGCCCTCGGCCGTCCGCGCCGCCTTCGCGTAGCGCACGAGCTCCGCCGTATCGGCCGGATACTCGCCCCACAGGCCGTTGGGCCACGCACCTTTCGGAGCGAGGCCGACTTCGGTGACGTAGAGAGATGGCAGAACGCCGGCGGCGCTCGTCTCATTCGCGAGCAGGCTGTCGTCGACGATACGCTCCACGGTGACGAGAACCGTGGCCGACGCGTAAGCCATGGCGGCGAGTTCTCGGCGCCGTCCGATCCAGACATTGCCGAAGCGATCTGCCATTGGGGCGTGGAAAATCGTGACATCCGGCCTGATGGCTGGAATGAGGACGATCGGATCGCCGCCGTCAGCGAAGGGATTGTCGATGACACGCCAATCGTCGCGGTGGCGGAGCAGGTCGCTGCCAATCAGTCCGCGGAGAGGCAGAAACGGACTGCCCTTCTGCGCCGCCATCAGGCCGGCATGGATGGCAGGGCATGTCGCGTCCTTCAATTTGATCGCCCCGTCCTTGACGGCAGCGTTGAAGCGGGGAGCGCCGCCAGCTTCGCCAAGGGAGACTGCACTCGTCTCCACCGATCGGACCAGACCTGCTCCAACGAGTTGATCGACCTGAAGTCCGCCGGTCGGGACACAGACGAGATCGAGATTGTTGGTGTCGCGCTCCATGATCTGGCGGGTCATCGCCATGGATACGCCGGCATAGTCGACTGGCAGCGCCAGCCGTATACCCGGCTCGACATGCTTCGCCATTGCGCGAAGATCGCTCAGCACCATTTCCTCCGTCGTGTTCTATATTGTAGAACATAGTTCTAAAATAAATTAGCCGTGCCGCCGCGAGGCTGTCAATGCGTTTGTGTCGGCGGCACGTTCGGGCAGGGAGTTCGCGCGTCTTGCGCGAAAAATCGCGATGACCCGCGGCCAGGCGGGCGGATTTTTCTTCCTCTCTTGACAAGCCTGAGTGTCGGGCCAACAATAATTCAGAATAGAGTTCTACAATATAGAACATCAGGAGGGAGCGAATGGGTGAGCCTGTGGCTTTGCGCGCCGGGCGTTCCGGCGAATCGACCGCTCTGGCATCGCAGGGCGGGCGCCTTCGGGAGCGGAGCCTGATTGGATCGAGCATCGCCATCCGCGAGGCCGTGAAGAATTACGGGCACTTCATCGCGGTCGATCGCATCAGTCTCGACATCGAACCCGGCGAGTTCATTACGCTGCTCGGGCCGTCGGGTAGCGGCAAGACGACGCTGCTCAATTTGCTGGCGGGATTCCAGAAGCTCGACAGCGGCGAGATTCTCGTCGATGGCAAGCCGATCCACCATGTTCCAACGCACAAGCGCGGCTTCGGCATGGTGTTCCAGAGCTATGCTCTCTTTCCGAACATGACGGTGACGCAGAACGTCGCGTTCCCGCTACACATGGCGGGAGTCGATCGGGCGACCATCGACCGCCGCGTTGCGGAGACGCTGGAGATTATGCGGCTCTCCGAACATGCGAGGAAGTCGCCTTCGCAGATGTCCGGCGGGCAGCAGCAGCGGGTGGCGATTGCGCGCGCCATCGTCATGAGGCCGAAGGTGGTCTTGATGGACGAGCCGCTGAGCGCGCTCGACCGGCGATTGCGCGAGTCGATTCAGATCGAGATCCGCGATCTTCATCAGACGATCGGCAGCACGATTCTCTTCGTCACGCACGATCAGGGCGAGGCGCTGACGATGAGCGACCGCATCGCGGTGCTGGATGCCGGCAAGATCGTCCAGGTCGGCCGTCCCCTGGATATCTACCGCCATCCCATCAACCGCTTCGTCGCCTCGTTCGTCGGCGAGAGCAATCTGATCGAGGCGGAGATCGTGCAGAAGCGCGGGTCGACGATGACGCTGAAGAACCGTGCCGGATACGTGTTCAACGCCGAGAGCCGCGACGCGATCGACGTCGGCCGTGCAACCGTGCTGGTGCGCCCGGAGCGCATCGCGGTTTCGAACGAGGCGACCGCCAACTCGGTGCCGGTCACCGTCACGTCGGCAATCTTCCTCGGCGAGATTCTGCGCATCGAGGCGCGCATGGAGGGCGGCGAAACGCTCCTGATCCGCTGCACCGACACGGCGAACCGGCCGCTGCCGGCCGCCGGCGATCGTCTCCATGTCAACTGGGGCGCCGAAGACTGCTGGGTGTTGGCATGACCTCGGCATCGATCAGCGTACAACCAGGCCGATTCGTGCTCTCGGGCCTTGTCGGGCAACTGAAGGGTTCGACGCTCCTGCTGCTGCCGGCTGCGGCCTTCCTCGCATTCATCTACCTGCTGCCGCTGATCGATCTGATCCGGATCAGCCTGAGCGGGCCGACCTGGTCGGTCTATTTCGAGCGGGTCTTTGCCATTCCGCTTTACTGGGATTCGCTCGTGCGCACGATGCAGATCTCGGTCACCGTCGCATTTCTCTGCCTGCTGTTCGGTTATCCTACAGCACTCCTCATTCATCGCAGCCGCGGCATCACCCAGGTGCTGATCGCCACCGCGATCGTGCTGCCCTATTTCATCGCGATCCTGATCCGCACCTATGCCTGGATGGTCCTGCTTGGCCGCAACGGCCCGGTCAACAAGCTGTTGATCTCGGTCGGCATCCTCAGCGAACCGGCGCAACTCCTCTTCACCCGCGGCACCGTGCTCCTGTGCATGACGGCGGTGCTCCTGCCGCTCATGGTGCTCAGCATCTATTCCAGCGTAGCGCGGCTCGACCAAAACCTCACGCGCGCCGCGTTGGCAAGCGGGGCCGGACCGATTGCGGTGTTCTGGCGGGTTCTGCTGCCGCTGACCCTGCCGGGCATCGGCGCAGGCTTTCTTCTGGTCTTCGTTACGGCGCTCGGCTTCTTCATCACACCGACGCTGCTCGGAGGGCCGGGCGACCAGATGTTTGCCATGCACATCACGCAGCAGGCCGATTCGGTCACCTCGGAAGGCTTTCTCCAGGCGCTCGGAGTGGTTCTCCTCGCGATCACCCTGGCGGTTGTCGCCGTGGCCGGCCGTTTCCTCGGTTTCGAGTTTATTTGGGGCGGCGGCAAGCTGTCCGAGGCGGCTCCGGCAAGGGCCGCAGCAGCCGCAAGCGGGGCAGGGCCCGGCCGTCGCACGGTCGGCACCCTGCTCGCTGATATGATCGGTTGGCCTTTGTTGAGGCTGTTGGGGCGATTGCCTGCCAGTTGCGGCGTCTGGACGGTGCGCGGGATGGGCGGCCTGGTGATCGCCGTTCTCATTCTGCCGATCGTCGTCGTGATGATCATCTCGTTCAGCAGCGCGAGCTACCTGACTTTCCCGCCACCGGGTTTTTCATTTCGCTGGTACGAGAAGTTTTTCTCCGATTCCAATTGGATGCTGGCGTTCTCGAACTCGTTGATTGTTGCCGCGATGTCGGCCTGCATCGCTGTCACGCTCGGCACGTCGGCGGCGATGGGCATCGTTAGGAGCAGCATTCGCGGCAAGTCTGCGATCATGCTCCTGCTCGTGAGCCCGGTCATTGTCCCGCCGGTCGTGCTTGGACTTTCGCTCTACACTCTCTTCCTGCATTTCGATCTTGTCGGCACGATATTCGGTCTGGCGGCGGCCCATGCGATCGGCGGGCTGCCGATCGTCGTGGTCATTCTGTCCGCCGCGCTTCAGGCTGTCGATCCGAAGCTGGAACAGGCCGCGGCCGTTCATGGTGCGTCGTCGCTGACGGTGTTTCGCAAGGTCATTCTTCCGGCGATCGCACCGGGGCTCGCGGCGGCGACGTTCTTTGCTTTCCTGCACTCGTTCGATGAACTCGTGCTGTCGCTCTTCCTGTCGAGCGCCCAGCTGAAGACCCTCCCGCTCATGTTGTGGGCGGACGTCAACTATCGGCTCAATCCGGTGCTGGCCGTGGTCTCGACGCTTGAGGTGCTGCTGGTGGTGGGAGGAATCGTTCTTGCGCGACCTGTGTTGGCAAGGTCGCGTGAGGCGGCGTGAAACAAGCCAACGGGAGGAAAAGGAACATGCGGGGAATGAATTACCTTGGACGATTGGCATCGCCGTTAGCCTCGGTCGTGCTGGTCCTGGCGAGTACGGGCCTTGCGGCCGCACAGGCCAACGTCGTGATCATGCAGGATCCCGGCGGCGGCTACGGCGAGGCGCTGCGTAAGGTGATGTATGACACCTTTGAGAAGGACACTGGAATCAAGGTCGTTACCGTCCAGGAGGCTCGCAGCGGTCCACGCATCAAGGCGCAGGCCGAAGCCGGCAAAGCCCAGTGGGATCTCACCTTCATCTTCGACCAGGAAACCAAGCTGCTCGGCGATTGCTGTCTTGAAAAGATCGACTATTCGAAGTTGTCGGAGCCCGCTCAGAAGACCCTTGCGGCCATGCCCGACAACCTCAAGCGTCCAAGGGGCGTCGCGCTCCAGGTGATCGGGGTCGGTCTCGTCTACAACAAGGAGAAGTACAAGGGCGACAATGTTCCGAAGAGCTGGGCTGATTTCTGGGACGTGAAGAAGTTTCCTGGCCGACGCTGCCTGCCTGCCTGGCCGCGGTTCGTCTTCGAGGCCGCGTTGATGGCGGACGGAGTGGAGAAGAGCAAGCTCTACCCGCTGGACATGGAGCGCGCCCTGAAGAAGGTCAAGGAAATCAAGCCCTCCATCGCGAAGTGGTGGACGACTTCCGCTCAGCCGCCGCAGCTCATGCTCGATGGCGAAGCCGATATGTGCATGGCTTATACCGGCTCCATGAGCAAGCTGGCGCTCGAGGGCGCGCCGGTCGAGCTGGAGTGGAATGAGGGCTTTATCTATTACGATTTCTTTTCGATTCCGAAGGGCGCGCCGCACTACGAAAATGCGCTGAAACTGCTCTCCTGGCGTCTGGACCCCCAACGCGCTGCGCAACTGACTTCGACGTTTCCGGTTGCGCTGCCGTCTCCTGTCGTCTTCGAGGCGGCGGACCGGAAGATCAGTCGCTACTGGGCCAACAATCCCGCGAACGTCTCGAAAGCGATCGAGTGGAGCCCGGACTACTGGGGCGCAGCGTCGCCTTCAGGCAAATCGACCAACGAGGAGTATGGTCAGGAGAAGCTGAACGCGTTGCTTGCCCAGTAGGAATGGACCGTCAAGTCGGGTGACCGCGTGAGGAAGACCGCGGTCACCTGGTGGCTATGGTTGCATTTCGGGTCATGTTAGACTGAACAAACAGATTCGATTTTGGCTTTTGAATGGATAAGGCGTTTATCAAGGGACTTCGTCTGCTGGAGACGCTTGCATTGAGCGAGCAGCCTCGCGGCATTACGGATCTTGCGACCGAACTGAAGTTCACCAAAAGCAACGTCCACCGCCTGCTGACAACGTTGCAGTCCCAGGGCTACGTGCGGCAGATTCCGCAGAACAGCACTTATGAACTCACGACCAAGATCTGGGCGCTCGGCAGCCACGTCATTCAGCGGATGGACCTCATCAAGGCAGCGCATCCGGCGATGATGAAGCTCGCCCAGATAACCGGCGAGACCATCCATCTTTCGGTTCTGGATGATACCGACGTCGTCTACGTCGACAAAATCGAAAGCGCCCACCATATCCGCGCCCATACGAGCGTAGGCATGCGTGCGCCGGCCTTCACCATGGCGACCGGGAAGGCCATGCTCGCACATATGCCCGATGACTATCTCGAAAAGTTCCGTCCGCATCTCCGGCGCTATACGGATACGACGCGCACCACCATCAAGGACCTGCGCAAGGATATCGAGCAGGCAAGGGCGCAGGGCTTTTCTTCCGTGTTGCATGGCGAATGGCGCGAGGGCATCGCGGCCTGCGCCTGCGCGATTCTCGGCCGGTCCGGCGAGCTGGTCGGGGCTATCGGCATGTCCGGCCCCGACTCGCGCATCAAGCGCAAGCAGATCAAGGAATATTCTGCCCATGTGATGGATGCGGCCCGGACCATCGGCACCGCCCTCGGCTACTCGCCGCGCGACTGATGCGTCTTTCTCTGATTATCGCAAAGAGCGCAGGCGAGAGGCCTCACGCGAGATTTGAAATGATGATTGACCGGGTTCTCCCTTGGCTTGCCGTGCGATGAAGCCAGTCCAACCCAACGCAACCCCATCGCCTTCCGAAGTCGATAATCGGGGCCTGCTCGATCGGCTATCAGGCGCGTTGCCGCGCAACGCGCTTCTGGTCGGCGACGCCATCGACGCGCGTTATCGGGAGGACCGGAGGGGCAAATATTCCGCCTCACCGCGTTTCGTGATGCGGCCGGGGTCGACCGCGGAAGTCTCCGTTTGCCTTGCCGCTTGCAATGATTTTGCGCAGCCTCTCGCCGTGCATGGCGGGCGCACCGGTCTCTCGGGCGGCCACCGCGTCGTCGAGGGCGAGGCGGTGCTGTCGTTGGAGCGAATGACCGATCTCGGCGAGGTGCACGGCGACAGTGCCACGATCATGGCATCTGCCGGCGCGCCGCTACAGGCCGTGCAGGAAGTGGCTGAGCTGGCCGGCTATCTGTTCGGCGTTGATATCGGATCCCGAGGCACCGCGACGATCGGCGGCAACATCGCAACCAACGCGGGCGGCATCCGCGTGCTGCGCTACGGCATGTTCCGCGCCCAGGTGGCGGGCCTGGAGACCGTGCTGGCCGACGGCACGATCCTCTCTTCGCTGCGCGGCCTCGACAAGGATAACACCGGTTACGACCTGAACCAGCTGTTCGTCGGCAGCGAGGGCACGCTCGGCGTCGTCACACGCGCGCGGCTGCGCCTGCACCCCAAACCGCTTGTCGAGGCCAATGCCTTTCTCGCCGTGCCGTCGCTTGAGGCGGCGCTGGAACTTCTCAAGCGGCTGCGGGAGGTGCTGGGGTCTTCAGTGTCGGCCTTCGAACTGATGTTCCGCGAAGCCTTCGAGGGTGTCGTCGCGTTTCTCGGCATGGCGCGGCCGCTCGATGCGAAGGCGCCTGTTTACGTCCTGACCGAGGTTCAGGCGTTGAGGGAGGACGCCACGCTGGAGACTTTCGCCGCCTGCCTGATGCAGGCGCTGGAGGATGGTTTTGCGCTCGACGCCGTCGTTTCGCAGTCGCCGCGCGAATTTCACGCGCTCTGGATCATGCGCGATTCCTGTGCCGACTATGTTCGCAGCCTTGATCACGTCACCGGATGCGACATCAGCGTTCCGATGCATCGGATGGCTGCATTTCTGCAAGCCGGTCAGACAGCGCTCGGGGCCATTGACCCTTCCACCGAGTTCATCGTGTTCGGCCATCTGGGGGACGGCAATCTCCATTATGTGATCCGGACGCCGAAGCGCGAGGAGGCTGCCGACAAGGTCTATCGGCTGGTTGCCGACCATGGCGGTTCGATCTCGGCCGAGCACGGCATCGGCTTCGACAAGAAGCCGTGGCTGCAACTCTGCCGCAGTAAGGCCGAGATCGCGACGATGCGCCGGCTGAAGGCTGCGCTGGACCCAAAGGCTATCCTCAATCGCGGCCGCATCTTTGATTGATGCGAGGCTTTGCTTCGGCTGGTCTCCCGGACCACGTCGTTCGGATCAGACGCGTTGAAAACTCCCATACGCCCCCTTGTGAAAAACAAGCGGACGACAAGCAATCTCTCGGCCCGAGAACACCTCGCCCAGGATGATATCGTGGTCGCCCGCCTTGTGGATCGCGGCGACCCGGCAACAGAGTTGAGCCGCGGCACCTTGCAACAGGGG
>Ga0207675_100000293_pt1 | contig 48222 bp, 43 predicted proteins | sample KBSSwiS42_FD_184305 | JGI IMG/M metagenome (GOLD analysis project Ga0207675, IMG submission 184305) | Switchgrass rhizosphere microbial communities from Kellogg Biological Station, Michigan, USA - KBS Switchgrass S4-2 (SPAdes) (version 2) | ecosystem: Host-associated > Plants > Roots >...
TCGATCATGCGCAGCTCACCCGCGGGCACGGTCCGCTGTGCTATCGTCTCGCTGCCGCGAGTGACGATCACGCTCGCGTCGGTGTCGCCGCTGTTGGCCACGGCTACCGCAAAATGGAAGCCGCTGTAGACGGGATTGGGAGTGACAGTGGGATAGTACTCACAGCCGACATAGCCGTCGCCGAGCGTCGCGGGAGAACAGACGCCCTTGCAGCCGTCGGGCTCGCAGGACATGCCCTGTACGGCGTCACACTGGAACTCCTCGAAGGCGGTGCCCTGTGCGTTGCAGACCCGGGCCGCACCCGCCGCGCAGCTGCCCTCCCCCGGCGTGCACACCACGCAGCCAAAGGGCGCCTGGCAGCGAGCATTCTCGGCCGCGCAATCGCGCGCCGGCGTCGCGTCCGCGGGATCGCAGGCTAGCGCGCGCTCGCCCTGGCAGACGAAAGCCCCGAGATCGCATCCCTGGTAGAACTCATTGGGCAGAGCCCCCTGCCCCGAGCTGCCGGAGCTACCCGAGTCCGCCGGTGGTGGTCTGGAGGAGCACGCGAGGATGCCGGCGCACAGTGCACACAGTGCGCTCGCCGCGGCCCTCAGGCTGCGCGCGCGCGCCCGGCCGCGATGGGTCTCGTTCATGAGCTAGCTTAGCGCGATGATTTCTCGGGCTCGACCCACGCTACGCAAACGTGTAGGAGAGGCCAACCCCCTCGTCACTCGAGGTGAGACGGCGTGACAGCGAGAGGCCACGATTGCTACTCGAGACGCAACGCTAGTCCTGCGGGCAGGGCTCGGGCCCGGACCGTGGCTGAAACCAGGTCACACCGCGAGCGCTGCGCTCGGGCGGCACGGCGACGGGAGCATGGCCATCGAGCGAAGCGTTGAGTGCGATGCTGGGCCAGCCGCGCCCGGAGAACTCCACGCGCAAGTGGTGCGTGCCGGGCTCGAGCGAGAGAACGGCGCCCCGGGCCGCGCGCTCCTTGCCCGCGTCCACGCGCAGCTGCTCCTGCTCGTCGATCGAAAAGCTGGCGCGTCCGGTCGCCACCAGCTGAAACGGAATCTGGCGCGCTTCCCGCAGACGCACACAGCTGTCGAAGCGCACCGCGAACGATGACACATCGAATCCGCCCACCACGCTCGGGTCCTGCCGATCCCAGTAGCGACTCAGGCGCCGCTCGCTCACGACCACGGCCGCTCCGGAGAGCTCCGGGTCGCCGTGATACTCCGCGCGCCAGACCGGCCCTGGATCTGAGAGCGCCGCGAACAGCAGCCAGAGCGGCGCCGGCAAGAGCACCAGGGGCGTGATCCAGCGCAGCGCGCAGCGCGCCTCAGGCTTCGGCGGCGCGGACGCCGGCGCGCTCACGGCGGATTGCCTCGGGCTGCCCTCGCTCCAGGCCTCGCCTTCAGGTCGCGCGCCTCTGCGAGCGTGGCGCCTTGCCGCTCGACGCGCAGGATCAGCGGCCGGTTGCGAAAACGATGCAAGCAGTCATCGCGCACGTAGCTGGCGTAAAAGTCCGAGCCGCCGGTGTCGCGCATGGCCTGGTACTGAAAGTTGAGCGGCAGGTTGCGCGTAAAAAACAGCTTGGAGCCGCAGCCTGCCACCGAGTACGTCTGGTTCAAGTAAGTCTCGCGGCGCTCCGTCCAGACGTGCTCGAGCAGTCGAGCGTGCAGCTCCTGATACACGCTGCCGTAGTACTCCGTCTCGTAGCGGTCGATCGCGGCGGCGGCGCCGCCCGAGCTGCGGTTGAAATAGACGTGCTGATACGGGTGCAGGCTCCAGAGCGCATGCAGCTGATCCAGCGCGAACAGCGCGAACCCAAGCGCGGGCACGGCCGCCCAGCGCGGTCGCGTGCGCGCCAGCCAGAGCCCGAGCCGCGCCAGCCCTGCGCCCCCGAGGACGCTGATCGGAGGGATCAAGAACAGAAAGTGGCGCAAGCCGTTGTACAGCGTCGAATGCCGCAGCAGCGCATACGTCGGCGGCAGCGCGGTCGCGACCAGCACCAGCCACCAGAGCCAGGCAATCGGCAGGCGGCGGCGCAGGCAGCGCCAGGTCTGCACGCACAGGCCCACGACGCTGGCGACCAGGCACAGGCTCAGCAACTCGGGGAGCTGGACCAGGAAGTACGTCGGCAGATAGTCCCAGGGCACGCGATTGGACGAAATGTGCGCTCCGCGCAGCAAGGTGGGGCTGTCATAGGCGGTGAAGTTGCTGATGATCTCGAGCGCGCGCGCAGACTGCTGCAGCGGGCGGGCAAAGGCCCACGGCCAGAACAGCAGCATCACGGCCCAGCTCGCGAGCGCGCCCAGCGCCGCCAGCAAGCTCAACCAGCCAAGAGAACGCAGCGCTTGCTTGCGCTCCAGCCCCCGCTCGAGACGCACGGCATCGAGACTGCGCAACACCAGAAAGCCGAAGAGGTAACCGATCAGGACGGCACCCGCGATGCGCACCGACATGGCCAGACCCAGGATCAGCGCCAGAACCAAGACGCGCCGAGCGTGCCCGAGCAGACGCTCTGCCGGCGCAGGCAGCCAGCTGAGCCAGTGTGCAAGGGCGTACAGCCCCCAGATGTAGCCGACCGCGAACGGAACATCTTTGGGGTTGTTGAACTGGTGACCGTAATACACCGGCGTGAGCACCAGAAACAGCAGCGCGCCGAGCGCGCCGAGCGGACCGGCGAGCAAGCGCCCGAGCTTCCAGGTGCCGAGCAGGCCCAGCTGCGCGACGAACACACAGAGCAGATGGTTGGTACGGTACTCGTCCCAGGGTGAGACCCGGCGCAGCAACGCCGAGAACAGATCAAAGCCCACGCCATATGCCGATCGAACCAGCGGGACCGTGCTGACGAAGCCGCCGCTATAGAACCGGAGAACGCGCTCCCCCAGCTTCAAGTGCGCCTGCTCGTCGTAGGTCAGGCCGTAGTCGGGCAACGTGGCGAGCATGACGAGCCCGAGCACGGCAAAGCACAGCACGCTGAGCCGATCCGCCCACGTCTCGGCGCGAGCGGCGAAGGCCGCGCCCGCTCCGGGCTCCGTGCCGGAGCCGGGCTCAGTTCCAGAGCAAGACACGATCGACCAAGACATGCGCGTTCTTGCTGGCGTCAAAGACGCGCAAGCGCGCGCTCTGCCCCTGATACTCCGACACGTCCCAGAGCTCAGGATACATGTAGTCGGAGTCCGTGCCGGAGGTGGTTCTGACGGCCACGTCGTCCACCAGGAGCTCCACCCCCACGCGTTGCTTGCTCGTCCCACCGCCGATGAGCAAGCTCAGCGTGCGGCCCTGCAGCGCAAACGGCGGCGAGAGCAGCGTGCCACGCCCAGCATCGCCGGCGCTGAGCGAGCTGAGCACCCCCTGCCCGTGCTGCCCGCGCAGCTCGCTGAGGATCCGCAGCGGCCCTTGCGGCCCAGCGAGATAGGCGGCGGTATCCCCCTGCCAGCCGGCGAGCGCCGGGGCTTCGAAATCGAGCGCCCCGCCGAGCGGATCGCGCGCCACCAGTTCCAGAGCCTGTGCGGCGCCGGTCGCTCCGGGCGCGGCAGCAGCCAGGGCCTCGAGCGCGCGAGCCAGGCTCGCCCAGGTCTCGGCGGGGCTGGCGTCGGCGGGTCGAAATTGTGAGAAGTAGCGAGCCTCCTCCAGGCGCTGCTGCGAGAGATAAAAGGCGATCAGCCCGGCGAGCGTCTGTTGATCTCCGCTCGCGTAGTAGCGCTGCAAGAGCGCCAGCTCCATCTGATGCTCGTCGTCCACGGCGGTCTGGCGCACACGGAAGATTGCATCGCTCAGGCGTTCCCAGGCCCGTGGCTCGAGCTGAGTGGCCCATACGTACGCGAGGTAGGCTCGCGGAGTGAACGCTGGGTCGCCCTTGGCCCGCGCCTCATAGCTCTGGCCGAGCTCGATCAGCCGGCGCAGCAGCACCGTGTCCGGGGGCGCTGCCGCACCGAATCGTCGACGTTGCTCGATGGCGAGCGTGACGGCGGGGCGCAGCTCTCGCAGCTCCGGCTCGAGCGCTGGCGGCAGCGCCGCGGGATATCGAGGCAGGCGGCGCCGCTCGAGCGGCAGCGCGGCGCCCGCGATCAGCGGCTCGAGCTCCAGCCAGGTGGGCTCCCGCCCCGCGCGCGCGTCCGCGAGGCGCGAGGCACCCAGCTGCATCCGATACGTCGCCGCCGGCGCTCGCGGCAGCTCGAGCGTGAGCTCCACGTGCAGCGGCTCGCCGCGGCTGAGCTGATGCGGCAGATCGCTCAGACCGCGCCACAGCGGCACGGGTGCGCTGCGCACGCGCTCGCCCGCAGCTTCGATGCTCAGCTCGAGCGCCTCGTCCCCGGTCAGGCGGCCACGCCGCACCACGCTCAGCAGCGTGCGCACGCGCACGCCGGGCGCCACGCGCGGCGCGCCCTCCTGCTCCAGAGCGCGCCCTGCCACTGGGGACGTCGACGCTGGCTCCTGCGCGACAGATACATCTGCGAAGGAGACCGCACCGATCAGCACCAGGTTGGCGGCCAGCGGTCGAAACTCGGCCCGGGGCACCGGTGGAAAGTAGTCGACCAGCTCACCGCGATGCAAAGCAAAGTAGCTGCCGCGAGCTCGCGGCACGAGCCTGCCGTCCACGCGAAAGTAGTCCCAGAGGTACTCTGGCGAGTGATCGAACTGCGGCCAGAAGTTACGAGGCAGGCTCAGCCAGGTGGGAGCCGAAGGTTGCTCGTGGAACAGGTATTGAAGGAAGCGAAAGTCAGTGCTCAGATGGCCGCGGTGAGCGACCATATCCCGGCGCAAGAGCGCGACGTTGCGGTCGCACAGACCGAGAAAATCGATCGGCTGGAACAGCTCGCTCGACAGCCAGGCAGGTCCACCAAAATCCTGCGTGAGCAGCGTGGCGTGGGTAATTTGCGCTTGCTCGGAGAGTCGTTGCACGGCTCGAGTGGCCGAAATGCGTTCGCAGAAATGGCACCAGGACTCGCGCGCCAGCTGGGCCAGCCGCGGCTCCTGGCGCTGCCACCACCAGCCGAGTGAGGCCGCGCCCAGCAGCAAGGCCAGCAGCTCTCGGGGGACGCGACCGCGCGCCGCCCAGGCCAGCGCACGACTCGCATTGCCGATGCCCGCGGTGGCGAGCAGCAGGGCCGCCGGTGCGAACAACGACACGAACCTGCCGTGCGGCATCCAGTCGCCGCCGGCGTACAGCACGAAGGCCACGCCAGCCAGGCAATTCCAGACCAAGAGCAGCTTGAGCCGCGGGCTGCCGGGCAGCCCGAGCGCGACCAGCGGCCAGAGGTAGACGAGCTGGCTCGTGCGCACATTCGTGGTCAGGTAGTAGACGCCGTCTGTCCAGTCCCAGCGACTGGACTTGGCGAGGAATGTGTTGGGAACCCAGTGTCGAAAGATCAGCAGGTGCAGCGCGTGATACGAGAGCAGGGGGCCTAGCCAGAGCAGCAGCGCGCGCAGCGCGGCGCGCCGGTCGCTCGGTTGTCGCAGCGCCTGCACGAGGCGCAGGGCGACCCAGGGCACGACGTAGAGCAGACCTTCGGGGCGCGTGATGCACAGCCCGAATGCCAACAGCCCCGACACGCCGAGCGCGCGACGATCCCGGCGTTCGCGGGTATCCAGGTACGCGAGGCCGGTGAGCAGCGCCCAGAACAACGCGTTCTCGAGTCCCGACACCGTCCAGACCACGATCTCGACGCAGCAAGCGAGCGCGAGCGCGAACAGCGCGTGCAGCGCGCCCCGGCTGCGCCAGCGATCGTCAGCGGCAGCGAGCGCACTGGGGCCGGACAGCGCGCTGAGCGCCAACAGCAGCACCCCCAACACCTTCGAGACCAGCGGCAGATCGAGTCCCAGCCAGTGAAACGGCAAGAGCAGAAATACCCAGAGTGGATTCGAGTAGCCCTCCACCCAGGGTCCGCCCACCACGGCCACGGGTCCCCGGCCTTCGGCGAGGTGCTTGGCGTAGGCGTAGCTGATGCCCGCATCGTCGATGGTGAAGGGCCATGCGGCCCGCAAGCAATACCGCCAAACCCCAAGCACCAGCGCCAGCAACGCCGCTCGATACAGCCAGGGCAGCCACAGCCGCGGAGCCAGCCACGAGCGCAGCGTGAGCCAAGAGCACGGAAGCAGGCGCGAGCGAACCGCTTCGCGGACCGCTTCTAGCCGTCCCACGATCGCCTGGCGCTGCACCGCGAGGAGAGTGGCTCGGGTGCATTTCCGATGTCAATGCATGCGCTTGCGCACCCGCTCCTGCGCAGGACCTGTGCGTCGCCTCGATCTGAGTCGCGGCGCTGAGCGCCGGGGACCCGAGCAGTCCCTCAGAACGGCGGTTCGCGCGTGAGCTCGGACGCAGGCAAGCCGGTATCCGACGGCGGCGGCTGTTTGGCCGCGGGTCGGGGTGCCGGCGGAGGAGGCGGCGGCGTCTCGGTGCCATCGCCGGCACGAGCCGCATCCGACGAATCGTCCGAGCCGCGACCCCGAGCGCCGGCGGGCGGATGCGCGCGGCGCGGCGTGCTCGCCGTCGCAACCTGAGGCTTGGCCGGCTTATTCGCGACCACCGCCACACTGGCCGCGGGCTTGGTAACCCCCTTGGGATGATTCTTTCCTTCGGCGCTCGGCAGATCGGCCACGTCCACCGCCTGGACGCCTTCGTCCAGCTTGGCCAGCTCGGTCGCCGCACGCTGCCGGCGCTCGGCGTCCACCTCCGGCGTCTTGGCGACCTTGTCGAGCAAGCTGCGCCGCTCGCCCGGATCCGGCGACTCCTCCGCGGCCTTGAAGATCTCGTCCGCCCAGCGCCGCTCGATGCTCTTGAAGGCCTCGCTCTGCCGCAGGCTGCTGTCTTGTGGAATCTCGGCCAGCTTGCGATGCGCCGCCACAATCGCGCCTTCCGTCGCCAGGCCGCTGGCTTCTTCCAGCAAGCGCGCCGCGCCGTCCGCGCGCGGGGCTGCGGCGCGCTCCGGTGTCGGCTCCGCGCTCGCGGGCTCAGTGGGCTCCGCTTGCTCGACCCGGACGCTGGTGGCGATCGGCGTCTCGTCGGACGGGCGCACCGCGAGGGCGATCACCACCACCACGAGCAGCGCGCCGCCCATATAGAGGGCCATCGCGCCACGCCCGCTGCGGCCCCGCGGCAGCGAATCAATCTCGGCCGCGCGGGTCGACAAGGGCGCGGCTTGCGTCACCACGTCTTCCACGCCCGCCGGTACGAACTTCAGTCGCACGTCCCCGAGCTCCACCACGTCGCCGCTGCGCAACATCGCGCTCGGCAGATCCGCGCCGTTGATGCGCAGACCATTGGAGCTGCCTTGATCCAGGATCATCAGCCCGTGCTCGGTGCGCAGCACCTCCACGTGCACGCGGCTCACCGAGGCGTCGTCGAGCGCGATCTGGCATTCCTCGCCGCGCCCCACGAGCAGCTTTTGCTCGTTCAGCGGATAGACGGTGCCAACACCGGGTCCCTGCACGATCACGAAGCGGTCGGGCAGCTGCGCTGCGGAGACGAGCTGGTCGAGTGCTCGCGCTTCCACCGCTTGCTGCGTCTCATCCATCAACTCCAGCCGGTAGTCACCGAGCTGGATCGTATCGCCGTGCTTGAGCGTGCGAGGCGCGGCGACTCGCTCACCGTTGACGAAGGACCCCGTGTAACTGTTCTTGTCTTCGAGGGTCCACCCGGAGTCACCCTCGCGGAACAGGCGCGCGTGGAGCCGAGAAATATTGCGTTCGGTCAGACGGATGGTGCTGTCTTCGCCGCGACCCAGCGAATAGTCGCCGCGCACCAACTTGACCACGGTGCGGTTCGACTCGTCGTCGACCACGCAAAGCTTCCACATCGCCTTCCATTTTATGCCTCGAAACGACGCTGCCGCCAAGAACACGGAGTAGCGTAAATCCCGGCGAAGCGCTTAGCCTCGCGCGTCAGGTGCATTTGGAGCGCCCCGATCCGCCCGAAATCAGGTCTACAGGCCAGCCGCAAGACCGAATAAATCGCCATGGACGTCCGGCCGGACGTCTCGAATGCGAATATTGTCACGACTCGGATGCACGCGGTTGGTGAGCAGCACCACCACCACGCTGGCCTCGGGATCGCACCACACGCTCGTGCCGGTGAAGCCGAGGTGCCCGAACGCCCGGGCGCCGAAGCGCGGGCCCGCCGAAGACCCCTGCGCGGCTTTGCCGTCAAAACCCGTGCGCAGCGAGCCACCCGGGCGGGGCGCAACCAGCAGCCCCGCTTGCTGCGCCGTCAACCAATCCTCTGACCGCCCCGCGAGCGCGTCCAGCATCGCGCGAGCGAAGCCGCCCACGGCTGCAGCCGTGCCGAACAGGCCTGCATGCCCCGCCAGCCCCGTGCCTCGAGAGTCCCAGGCGTTGTCATCGTGCACCACACCCCAGAGCAAGCCGCCCCGCTCACTCAGCACCTCGGTCGGGGCCACGTTGGCGAGAAAGCCCACCTGCCCCAGGCGCTGCGCCCAGCCTCGCGCCGAGTCGAGCTCCAGCGCGTGGGGGTGCGCGACCTCGAGCTGCACCAGCCGATCGAGCGGAGCGCCCCCGAGCCGCTCCAGCAGCGCGCCCATCAGGATGTAGCCCAGGTCGCTGTACAGCGGCTCAAAACCTTCATCGGGCAGCGCTGTCTGACACTCGGGGCGTCGCGCGTCCGCGCACAGCGCGAGCCAGCCCTCCGGGGCGACCCCGGTGTCCCGCAAGCGAACGTGTGCCAGGAGCCCCGCGCGGTGAGCCGCGAACAGGCGCAGCGGGACGGCTTCGCTCGCGCTGCCCGCGGCTTCGGGCAAGAGCGCGCCGAGCGGGCTGTCCCAACCGAGCCGGCGGGCGCGCACCAAGCGAGCCACCGTGCTCGCCACCACGGGTTTGGTGAGCGATGCGAGATCGTAGATAGTCTGCGGTGTTACCTCGCTCGAGCCCGGCCCCGAGTGCAGACCGGCGACGCCCTCGGCGCTGCGCCAGGCCACGCCATCGAAACGCGCGACGTAGGCGCTCGCGCCCGGTGCGACGCCCCGCTCCGTGACCCAGCGCTTAAGCACTTGCCCGATTTCGTCGTGGATCAGAAGCAATGGCTGAGTTTTCCTGGGAAGCTCGTGGGCGTACGGGAGAGCTGCGCGCCGGTACGATGGTTGCCGACAACATCGAGTCCGTCAACACGCGCCTGCGCAAGCAGAACCTGAACCCGGTCAAGGTCAAGAAGAAGCCGATCCAGATCAACTTCCAGATTGGCACCGGCGTCGACGTCAAGGACCTGGTCACGTTCACGCGCCTGTTCGCCACCATGATCGATGCGGGCCTACCGCTGGTGCAGTGTCTGGACATCCTGGCCCAGCAGCAGCCGAAGCCCGCCTTCGCCACCGTGCTCAAGGATATCAAGAACTCGGTCGAAGGCGGTTCCACGTTCAGCGACGCCCTGCGCAAGCACCCGCGCATTTTCGACGAGCTGTTCGTCAACCTGATCCAGGCCGGTGAAGCGGGCGGCATCCTGGACAGCATCCTGAGCCGGCTCTCGATCTACCTGGAGAAGCGCCAGAAGTTGGTGCGGCAGGTCAAGGGCGCACTCAGCTACCCGACGATCGTGTTCGTGATCGCCATCGGCGTCATGGCCGTGATGCTGACCTTCGTGATCCCGGCGTTCGAGGGCATGTTCGCCGAGTTCGGCGGCGGCAAGGACTCGCTGCCGGCGCTGACACGCTTCATGGTGGCGATCTCGCACGGCTTCATCACCTTCTTGCCGCTCGTCGTCGCCGTCGTGGTGGGGCTCGGGGTCGCGTTCTCGTACATACTCAAGCAGCCCAAGGGCAAGCGGCTGTTCCACAAGACGTTGCTGATCCTGCCGATCATGGGCCCGGTGCTGAACAAGATCGCCGTGGCGCGCTTCACGCGCACGCTCGGCACGCTCTTGCAATCGGGCGTGCCGATCCTGGATGCGCTCGAGATCTGCGCCAAGACCTCGGGCAACATGGTGTTGGAGTCCGGCATCATGCACGTGCGCCAGCGCATCAGCGAGGGCCAAAACATGGTCGAGCCGCTGATGGAGGCCAAGGTCTTCCCGGAGATGGTGGTACAGATGATCGGTGTCGGCGAGCAGACCGGCGCGCTCGACACGATGCTGAACAAGATCGCCGACTTCTATGAGGAGGAGACGGACGTGGCCGTGTCCGCGATGACCAGCATGCTGGAGCCCATCATGATGGTGGGCATCGGCGGCATGGTGGGCGTGGTGCTGGTCTCGATGTATCTGCCCATCTTCGAGCTCGCGGGAAACATCAAGAGCAATTGAGGAAGGGGTCCAGGGGTCGAGGATTCAAGGGGTCGAGGGGCCCACGTGTCAGCCTCGATCTCGTTTCCAGGGCTCGGCTCCAGACCGCAGGCGCTCGGCTCCAGGAATGCCCGATGAACGGCGCGACTGACGCTGGACCCCTCGGCCCCTTGACCCCTTGATCCCTCTCCATGGCCACCGACGCGCCGACGCAACCCGCTCCGACTGCGGCGCCGCTGACTCAGCGGCTCGCCTGGGTGACGGGCTTCCGGCTGCTGCTTCTGTCACTCGTGCTCGGGCTGCTCGGGCTGTTGAACTTCAGGAGCCCGCTCGCCTGGGCCACGTTCACCGTGCAGATGGCGCTGGGCACACTCGCGCTGGCATTTGCCGTCACCGGTCTGTACGCGGCGCTGCTGCGGCAGGGCCGCCGGATGCGGCTGCTCGTGACGCTGCAGCTGATCGTCGATCCGATGCTCTGGACCGTCATCGTCTACCTCTCGGGCGGGGCCTCCAGCGGCGCAACCTCGCTCTACGGCTTGAGCTGCGTCACGGGCGCGATGCTGACGGGCTTTCGCGGAGCCGCGCTGGCGTTCAGCGTCAGCACGCTCTGCTTCGGCGGGCTGCTGCTGGGCCTCGGCCTGGGCTGGATCTTGCCGCCCGCCGATCAGCTCGCGGCCATGTACCACCTGGCGTCCGAGGACCTGCTCTACGCGGGGGTGGTGAACCTGCTGGCCATGCTGGTGGTGACCGTGCTCGCCGGCAGCCTGGCGGAACGCTTGCGCGTCGCGGGCGGGCGCGTAGTCGCAGCCGAAGAACGCGCCGATCATGCCGAGCGACTGGCGGCGCTCGGCCGCGTGGCGACGGCGCTGGCACACGAAATCCGCAACCCGCTCGGCTCGATCTCCGGCTGCATTCAGCTGCTGCGCGTCAATCAGGCGCTGAACGACGAAGACCGGCGGCTGTGCGCCATCATCGTCAGCGAGGCGAGCCGGCTGAACGATCTGGTCACCGACATGCTCAATCTCGCGCGCCCGCAGCGCCCGCAGCTCGGCTGCGTCGACGCGGCTGCCACGGCACGCGACGTGGTCGAGCTGGCGGCGCAGTCGGGACGGGCGGCCTCCGACGTGGGCGTGAGCTACGCGGGCGTGGAACGCGCGCCCATCTGCGCCGACTCCGCGCAGCTGCGCCAGCTGATCTGGAACCTCGTGCGCAACGCCGTGCAAGCGAGCAGCGCGGGTCGCCAGGTACGCGTCAGCGTGCTCTCGAAAGGCGATGCGGACGCCGAGCAGGCCGAGCTCACCGTCCAGGATGAAGGCGTGGGGCTCAGCGAGCAGGCCAAGGAGCGCATCTTCGACGCCTTCTTTACCACCCGCGCGCAGGGCACCGGCGTGGGCCTCGCGGTGGTCAAACGCATCGCCGACGACCACCGCTTCGGGATCGAGGTGGAGAGCGAATCCGGTCGCGGCGCGACGTTCCGGGTCCAGCTCGGGCCCCTGATCCACTTGCCGATCGGCACGCCCATCGTGCGCGAGGAACGCCGCACCCTCTTTCCCAGCCGAAATTGAGCTCCGCCGGGCGGATCCGGCCTCCCTGGGCCGCCCAGCGCCTGCAGATCGCTTCGCCAAACCAGGGCCACACTGCTAATCTGGGACGGTGGGCCAAACACCCTCCCGACGCCCGCCACGGGGATCGAAGTTCCCCGGGGCAACCAGCGGCGACCAGGCCCCCGGCAGCCAGCGACCCAGCGTGCCCCTGCGGCTCACGCTGGCGGGCGGAGCGCTCGGCCTCGAGCTGTACGAGCCGCTGCGCCTGGATCCGTTCGTGGTCGAGGACCTCGCTTGGAGCCTGCCCAAGCTGCGCTTTCCGGTCGATCTCTCCGGCGGAGTCGACAGCTTCCGGCATCGGCGCGGGCAGCTCACGCGCCTGGAGCTGGGCGCCAGCTTTGCGGCGCTCGCCAGCTATGCGCGACCGCGCTTGCGGGAGGCGCTCGGTCGCGCGAGCGCGCCTCCGCAGCTCTGGCCGCGCGAGCACGGCGTCGGCGTGGGGCTGGTGGGCGAGCTCGGCAGCCTGGCCTTCGACCTCGAGTGGGCTCCGAGCGGGGCAGACGCGCGCTGGATCGTGAGCAACGCGCGCGCCGTGGGCCGCCTGCCGGTCCCGCTCGCGCACGCGTTGCGCGTGGCTGAAACGCTGTTTGACGGACTCGCGGAGCGGCGAGGTCGGGTGCTCACGCTGTCGCGCGTCGCCCAGCGGCTGTGCCGGCATCTCGCCCCTGCCCTCGGCGCGCGCGCGCCTGCGACCGAAGCCTCGCTGATCGAAAAGCTCGACATCGACGCAGACGGCCTGACGCTCGCGCTCTCGGCAGCGGCGCTGCCGAGCGGTTCGTCGGCGTCGGCGCTGCGCACGATGGAGCTGGCCAAGCTGTGCACCGCGGCAGACGACGCGCTCGCGAGCGGCGATCTGGACGCTGCTCGCGCCGGCTATCTGCTGGCGCTGGAACGCGCTCCTCGCCATCCGGAGCTCGCAGCCCTGGTCGCACAGATCGATGCCTCGCACCCCGACCGCGGCGAAGCGGCGCTGGGGATGCTGGTAGATTGCCTGCCCGCCACGCAGTTTGGGCTGACCGGCGCCGTACTGCTGGCGCGCGTGGGGGACCTTTCCGGCGCCCGGCAAGCGATCCAGCAGGCCGCAGGCGGCGAGCTCTATGCGCCGCTCGCCGCCGGGCTGTGGCAACAGCTGGCCGAGCTCAGCGTCAACGCCTCCGAGCGGCGCGAGGCGCTCGACCGCGCGGTGGCGTGTGCGCCCGGCGTCGCGAGCGTGCGCTGGGCGCGCTTCGACGCGCGCGTCGAGTGGGGCGACGAGAGCGGGGCGCTCGCCGATGCGGAGAGCCTGGAGGCCGCCGCCGCCGGCGCGGCGCAGCGACACGAGATGCTGATGCGGGCGGCTCGGCAGCTCGTGGCGCGCGGCTCGGTGCGCGCGGCGGGGCAGCTCTTCGAGCGCGCGCTGCGTTACCTGCCCGCCGATCCCGACGCCACCTATGGGCTCGGGCGCGCGCTGCTCGGCCAGGGTCGAACCGAACGGGCCATGGCGCTGATCGAGCGCGCCGTTTCGCTCGGCGAAACCCAGGCCAACGTCTCGGCAGACGCGCTGATCGAGCTCGCGCGGCTGCTCGCCGAGCACTGCGGCGATCATCCGCAAGCCATCGCGCGCGTGGCGCAAGTGCCGGCCACGAGTGAACGCCGCTACGAAGCGCTCGCGCTCGAGGGGCGCTGGCGCGCCGCCCTCGGCGACCTGCGCGGTGCATCGCTCGCCTTTGCTCGGCTGCGCGACGCCTGCGAGCTGTCGGGGCGCGGCGCTGCTCTGCCGCTGGCAGCCTCCTGGCTCACCGAGGCGGCGCAGTTCGAAGACAAGAGCCTGGGGGACCTGGCCGCGGCCGAACGACATCTGGCCTCCGCGCTGCGGCTGGCGCCGCGAAACCCGCGCGTGCGACGCCTGTATCGCCGAGCCGCCGCCGCGCTCGCCAAGCGCAAACCGCAATGACGGACGCGGGCTTCCAGATCCGCGTCGCGGCCGCCGGCGACGCAGCGTGCCTCGCGCGCCTCAATGCCACGCTGCACGCGCGACACCTCGAGGCGCGGCCCGACTTCTTCAAGCCGGCGCAGCTGGCAGAAGTCGCCGGCTGGTTTCAATCCCTGCTCGACAAGCCGACCACGCGCTGCTGGCTCGCGGAAGCCGGCGCGGAGCCCGTGGCTTATCTCTTGATGCGGGAGTACCAGCGTCCAGAAAACATCTTCTGCCTGGCGCGCCACTGGCACGAGATCGATCACGTCGGCGTCGAGGCACCATTCCGCGGTCGCGGCATCGGTCGGGCGCTGATGCAGACAGCCCTGGCCGCTGCGCGAGCCACGGGCGCGAAAGACGTCGAGCTCGCTTCGTGGTCGTTCAACGCGGAAGCTCACGCGATGTTCCAGCGCTGCGGCTTCGTGCCTCGGCTAGTGCGCTTCGACCTGAGCATTTCCCGCTAACTAAGAGCAGCTCTAAGCTTCGCCCTCACCGCCGCCATCCTCCGGTTCAGGCTCCAGCGGCAGCTCCGCGATATACGTCTCGAACGCTGGAAAGCGATCGTCCTCACCGATCTCCTCGTCGTCGTCGGCGCGCTGACGCAGAGCGCGCTCTTCCGGCAGCAACACCTCGCGCAGCGCGCCGAGGGCAAGCGTCCCATCGCCGAGCTCGCGCTCGACGGCATCCAGGTCCAACGCGCTCAGGTCGCGCGCGACACCGGCCGGCGGCAACGATGTAAGCAAAATGCCGACATCGAGATCCAGCGCGAACGCATGCTCTTCTGCGTCATCTCCTTCATTCAGGTCGAGCGTCAAACCCACGTCCACTAGCTCATCATCGAGATCCAGCGCGTCGGCCGCACGCTCCAGCCAAGCCGCGTCCAAGAGATCGCCGTATTCGGGCTGGCCCACGGGGGAGTCATCTTCGTCTTCGGCTGCACCGACGGCGTGACTCACGACGTGCGACGCCTCGAGCCAACCGGATCTCGCGTGAGACATCGCCATGCCTCCAAGCTTAGCCACCAGTTAGCCACAGGCCAACCCGCTCGCCCGGGAATCTATGCCGCGCGCAGAGATGAAGTATCGCGAAGATAGAACCCTGCAGAAGAAAAGCTGCTCTCGATGGAGTTTCGCCACATGGAACACGGTCACCCGAACGAGGCGAGCCGGCCGACACGGCTGGTCGGGGCGATAGCCGCGCTCGATCGACAACTCGGTCGTCCGAGCGCATGCGCCCGTGCACAGCATCCTCACATGCCAGCGCAGCAGGCTGCGCCGTGCCTCGCTGTACGCCTGCGATGTATGCCCTCGTTCCATGAGCTCGATGGCGCGCACGGACACGTTGACAAACACTCGTTTGTCACGGCGCCCCGTTCTCCGATTGCTACCGCTCACGTGATGCTTTATTGGGCGTATCCTCCATGCATGTTCATGCCACGGATGACTTCAGCGAAACGCGGACAACGGAGAGCCTTCCGGTGAAGCCGCCGTGTCCGCGCAGCGTGCGCGCGTGGCGCGCGTGGCTCGGGGCACTCGCGAACGACGCAGAGGCAGCCCAGGCGGCAGCCCTCGCTTACGAGCAGCTGGATGCCACGGGCCGTGACGCCTGGATCGACAGCCTGGCTCAAGATGCGGTTGAAGTCGGCGTGCCGCGCATCGCAGTATATGCGCCCCTGCTGGCCGTCGAGGTGGACGGCAAGCGGCGCCAGCGCATTCAGTCTGCGCTCGGTCCGCAGGAGTCGGGTGCAGCTCCCCGGCAGGCCACGCGCGCGCTCGTGGGTTTGGGGCGTGGCGAGCTGCGCGTGGCCGTGCTCGTGGCTCCGCTGTACATGGACTTCGTGCAGGTCATGGCCTGCGGCTATCGCGTCGCGGAGTCCTTCGACTGGGTACGACACGACCCCATCGTGTCCATGGGCTCGGTACCTCGCGCCGGCGAGCGGGTAGAAGGTGTCGTGGTAGAAGCGAGCCCGCTCAAGGGAGTGATCGATGAGCTGGCGCTCACCATCGTTGCACACCATCGCTCGCATGGGCAGCTGCCCCCCGCACTGCGCGCGTTCGCACACGTCTTCGGCCCCAGCTTCGGCGGCTGAGCCCCCGTCGAGCGAGCTCGCCGTTCAGCGACGAATGCGGCGCTGGGCCCGGGGTGCCCGATGTCTTTGGCTCGTCCTGATCGGCGCCTGCAGCTCCACTCCTCGAGCGAACGCGCTCGACCCGGGTGCGGAGCTCGACGCTGCGCCGGCCGAGCCTTCCCGCTCCGAGCCGCTCGAGTTCAGCTTTCCCGGCGTGGACAATCTCGTCGTCAGCAGCGCCACGACGCGCGGTCGCGTGACCGCGATCGTCTTTGTCACCACCTACGATATCGCCTCGCAGCTCGTGCTGCGGCGGCTGGGGGACGTGATCGTACGCTTCACGCCGCGCGCCAACGCGACAGCGGTCGTGGTCGAGCCCCCGATGTACGCCGACCTGCTTCCGGCTTACAGCGCCAGCCTGCAGCTGCCATTTCCGATCGTGATGGCGGATTTTGCAACCCTCCAGGGTCAAGGCCCCTTCGCGTCGATCGGGCGCGTCCCCACGCTCGTCGTGCTCGACCGGACGGGCCGCGAAGTCACTCGCCGCCAGGGCTCGCTGTCCGCCACCGAGATCGAGCGGGAGCTAGCACGAGCTAGTGTTGCGTCCCGGAAGTAACAATCGTCGGGAGATCATGGCCGAGCGCGTGCTTCAGCCCCGGCCGCCCGGATCGCCGCTGGGGCTGGCCCTTTCCTGCTGCTTCATGCTAACCCCGCTGCCATGTGGGCTCGCCGGCTCGTGCTCTCTTTGTGCCTTTCGCTGGCGGCCTCTGCCGCGGCTTCGTCCTGGTCGCGCAGCGCCGCGGCGCAGGCCTCGTCCTGGCTGTACGTGGGCGGTGGTACGGGCGTCATCGACCAGGGTGACCGACAGACGCGACCCGCCCTGCAGCTCGATACCGGGCTCGGAAGCCCCGCGACGCATCCGATCGTGCTCGGAGCACTGTTCCGGGCTCAAGCCTATTTTGGCTCGGGTGTGGATCTGGCGCTGGTGGCTCGCGGCGTGAGTCGCGGCTTCGCGCGCGGCGACTGGGGCGTGGGGCTCGACGTGGGGGCGTACCAGCGCTGGTGGGGCGTCGACTCGACGGGCGTCATCGGCAATCTGGTGCTCGGCGGGCCTTGGGGGCTGACGTTGCTCGGTGGAGCAACGCTCGGCAGCGCTGACCAGCGGCTCTACTTCGTCTCGCTGGGTCTCGATCTGGCGCGGCTCACCGTGCACCGCCACAGCGGCTTGACCTGGTTCGCCAACCCGATGCGGGTTCCGGAAGACTAGCGCGGCGTGCCCAGCCCTGGACCAGCTGGTCCCGACGCTCTAGTGAGCAGGCGTGACGGGCGACGTCCCGCGCGTCTCGAGCAACTCGTACTGGGCAGGCGCCTCGCAGCCGCCCGCGAAGAGCACCCCGTCGATCACGCCAAAGCCACTGCACATCAGGGCCTTCTTGTCGATCAGCCGGCAGCCCTTGGCGTCCGCGGTGTACGGATTGTCAAAGCCACACGTCTCCGCGCCGGTGAAGGTCACCTGTACGCTCCCCTGGCTGAGCACGATGGCGTTCGCGGCGCAGCCCGCACACAGCCAGCACGCCGCGCTGACGGCGCAGGCGGCGATGGCACGACGGACGGCACCAAATCCCAATAGCGAGGCGGCCACGACCGCGTAGCATACCCGTACTACCCACCCCAAGGCGAGCCCCTGCGGCCCTGCTGGGGCGACCGCGGCACCTTCGTCGGCGACCGCGGGCCGCGCGTCGTGCGTCGCTCAGTGCTCCAGGCTGGCGATATGTTCCCGATAGGCGGCAGGACTGAGAAGCCCGTCGGCCAGAGCGGGATCGTCCGGCTTGATCGAGACCATCCAGCCTTCCCCCCAGCAGTCCTCGTTCACGCGCTCCGGAGCCGACTCGAGCACAGCGTTCAGCTTCGTCACCGTGCCGGCAACCGGCGCAAACAGATCGCTCAGGGTCTTGACGCTCTCGATGGTGCCAAACACCTGGCCCACGCTCACGCGTTCACCAGGCGCCACGTTCCAGTTGACGAGCGTGATGTCGCCGAGTTGATCGACGGCAAACGCGCTGATGCCGACCAACAGCTCTCCGTCCTTCTTCAGGGCCCACTCATGGTCCTTGGTGTAGCGGCGGTCGTCTTGCACATCGGTGGGCTGGCTCATGACTAAGTCCTCTCTGCGTTCTCGGTGCCGCGTCGATAGAAGGGCGTCTTGACGACGCGCGCGGGCACCGCACGCCCCCGGCAATCCACCACGATCTCCGTGCCCAGGGCAGCGTACGCCACTGGCACGTAGCCGAGACCGATGTTCACGCCCAGCGTTGGCGAGGGGGCGCCCGAGGTGCAGTGGCCGAGCGCCGCGCCGTTCGGGCTGGACAGCGGGTAGCCGTGCCGCGCGATCCCGCGCCCCAGCATCTCGAAGCCGACCAGGCGCCGCGTCAACCCCTGCTCTTTGATGCGCGCGAGCGCGGCCTTGCCGATGAACTCGCGACCCTCGCTCTTGACGGTCCAGCCGAGACCCGCCTCCAGTGGATTGGTGCTCAGATCGATCTCGTTGCCGTACAGCGACAACCGCGCCTCGAGCCGCAAGGTATCGCGCGCAGCCAGGCCGATCGCTTGCACGCCAAAGCGCTGCCCGGCCTCCAGCAAGCCGCGCCACAGTGTCGGGGCGTGCTCGACCGCGCAGAAGATCTCGACGCCGTCTTCCCCGGTGTAGCCCGTCCGCGCCACGGAGCAGCGCAGCCCGAAGATGTCGGCGCGCCGGAAATGAAACGGCGGCAGATCATCTGGCAGGCGCAACGACGTGCCGAGCGTCGCGAGCAGCTCCAGCGCCGCCGGCCCCTGCACGGCGATCAGGCAACTTCTGTCGCTGGCATCCTCGAAGCGGCAGCGCCCCGCGGCGAGCGCGCCCAGGTGCTGGGAAATCGTGGCGCGATTGGCCGCATTGCAGACCACGAGCACGCGCTCCTCGCTCTCCTGCTCCGCGCGGGCCCGGTAGACGATCAGATCGTCGAGGATGCCGCCGCTCTCGTTGCAGCAGCAGGTGTACAGCGCCCGCCCGGGCGCGAGCCGCCGCAGATCGTTGGTGATGGCGGCGTCGACGACCGCCACGGCCTCCACGCCGCTGAGCTCCAGACGGCCCATGTGCGAGACGTCGAACAGGCCCACGCCGCTGCGCACGGCGTGGTGCTCCTCGGCCACGCCCCGGTATTGCACCGGCATACGCCAGCCGGCGTAGGGCACGAACCTCGCGCCGAGCGCCTCGTGTTCTGCATACAAAGCGGTGCGCCGCTCGGCGTCGTTCACGGTCCGGGTAACTAACGTTCCGCGCTCTCTGAAGCAAGATGCTCCTTGGAGTTCTGGAGGTGACAATGTAGGGTAACTGGATGCAGTATCGATCGCTGGGACGTACCGGCTTTCATGTTTCCACGGTCAGCGTGGGTTGCTGGGCCATTGGCGGCTCGTGGGGAAAAATCAACGACGAGGAGAGCCTCGCCGCTCTGCATCGCTCGCTCGACCTGGGCGTGAATTTCTTCGACACGGCCGACGTCTACGGGGACGGCCACAGCGAGCGGCTGATCGCACGCTTGCGCAAGGAGCGCAGCGAACCGTTCTACGTCGCCACCAAGGTGGGTCGGCGGCTCAGCCCGCACGTGGCTGCCGGCTACGATGCCGGCAACCTGACGCGCTTCGTCGAACGCAGTCTGACCAACCTGCGCGTCGAAGCGCTGGACCTGCTCCAGCTGCACTGCCCGCCGACCGACGTGTATTACCAGCCGGAAACCTTCGGCGTACTGGACGAGCTGGTGCGCACGGGCAAACTGCGCCACTACGGCGTCAGCGTGGAGCGCGTGGAAGAGGGCCTGAAGGCGCTCGAGTATCCGAACGTGCAATCCATCCAGGTCATCTTCAACATCTTCCGCCAGCGCCCCCTCGAGCTGCTGTTCAAGGAAGCGGCGCGTCGCAAGGTTGGCATCCTGGCGCGCGTTCCGCTCGCTTCCGGGCTGCTCACGGGCAAGCTCACTCGCCAGCAAAACTTCGAGGCGGACGACCACCGGCAGTTCAACCGTCACGGTGAAGCCTTCGACCGCGGTGAGACATTTGCTGGGGTCGACTACAAAACTGCGCTCGACGCGGTCGACAGTTTGCGTGGCCTGGTACCGGGCGGCACCACGATGGCCCAATGGGCGCTGCGCTGGATCCTGATGGAGGCGGCCGTGAGCTGTGCCATCCCCGGCGTACGCCGCGCCGCCCAGGTGGAAGACAACCTCGCCGCCGCAGAGCTCGGCCCGATTGCGCCCGAGGTGATGAAGAAAGTGCTCGAGCTGTACGACGCCAAGATCAAGCCGCTCGTCCATCAGTACTGGTGAGCAGGGGTCGAGGGGCCCAGGGGTCAGGGTCGAGGGCTGGACGCGCCTGCGGCGCGGCTGATTTCCAGGATTCAACCTGCCCAACCCGTCCGGCCCTGCTGAGAGAGCAGCACAGAAAATCAGCCACGCCACGGGCGCGAGCAACGCGAGCGCGCCCTGAGATGAGCCACGCGCGGAGCGCGTGACCAGCCCTCGACCCCTCGACCCCCTCTGCGCCGGCAGCCGTCGTCGCAATGACGTATGCTGCGTAGACCATGCACGCGCAGGCCAGCCAGCCTCATTCGAGGCTCGTGGCACTCCTGGGCCCGACCAACACCGGCAAGACGCATCGAGCCATCCAGCGCATGCTCGAGCACCCGAGCGGCATGCTCGGCCTGCCCCTGCGCCTGCTCGCGCGCGAAGTCTATGACCGGCTGACGCGCGAAATCGGCGAACAGCAGGTAGCGCTGGTCACGGGCGAGGAAAAGCGCAGCGGGCGCCGAGCGCGTTACTGGATCTGCACCGTCGAAGCGATGCCCATGTCGCAGGAGGTGGACTTCCTGGCGGTCGACGAGATCCAGCTGGCAGCCCATCCGCGCCGCGGCCACGTCTTCACCGATCGGCTGTTGCATGCCCGGGGCCGCGTCGAGACCTGGTTTTTGGGGGCCGCCACCATGCGCCCGGTGCTGAGCGCGCTCTTGCCCACGGCCAGCATCGAGACCCAGTCCCGGCTCTCGCAGCTCGAAGCGCGCGGCCAGTCCACGCTCGGCCGCTTACCCGCGCGCAGCGCCGTCATCGCCTTCAGCGTGCCCGAGGTCTACGCCTTGGCCGAGCGCGTGCGCCAGCGACGCGGTGGCGCAGCAGTGGTGCTCGGCGCGTTCTCGCCCCGGGCTCGCAACGCTCAAGTGGCGCTGTATGAGTCGCGGGAGGTCGACTACCTGGTCGCGACCGACGCCATCGGCATGGGCTTGAATCTGGGCATCCGGCACGTGGCCTTCGCCAGCGTGAGCAAGTTCGATGGTCGGCAGGAGCGGCCGCTGCTGCCGGCCGAGCTGGCTCAGGTGGCCGGGCGCGCCGGGCGCCACCTGGAGAACGGCAGCTTCGGCACGCTGGCCCCTTTGCCCGCGCTGCCGCCGGGCCTGCGGCGCAACATCGCCGAGCATCGCTTCGAGGCCGTACAGCAACTCGCGTGGCGCAACAGCAACCTGAGCCTCGGCAGCCCGCGCGAGCTACGCGACTCGTTGTACGAACCACCCAGCCACGCTCAGGCGAAGCGCGACTGCCTGCGGCGCCTGGCGCCAGCGTCCGACCTGGAGGCGCTCGAGAGGCTGATGGAAGACGGCGAGGTGAAGAGCCGGGCTCGCGGCGCCGCGAACGTGGAGTTGCTCTGGCAGGCGTGCCAGATCCCCAGCTACCAGCGCTGGCTGCCCGAGCTGCATGCCGAGCTGGTCAAGCAGGTCTTCCTGCAGCTGAGCGGGTCCCGGGCGGAGCTCGACAGCGACTGGCTGGCGGCATCGCTGCGACCGCTCGACGACATCGCCGGAGATATCGACGCGCTCACCGCGCGCATCGGCTCGCTGCGCACCTGGAGCTATCTCGCGCAGCAAACCTGGTCCAGCGACGCGGCCCACTGGGTCGGCCGCACCCGCCAGATCGAAGATCGCCTGAGCGATGCGCTGCACGACAGGCTCGTGGAGCGCTTCGTCGCGCGCAAGCGCCAGTCGCTGTACTTCGCGCTGCCCGCCGACCCAGGCAGCGCGAGCGCACACGCCGCTTCGCCGCTGGACGTGTCGAGCCAGCCGTTTCAGGCGCTCGTCGGCCTGCGCGAGCAGCTGCTCGAGGGGCCCGCTCTGCCCTCGCTCGAACGCTGGGTGGAGGATCTGGCGGCCGCTCCCCACGAACGCTTCGAGTTCGATGCGGCGGGCAACGTGTTCGACGGTGCGGGCGCGAGTCTGGGTCGCGACGGCGAAGCGGCGCGCCTGGCGCGTCTGACGCGCGGCGCGGGCCTGCTGCGCCCCGAGATCAAGCTCACGCTGGACGGACTGAACGCGGGGCAGCAGCTGCGACTCTCGCGCCGCCTGCTCGCCTGGTCACGAGATCTCGTGCAAGAGATCACCGCGGTCTTGCGCGACGAGCCCGAGCCACGGTGGTCAGCCGCGGCTCGCGGTCTCTGCTACGAGCTGGAGCAGAACCTGGGCTCGTTGCCGGTGGGCAAGGCGCTGGTACGGCTCGATGAGCTGAGCGACTCAGATCGGCGCACACTGTCCAGGCGCGGCATCCGCATCGGTCGTCAAGTGGTCTTCCTGATCGACTCGCTCCAGCCGCGCCAGCGCTGGATACGCCAGGCGCTGGCACGCGCTTTCGCCCCTCGCGACGTGAGTGCGCTCGGGCCACTGCAGGACGCGCTCTCGTTTGCTGCGCCCGCGGGCATCGACGCGGAGTGGCTCGAGTGGCTCGGCTTCGTGCTGCTCGGGCAACGCGCAGTGCGCGCCGACATCCTGGATCGCGTGAGCACGCGAGCCCGGCGCCTGGCGCGCGCGGGTGCTTTTGCTCTCGCCCCCGAGCTGCTCGACTGGCTCGACGGCGACGCATTGGCGCTCGCAGAGTTGCTCCGAGCACTCGGCTATCGGCGTGGCACGGACGGCGCTTACCGACGTGCGCGACGGCGACGGCGCAAAGCTCGGCTGGCGTGAAAAAAATGCAGACGCGGCGCCGCTGATTCACCAGGGAACAGACGATCGCGCCAGGCCACAACATTGCAGCAAACAGACCTGATTCGTGATCCTTGACAGGAATTGCTTCGGCTCCGGATTGCAGATGCGTGCTCTCCGGCTCACTCTTTAGTTTCGGCGTTGCGACGAGCGCCATTCTCGAGAGCCGCAAGACGAGCCACCCTCCCGAAGGAACCTACATGACGCCACTGAAAGCCTGGGCCAACCGTCTCCCATACTTGATGCGACCGGGCCCGGCGCTGGGGTTCGATTTGGTACGCGCGTACCTCGGCATTGGCTTGTTCGTGCGTGGCGTGTTGTTCGTGTCCCGTCCCGAGCTGGTCCTCGGCTATCTGAGCTCCGGGGAGAGTTGGTTCGTCCCGTATGCGATCGCTCACTACGTGGCGCTCGCGCACCTCGGCGGCGGGCTGCTGCTGGCCTTCGGGCTCGCGACGCGCCTCGCCGCCTTCGTGCAGCTGCCGGTGCTCGCGGGCGCCGTGTTCCTGGTGCACTCGGGCGACAGTCTGCTCACCGCTGGGCAATCTCTCGAATTTTCGGCCCTGGTGTTGATGCTGCTCCTGGTTTACCTGGCGGTCGGCGCCGGTCAGCTCTCCGTGGATGCTTGGCTGGGCGACCGAGTCAGCCTGCTCGGCGAGCGACATGACGTGCAGCCGGCGACGGCTCCGGGTCGGGCACTTTCGCCCGTCGGCTCCAAGCTCGTCTGAACGATCCGTTGGGTCCGTGCTCTCCGAGCCGGGCCCAACGGCTTTTGTGCCGTTCGCGGTGAGGTTTGCGGAGGGTTGCTGCGATTTTCGTTTGACGGACCGGGGTCGTCCGGACAAATGGCCCTGCGATGATCAGCATCTCCGGCCTGGCCAAGTCGTTCGGCGGGCGCACTCTGTTCGAGGGCGTCACGCTGCAATTGAACCAGGGCTGCCGCTACGGCGTGGTCGGCGCGAACGGCTCGGGCAAGAGCACCTTCCTGCGCATGCTCGCTGGGGACGACCCGGGCCACACGGGCACCATCAACCTGCTCAAGGCAGCCCGCTTGGGAGTGCTGCGCCAGGACCGATTTCTCGATGACGGGGCGCGCATCCTGGACCTCGCGATGCAGGGAGACGCGGAAGTCTTCGCGGCCCTGAGCGAGCTGGACCAGCTGGCGCGACAAGAACTGCCCGATCCGCAGCGTCAAAGCGAGCTCGGCGAGTTCGTGACGCAGCGCAACGGCTATGCGCTGGAAGCCAAGGCCAGCCGAATTCTCGCCGGTCTGGGCATCCCGACCGCGGCACAAAAGAGCGCGCTGAGCACCCTCTCCGGCGGCTACAAGCTGCGCGTCCTCTTGGCCCAGGTGCTCGTCGGCAACCCCGACGTGCTCTTGCTCGACGAGCCCACCAACCACCTCGACATCCTCAGCATCCGTTGGCTCGAGGAGTTCTTGATGGACTATCCGGGCTGCCTGCTCGTCGTCTCGCACGATCACGAATTTCTGGACCGCGTGTCGAGCCACATTCTCGATGTCGACTATCAGACCATCAAGGCCTACACCGGCAACTACAGCTCCTTCGTCGATCAGCGCCAAGCCGTGCGCGAACAGAAGGAACGCGAGATCGCGAACGCCGAGAAGATCCTGGCCGAAAAGAAGGCGTTCGTGGAGCGCTTCCGCGCCAAGGCGACCAAGGCGCGGCAGGCGCAGAGCCGGGCCAAGCAGATCGAAAAGATAGAGATCGAGGTGCTGGCCCCGAGCTCGCGCCGCTCTCCGCATTTCGCCTTTCCCCTGGCGCGCCCCAGCGGTCGCGACGTGCTCACGGTGTCGGAGCTCAGCAAAGCCTACGGCGAAAAGGTGGTGCTGAATGCCGTTTCCTTCCAGGTTCGGCGCGGCGAGCGGCTGGGCATCATCGGCATCAACGGAGCCGGCAAGTCCACACTCCTGCGCTTGCTCTCGGGCCGCCAGACGGCAAACTCGGGGGCAATCGAGTGGGGACATGAAGCCCGCCTCGGCTATTTCCCTCAGGATCATAACGAGCTGATGGAGGACCCCAACCAGAGCGCGCTCGATTTCCTGTGGAACAGCGCGCCGGCGGAGCCGGTCGGCTTCGTGCGCTCCCAGCTCGGCCGGGTGTTGTTTTCGGGCGACGACGTGAAGAAGACCGTGGGCTCGCTGTCGGGAGGCGAGGCCGCACGGCTCTTGTTTGCTCGGCTCGCCATCGAGAAGCCCAACGTCTTGTTGCTCGATGAGCCTACCAACCACCTCGATTTCGAGGCTATCGACGCACTGGCGAGCACGCTCTCTGACTACACAGGCACGCTGCTGCTCGTGTCGCACAACCGCTGGTTCGTCTCCCGGCTATGCACGCGCATCATCGAGGTGACGCACGACGGGCTGCGCGAGTTCCCCGGCGGCTACGGCGAGTACCTCCAGCGCTTCGGCGTCGATCACCTGGATCGCGAAGCCGTCGCCAAGACTTCACGCGAACAAACGCGCGATCAACGCCGCCCGCGCGACCTGCCCGACCCTGCCGAAGCCGCCAGCTGGGAAGAGCAGAAGCGCCTGCGCAATCGCAAAAAACAGTTGCCGAAGCTGCGCGCCGACACGGAGGCCGCCATCGCCCGAGCCGAGCTCAGCCAGAAGCAGATTCAGGCGGACTACGCCACCCCCGGCTTCTTCGAGACCAAGAGCCCGAGCGAATTGCAGGCGCTGCGCGCAGAAGAAAAGCGGCTCGGCACGCGGCTGAGCGAGCTACTCGAAGAATGGGAGGCGCTGGAACGCGAAAGCGCCGAGCTCGAGCCGTTGTAAGAACGGCACCTGTCCTCGGACGCCTCTCAGCAGAGAATTCCGAGGACCGGGCAGCTCGGCGTCTCAGTCCAAAGCGTCTCAGTTCAGCTCTTCGCGCGCCAGATCCGGCTCGACCACGGGACGCGAGATGAAAATCCAGCGTACTCGACCGTCCGGAAAACGAACCCCGATGTGCTCCTCCGGCGTCGCAACCAGGGAGACCGAGAGCTCGCTCCCGTCATCATCGGCGAATTCGACCAGGGCAAGGTCCTCGAGCAGCGCGAGAGCCTCGCCGAGATCTTGGTGCTCGAGACCCGTATCACGCGCCAGCGCACCGACCGTATTGGGCGCCGTGGCTTCCATCGCATCGAGAACCAGCTGAGCTCGATTGAAGCGCGAACGCTCTTCGACGTCGAAGCTCAGCCATCGGGCCATCGGGAAGGCCAGCGGCAGGTTTTCCGGGACACCCCGCTTCAGATCCTTAGCAAGCGACTCGTTGGGTGCAGGGGCCTCGGGGGGACTAGTTACCGAGCGTGGGCCAAGCATGTGCATAGTGCTGGGTGCTCCTCACCCACAACCTAAGCTCTAGCCGACCGTTGTCAAATATCGGCCCGTCCGTCGGACGACTCCCGACTTCCGGGCGTTCGTTCGTAACCGATGAAAATTCGCAAGGATTCCATCCCCGGCCGGTAAGACCAGGCAAACGCGAGGGCCGCGAAACGAAAACCCACGGGGGTGGTCTGGGCGGCTTCTCTGGTGTGTTGCGCACGCCGTCTCGAGCGTACCGAGGAGAACCAGCAGTCGACTCTCCTACCTTTGACCCCTGCCTGACAAAAGCAAGGCCAGCGTGCGACATGGGTGCCAGGACTCAGAGCGTGTAGCGCAAGGCCAAGCCCGAAACCCAGACGAGCGGTGGGTTCGAGCCGTACGTGCGCTCGAAGCTCTGAACGTAATCGCGCCCACCGCCATAGGCCGCGAGCGCGTAGTGCGGGTTGATCTGAAACCACTCGACGCCGAGCGTTCCACCGAAGTAGGGGCGGAGCTGGTCAGCGTAACGGTAGCCATACGTGGACAGCACGTCCTCGTTGACGCTACCGAGCCCGCCCTCGCCTTGCAGGTAGAAGCCGAGCGCTGAGAGCGGCTGCCACGAAGCGCGCGCTCCGGCACCAAAGCCAAAGAGCGCGTAGGCTCGCTGGTCCGGCGGACGGTGCGCGTACGCGGTGCTCGCGAGAGCCACGTCGCCCTGTCCGAAGGCCATCAGCCAAGCGAAGATCTCGTACCCCACCTGCAGTCGGAACCAGGGTGCCACGGGCGAGACGTGCTTCATATCGCCGAGGTGCCCGAGCGCCCCAACGCTGCCTTCGATGACCAGGCCATGCTTCCGTGGCGGCGAGGGTGGTGCCTCGAGCTCCGCGCTGATGGGCTTGGTGTCTGCTTCCGCTGGGTCCTTTGCCAGCCAGGCCTCCAGAGACGCTTCGCTCACGGCTTGCTGAGCCGGCGGCTCTGCCGCGGCGGCTGCGATTGGCGCCGCGAGCACGAGCGCGCTCCAAGACCAAGCAATTTGCGCTGCCACCCCAAACCATAGCTGGCGTGACAACTCCGCTCAATCTGGCACGGGCAAGTAAGTGTGCGCGTGTACGCTGACAGGGTCCCCGCTCATGCAAGCAAAGGCGCCTTGTTGCCGATTTCGGAAGAAGCTCTGCTTCGGGCACCGCCGTGGCTGGCGGTTTGCTCTAGCTCAGCGCTTGAGCATGCGCTTGCGCGCTCGCGCCCCCGCTCGGGGTGCCTGGATCACCGGCGGGGGTGGGACTTTTTTTGCGGCTGGTTTCGCCGCGGAAGCAGACTGGGCTGTCGAGCCAGAGTGGGCTGTGGAGGCAGAGTGGGCTGTCGAGCCAGAGTGGGCTGTGGAGCCAGAGTGGGCTGTCGAGTTAGAGTTGCCCGAGGACGCGGCACTGGCAACCGGGCGGGGCGCGGGGCGCTCGACGGGAGCGCCTGCCGGGGCTCGCGCCTCGGTGTTGCGCATTCCCGACGAGCGGCTGCCAGCCGCAACGCCGTCGGTGCGAACAGCGCCGCGAACCAGGGCGCCTTCGCTCATGCCGATGCGCGGGGCCGACAGATCGCCCACGACGCGGCCGGTTTCCGTGATCACGACGGCTTCCGTCGCGGTCACGTCGCCCTCGACAGAACCCCCGATCACGACGCGCGCGCCGGAGACCGCCCCGACCACGGCGGCGTCGGGACCGAGAGCCAGATCCCCCGTCACTCCCACGTCGCCCTCGACGCGCCCCAAGATCTGGAGCGAGCTGTCCCCCCGCACGTTGCCGCGGACGACCGAGGAGCTGCCAATCACTGATGCGTAAGCCATGCTGTTTTTCAAACGTCCATGTCCACGTTGCCGCGGAAGGAAGCTCCATCGGCGATGGTGAGGCGGCCCGCTTTGACGTCGCCGATCAGGCGCCCGCCGGCCTGAATGTCCACGCGCGAGCTGGCGCTGACGTTGCCCGTCACCTGACCCGCCACGACGACGGAGAGCGCGCGAAGGTCCGCTTCAACCACGCCGTCGCCCGCGATCGAAAGAGACTCCGCCGTGGTGAGAGTGCCGCGTACGGTGCCCTCGACGATCACGTCTTCATCTGTCGTGAACTCGCCTTCGACGATGAGTCCTGCACCCACTACGTTCCCTGCCATATCACCTCATGCTCGACGGAACAGCCACACCTCGGCCGATCCTGCGCTGAGCCGACTTGGTAGCCAAGTCCGACACGGGTGTCGAGCCCCATGGCGCTGCGCACCCATTCGAGAGCCGGATGCGCGGCCGTTGGCGCGCCGCGACGTGGAGGCTTTGGCGATCTGGAAGCAGACGTGAAACGCCCCGCGACGGGCGACATGCTAGCGGCTCGCGAACGCGTCCAGAACGCGCGCGGCACGCGGCACGGAGAGAAACAACGCCCGGGCATACAAGTGACGCTGCGCCCGAGGCGACAGGTCACCCACTCTGCCCGGCGTGGCCGCCGCCAGGAGCACTGCGGCAGATACACTGACATTCAAGCTCTCCACGAAGCCTCGCATCGGAATGCGCACGCGCCGGCGCGCGGCACGGCAGAGCGCTGCGTCGATGCCACGGTGCTCGTTGCCGAGGATCAGTGCCAGCCGGGGGATGCTCGCGAGCTGCTCCGGCAAGAGCTCGCCCTTGGGGTGCGTCTCCACGAGCTCGAAGCCTCGCTGCAGCAGGTGCTCCACCGCCGCTTCGGGCTCCAGATGTCGCTGCACGTCTACCCATCGTTCACTGCCTGCGGCGACCAGGTGATGGACGGAGAACTCCTCGGCAGTTTGCACGGCGTGCAGCTCCTGCACGCCAAACGCATCGCAGGACCGGACGATGGCTGCTCGGTTGTGCGGATCGACGAGGTCGTCGAGCAGCAGCGTGACGCTGCCCAGGCGCCCGCAGATCACCTCCAGGAAGCGCTGGCGGCGGCGCTCCAGAACCAGAGGCTCGAGGCGCTCGACGATCTGCTCCGCCGTCCACGTCGAGGGCCACGGTGTGCTCAGAGCGGCGAGCTCCGGCGCCGTCAACCCACCTGTGTCGCTCCGGAGAGAGATTGGCTGCCGTTCGTGCATTCTGCTTCGGTTCGGGGCCATACCATGGTGAACCGCAGAAACCGCGGCGTCAGGAAACCTTCTCTTTACGCCAGCGGGCCGATAGTGCGGCCTCCAGCATGCGTTGCGGTGGAGATTCCACTGCTTATATTATCCCATGCCGCCGCTCGTCGGCCGTGCCGTCCGCTTTCCTTCTCGGTCCGGGGCGGCCCTCGAATCCAACCAAAAAAAGAGAGATCCGGAGAAACTATGGCAAGCGAAAACGTGCATGTCTTCAACGACATGAATTTCGAGAATGAAGTTCTGCAGTCGGGCGAGACGGTGCTCGTGGATTTTACTGCTGCCTGGTGCGGCCCCTGCAAGCGCTTGGCGCCCATCGTGGAAGAAGTCGCAGAAGCGACCAAGGGTAAGGTGAAAGTCGGTAAGCTCGATATCGATGAGGCGCCCATCACTGCCAGCAAGCTCGGCATCCGCAGCGTGCCCACGCTGATCGTCTTCAAGGACGGCAAGGCTGCCGGCCAGCATCTCGGTCTCACCACCAAGGCCAAGATCCTCGACTTGGTCGGAGCCGGCTGACGCACACGAGGAGCCGCAGGGGTGTGCCGCGCTACAGGGCGGCAGTCATCTGCGCATCCGCGCTGCTGGCGAACGCCTGCAGCGCTCCTCGCCAGAGGCTGCCGCCACGGCCTTCCCTGCTCGAGTCGAGCCGCCCGCTCGAGCAGGAGGTATCGCCGCCGGAGTGGCGCTATCATCCGCGGCGCCCTGCGCACCTGACACGTTCGTACGAGCTGGGCCGCGGCGCGAGCCTGTTCATCGGGGGGCTGGGGGAGCGCTGGCTCGTGGAAGGGGGCCCGGGCGCGCCGGCGCGCCCCGCAGCGGTGCTGGCACCCGAAGGGCTCGTGGGCGTGCTCGGAGCTCGCCGGGAGCCGTGGGTGTTCGTGGGCGAGAGCGGCACCACCTACGAGTCGGAGTCCCCGCTCGGGCCTTTCTTGTCCAGCAGCGCGCCCCTGTCGCGGCTCGCCCGCGTCAGCAGCGGTGAACACAACCTGGTCGGAGTGAGTGAGACCGGTCGCTTGATGCTGAGTGAAGATGCCGGCTCGAGCTGGCACCGCGTCGGCCCGAGCGAACAGCGGTTTTGCGATGTCCTGGTCTGGCCGCCCCATGCGCTGGCGCTGGCCGTCCCGGAGCACCTCTGGTGGTCGGACAGCGAAGGCCGGAGCTGGGCGCCGCTCGACGTACCCGAGTTCGGAGCCGAGCGTTTCGATCGGGATGATGAAGCCGGTCCCGTCGTGCGCGCCGCGCTCGGCGCACGCAGCGTGAAATTCGCAGCCGGCTCGGGCGTGCCTAGTCTCGCGCCGCTCGGGCGCGTGGTGCGGAGCGACGAGCCGAGCTTGAACGCTGTGCCGCTGGAGGGCCCGAACGCGCGCGCCATCGCGGCCGGGCGGGCGTTTCTGAACGATGGGTTCTACTTCGAGCTGGAGCTCGGCGTGCGCGCGGAGAGCCTGTCGGGCAGGTTTGCCGGCGCCTTGACACGGCGGAACGTGCCCGCGCTGGCGGACTGTCAGGAGATCGCGCTCGCAGGCTTTCACAACTGGGTGTACGCGGCGTGTACGCGCGAACGCACCGGCACGGCGCGCAGCTTCGAGTTCTTTCGCAGCAGCGACTCCGGAGAGAGCTTCGAGCGGGAAGGTTACACGGCGCGCGGCAACCCGGAGCTCGTGCACATGGCCGTGGGTGAGGAGGGGGCGCTCCTGGTGACCGGCTTCTGCCCGGTGAAGGACGCTCTGGCCGGCTGCCATGCGCGCGGAATTCAAGCGCGGCGCAACCTCTCGGGCGACGCCGGCAGCGGCGTAGGCCTCGAGCCGATGGCCGCGCCGGCGCTCGACGATACCGCGCTCGCGCTGGCGTTCTCTGCCGATGGCCGCAGCGCGTATGCAGTGGCGCAGCGCACGAAGAGCGACGCCCTGTTCATGTTCGTGTCGACGGATCTGGCCCGGGGCTTCACGGCGCGCGAGATCGCTCGGCTGGAGCCGAGCGGCTCGTCCTCGCAACGTCAGGTAAAGAGCTTGAGCGCGGCGCGCGACGGGCAGCTGTCGCTGGTCACGAGTCAGGGCTCCGGGCCCGATCAGCTGGTCATGCTCGACGCGAGCGGCCGCACCTCGTCGATCAACACGGCGCCGCTCGATCTGGCATCGATCGGCGCGTACGGGGCGTTGGCGCTCGCCGTCGGACCCGAACAGGCGTGGGAGTCGCTCGATGGCGGAGCTCACTGGGACGACATCGGGCGCCTGCCGCGCGCTCTGTGTCCCCCGGGGCGCGCCCGCTGCAGCCCTCCCGTTTTCTGCCAGCACCAGGGCTGCAGCGTGGGGGACGCGCTCACGCGCCTCGGCTGGCGCGCGGATGCAGCGGCGTCCGTGTTCGCCGTGCTGCCCCCCTCGCCCACGCGGGACCGAGCGGCGCGCCGCTCTCTCGGCAAGACGTTCGCATGCGAGCTCTCCGATTCGGAGTGGGCGGAGCTCGCCGGGGTCGACCGTCTGCCGGACGCCTCCCAGGCCGCCCTGGGCAAGGCTGCATGGTTTGCCCTCTCGACCGATGATGCCACGGCCGCCGCGGGCCTCTGGATTGCGGACGCGGCGCGGGCTCGCACGGAAGGGGCGCCCCGCGTGCGCTACTCGGAGTTGTTGCGGCCGAGTGAGCGGGCCGCAGAGAGCGCCTACTTCGCCACGCTTCAGGTGGAGGGCGCGGCCGCGCTGCGCTACCCCGTCCCGGCTGGTCCGGGAGCTGCCGGCAGCCATGTCCTGCACGTGGAAGTGGCGTGGGAGAACCTGTTCGAGGGCCGGCGAGGTCGCGCCTCTATCGCCGACGCTGGCCCGCAGCTGCCCGGCGATTTCGCCAAGACGGCAGGCCCCGCGCGCCAGGCCCGCGTCGATTTCCTCAGCATCGGTAGCGGCGGCGTCTACGCACGAGTCCACCGCCAACCCGAGCACGACCAGATCAGCTACTTCCTCGACGGAGTCAGCGTGGAAGAGGTGCCGGCGCTGAGCTCGGAGCTGCTCGCCGCCAAGGGCACCAGCGTTGAAATGGCTCGCGTGGGCCAGGACAACCTGGCTCTGTTGTCCGTCAGCCAGGGGGCGAGCGTCGTCCGGGCCAAGCACCTGAAGGATCGCTGGGCGTTCGAAGGCATGTCGGTGGGCTTCGCCGATCTGGAGCGCTTTTCCTTGCGCCAGAATCGGGAGATCACGTACGCGCAGGGCCACGCCGCTCTGCACGTCACCATACGCTTCGCCGACGGCAGCAGCGAAGGCCGGCTCTTCCCCTTGCAGGCAGATGGCAGCGTGTTCGGCCCGAGCACTGCTGTCCCCACGCAGGCGCAGCTGCCCGACGGCGCCCTCGGTTGTTCGGCTCGCCAGCAAAAGGACACTCCGCGGCTGATCGCTCCGCACCAGCCCGGCATGCGCCACCCCATCCTGGTGCACGATCCAGTCGAGCCGCTGCGCGTCTTTCTGAGCGACGCAGCAGTGCTGTACGGCACCCTGGACTCGGCGTGCGCGCAGGCCTTCGAGGCCGAGCCGGTCCGGACGCCGCTAGCCGCCCCGGGCGTGCGCGAGCGGGTGCTGCTCAGCGCCGAGGGTCCCTCTTGGTTATTTCGCATTGCCCCCGACAACTCGCGGCGCGACGTGCGCATCGAGTACCGAAGCATGCAGTGCAGCCTCGACGCGACTGCCGAAGTGCCGGTCGAGGTCTACGATCTGCCGGGCACTCACAGCGAGGGCTGAACCCAGCCCCCGCTCTGGAATTTACACGAAGGAGTCGATCGCGGCGTTGAGCGTGGCGCTCGGGCGCATGACCTTGGACGTCTTGTCGTCGTCGAAGTGGTAGTAGCCGCCGAGGTCCACCGGCTTGCCCTGAGCGTCCAGCAACTCTCGAACGATCTTGGTCTCGTTGTCCGAGAGCTGCTTGCTGAGCTTGGCGAACTTCGCCGCCAGCTCTCGATCCTCGGTCTGCTCGGCGAGCGCTCGCGCCCAGTACAGCGCCAGGTAAAAGTGGCTCCCGCGATTGTCGATCTCACCCACCTTGCGCGCCGGCGACTTGTTGTTCTCCAGAAACAGCCCGATGGCGCGGTCGAGCGCCTGCGCCAGCACCTTGGCCTTGGCGTTCGTGGTCTTGATGGCCAGCTCTTCGAGCGAGACGCCCAATGCCAGGAATTCGCCGAGCGAATCCCAGCGCAGGTAGTTCTCCTTCTGAAGCTGCTGGACGTGCTTCGGCGCCGAGCCGCCTGCACCTGTCTCGTACAGGCCACCGCCCGCCAGGAGCGGAACGATGGACAGCATTTTGGCGCTCGTGCCCAGCTCCAGGATGGGGAACAGGTCCGTCAGGTAGTCGCGCAGCACGTTACCGGTCACGGAGATCGTGTCCTTGCCCTCGCGCATGCGTTCGAGCGTGTAGCGCATGGCGCTCACCGGCGAGCGAATCAGGATCTCGAGGCCCTTGGTGTCGTGCTCGGGCAAGTAGGCTTTCAGCTTCGTGATCAAGTTCGCATCGTGGGCCCGCTTCTCGTCCAGCCAGAACACCGCCGGGGCGCCCGTCGCGCGCGCGCGGCTCACGGCCAGCTTCACCCAGTCCCGAATCGCCACGTCCTTGGTCTGGCACATGCGCCAGATGTCCCCCGCCTCCACGGTATGCTCGAGCAGCGTCTGACCGGACGCATCGACCACGCGCACCGTGCCGTTGGCAGGTATCTTGAAGGTCTTGTCGTGCGAGCCGTATTCTTCCGCCGCCTGCGCCATCAAGCCCACGTTGGGCGTGCTGCCCATCGTGGCCACGTCGAAGGCGCCCTGCTCTTTGCAAAAGTCGATCGTCGCCTGATAGATACCGGCATACGAGCGGTCCGGAATCAGCGCCTTGGTGTCGTACGGTTTGCCGTCGGCGCCATACATCTTGCCCGAAGCGCGGATGGCAGCCGGCATCGAGGCGTCGATGATCACATCGCTCGGCACGTGCAGGTTGGTGATGCCGCGGTCGGAATCCACCATGGCCAGGCTCGGCCGCTTGGCATACACGGCAGTTAGATCGGCCTCGATCGTGGCCCGCTCCGCCGCCGGCAGGCTCTGGAGCTTGGCGTACAGGTCGCCGACGCCGTTGTTCGGGTCGACCCCGAGCTTGGCGAACGTCGCCGCGTGCTTCTCGAACACGTCCTGATAGAACACCGAAACGGCGTGACCGAAGATGATCGGGTCGGACACCTTCATCATGGTGGCCTTGAGGTGCACCGAGAGCAATACACCGCTCTTCTTGGCGTCTTCGATCTGCTCGGCGAAGAATTCGCGCAAGGCCTTGGCGCTCAAAACGGAGGCGTCGACCACCTCGCCTGGCAGCACTGCTGTCCTGGGTTTGAGCACGCTCACCTTGCCGTCCGCGCCCACGAGCTCGATGCGCAGATCGCCCGCGGCTTGAATCACCACAGAGCGTTCGCTACCGTAGAAGTCACCCCGGCTCATGTGCGCCACGTGCGTCTTGGAATCACGCGACCAGGCGCCCATCGAATGGGGGTGCTTGCGGGCATAGGCCTTGACGGCTGGCGAAGCGCGCCGGTCGGAGTTGCCCTCGCGCAACACGGGATTCACCGCGCTGCCCAGCACCTTGCCGTAGCGCAGCCGGAGCGCCTTCTCCGCGTCGCTCTTGGGGTCGTCGGGGAACTCGGGCAGCGGGTAACCCTGCTCCTGCAGCTCCTTGATGGCGGCCTTCAGCTGCGGCAGCGAGGCGCTCACGTTGGGGAGCTTGATGATGTTGGCGTGCGGCGTCTTGGCCAGCTCGCCCAGCTCCGCCAGGTGATCGGGCTGGCGCTGATCCTCGCGCAGATGCTCGGGAAAATTCGCCAGTATTCGCCCCGCGAGCGAGATGTCTCGCGTCTCCACTCGCACGCCCGCAGCCCGCGTGAACGCCCCGACTATCGGCAGCAGGGAATATGTGGCCAGTGCAGGTGCTTCGTCGGTCTTCGTGTAGATGATGGTCGAATCTTGTGTTGCCACGGCGTCCTCGCTGCGTTTCGGGGAGTATCAGCGCCCCAGGTCTGCGCCCGGAAAGAAGTACGCGGTCTCGCGCAGGCCGTTCTCGGCGGAGTCCGAGCCGTGCACAGCGTTGCTGGTGAGATCGCTACCGAATTGGCGGCGCAGCGTGCCGGCGTCCGCCTTGCGCGGATCCGTGGCGCCGATGACCTTGCGCCAGTGGGCCACTGCGTCCTTGCGCCGCAGCGCACAGAGCAGCACCGGGCCGCTCGTCATATAGTCGACCAGTTCCCCGAAGAACGGCCGCTCACGGTGGATCGCGTAGAACCCCTCCACCACCGAGCGGCTCAGCTGCGAGAGCCGCAGCGTCGCGATTTCAAACTGTTCGTCGATGATGCGCTGGAGAATCTGCGCCTGATGCTTTCGGCTGACTGCATCCGGCTTGATGATGCACAGCGTCCACTCGCTAGTGTCGTTTGACATGGCTTTTTTCCGCTGCTTTTCGCTTCAGAGCATGCTCTGCAAGGTCTTGCCCATCTCCGCCGGAGTGGGCGCGACGACAATGCCCGCCGCCTCCATGGCGGCGATCTTCTCGCTCGCGGTGCCCTTGCCCCCCGAGATGATGGCCCCGGCATGCCCCATGCGCTTGCCGGGCGGCGCCGTTCTGCCGGCGATGAAGCCGGCGACCGGCTTCTTCATGTTCTTCTTGATCCAGTCCGCAGCGCGCTCCTCTGCCGAGCCGCCGATTTCGCCGATCATCATCACGCCCTCGGTCTTGGGGTCTTCGTTGTAGAGCTTCAGGACGTCGATGAAGTCCATGCCACCCACGGGATCTCCACCGATGCCCACGCAGGTCGATTGCCCCATGCCGAGCGCCGTGAGCTGGCCCACCGCCTCGTAGGTGAGCGTGCCCGAGCGCGATACGACGCCAAACGGACCCGGCTTGTGAATGTGGCCGGGCATGATGCCGAGCTTGCACTGCCCGGGCGTGATGACGCCGGGGCAATTGGGGCCGAGCAGGGTTGCCGAACGCCCCAAGAGGGCGCGGCGTACCCGGATCATGTCCGTCACTGGGATGTGCTCGGTGATACACACGATCAGCCGGCACCCGGCGTCGAGCGCTTCCAGGATGGCGTCCGCTGCGCCCAGAGACGGCACGAAGATGAGCGAGGTATTGGCGTCGGTCTTCTTCACTGCCTCCGCGACGGTGTCGTAGACGGGCACTGCCACCGAAGCGTTGTCAGGGCCCTTGGCCTCGAACACCTCCCCGCCACGAAACGGCGTACAGCCCGCGACGATGTGCGTGCCGTAGGCGATGCACTGCCGAGCGTGAAAGGAGCCGGCTCCGCCCGTGATGCCCTGGACCACGACCCTGGTACTGCTATCGACTAGAATGCTCATGGCTGTTCGTTCTCGGGTGATCGGCTACTTGGAGATGGCGGCGACAATCTTCTGAGCGCCGTCCGCCATGTTCTCGGCGGCTTGGATGGCGAGACCGCTCTCGGCCAGGATGCGCTTGCCCAGGTCGACGTTGGTGCCTTCGAGCCGCACGACCAGCGGCACGCGCAGGCCCACTTCTTTACTGGCGGCGACCACGCCGCTGGCGATCACGTCGCACTTGGCGATGCCCGCAAAGATGTTGACGAAGATGCCCTTCACCTTGGGGCTGCGCAAGATCATGCGAAACGCCTGCGTGACCTGCTCCTGAGTGGCGCTGCCGCCCACGTCCAGGAAGTTCGCGGGCGTGCCGCCGTAGTGGCCGATGATGTCCATCGTGGCCATGGCCAGGCCGGCGCCATTGACCAAGCACCCGATGTTGCCGTCGAGAGACACATAGCTCAGGCCCGCGGCCTGTGCCTCGAGCTCGACCGGATCCTCTTCCTCTCTGTCGAGCAACTCGGCCCATTCCTTGTGTCGAGGCTCGGCGTTGTCGTCAAAGGTGACCTTGGCATCCAGGGCCACGATGTCACCCTTGCCGGTCACGATCAGCGGATTGATCTCGCACAGCGCGCAGTCCTCCTTGTCGAACAGCCGCGCCAACGCCGACACGACCGAGACAAACTGATTCGTGGTGGCCTTGGGGTCCGGGCTGCCCTCAGCCACGCGCAGCGCGAAGGCCAGCTTGCGCGCCTGGTAGCCGGCGAGGCCCAGCAGCGGATCGACGTACTCCGTGATGATCTTTTCCGGGCTGTGGGCGGCCACCTCTTCGATGTCCATGCCGCCCTCGGTCGAGGCCATCACCGCGATGCGCCGCGAATCGCGGTCCACGACCAGCGCCAGGTACAGCTCGCGCTTGATGTCCAGGCCCTGCTCCACGTACAGCCGCCGCACCGTTTGGCCCTCGGGGCCTGTCTGGTGCGTGACCAGAGCTTTGCCGAACATCTTCTCCGCTGCGGCGCGCGCGGCGGCGGCCCCGCCCTTGACCACCGTCACGCCGCCGGCCTTGCCGCGCCCGCCCGCGTGGATCTGCGCCTTGACGACGACCACCGGAATCTTGGTTTCGTCGATCAACTTCTGCGCGGCGGCCGCTACGTCGTCCAACCGAAAGACGGGGATGCCCTTGGGCACGGCGATGCCATAGCGGGCGAACAGCGCCTTGCCTTGATACTCGTGAATTTTCATCTCACGCGCTTCCTAGTTGGTAGAGCCTGGTTGGTAGAGCTGGTTGGTAGAGCTGGTTGGCTGGTTATCGGCTAGTCATTCGGATCTACTGCGCGACGTTCTTCACGACCTCGACCACCTTGCGCACGCTCGAGGCGCTCTTTTCGAGAGCCGCCTTTTCGTCTGCGCTGAGGCTAATGTCCACGATCTTCTCGATGCCGCCGGCACCCACCACGACCGGCACGCCCAGGTACAGATCGCGGTAGCCGTACTGGCCGTCGAGCAGGGCCGCGCACGCGAGCAGTCGCTTCTGATCGAGCAGATAGGCTTCGGCCATCGCGATGGCGCCGAACGCGGGGGCGTAGAAGGCGCTCGTGCCCATCAGCCCGACGATCTCGCCGCCGCCGCCCCGGGTGCGGGTGATGATGGCATCCAGCTTGTCCTTCGGGATCAGACGCTCCACGGGAATGCCGTTGATGGTGGTTGCGCTGCCGATCGGCACCATGTCGTCCCCGTGCCCGCCGAGCACCAGACAGCGTACGTCCTTCACGCTGACACCGGCCTCACGGGCCAGAAACAGCTGGTAGCGAGCGCTATCGAGCGCGCCGGCCATGCCTGCGACCTTGGCCGAAGGAAAACCGGTACGACGCTGGAATTCGTACACCATGGCGTCCAGCGGATTGCTCACGACGATGCAGAAGGCGTTGGGGCAGTGCTTCTTGGCGTTGTCGGCGACGGCGCGAATGATGGGCAGATTGGTCGCCACCAGGTCATCGCGCGATTGGCCGGGCTTGCGCGGGATGCCCGCCGTGATGATCAGCACATCGGCGCCAGCGCAATCGGACCAGTTCGAGCTACCGATCACGCGCGCGTCGTTGCCGGAGAGGGCGCTGGCCTGCTCGAGGTCGAGCGCCTTGCCTTTGGCAAAGCCTTCCTTCTGGGGAATGTCGAAGAGCACGACATCACCGAGCTGCTTGCTGACGCACTGGCTCGCCAGCTCGCCACCGATATTCCCCGCGCCAATCAAGGCAATCTTCTTGCGTGCCATATTTTGCTATCCCGTTTCTTCCTTCGAATCACCTGAGTGAGATCATGGCCCCGGCCGAATTCGAGCTGGTGACGCAAGGCGACGTTGAGCGAACGGATCCCTCGGACTGGGTCGTCTCAGCTCTGCCTACGCTGCCCGACCAGGCCGGATAATAGGGGGTTGTTTGCGACGGCGCCTGGGGTCGTCGGCCACCCGCGCAGTAACCCAAGCCGCTGCCGAGGGCAACCGGGGAGTGGTACCCGAAAGCCATGATTGCTTTCGCGAAATCTTTATGGCGCGCGCGCCAGGGCGAGCCTGGCTCCGCGCGCTCGGCGGGCCCTCCTGGAGCCTCCTGGTGCGCCCGGTCGCCAGTGCCCAGGCGAGAGCTGGCCGGGTACGGAGCCGAGCCCCTCGGAAAATCTTTCGGCACATGAAGAAAAGCGGCTCCATGTTGCGGCCGGATGCTATACAGCCGCCCCCCTTGGAGGAATCATGCCCAAGATGAAGACCAGTCGAGCCGCCGCAAAACGCTTTAAATTGAGCGGTTCAGGGCGGGTTCGTCGGCCAAGTGGCGGCGGACAGCACGGGATGATCGGCAAACCCCGCAAGCGCCGCCGCCGTCTACGCGACAATGCCATGGTCGCGAAGGCGTTCGAACGCCGCATCAAGCTGATGCTGCCCTATCTCTAAAGGCCGTATCCAGCAGGCCCTGTCCCTGAAGGCCATATCTCTGAAGGATGGTTTGAAGCATGTCTCGTGTAAAGAGAGGCCCCTCGCCCCGTCGGCGCCACAAGCGCGTCTTCAAGCAGACGGAGGGGTTCGTTGGCAGCCGTAAAAACCGGTTTCGCGAGGCCGTGCGCAGCCTCATGCGCTCGTGGGAGTACTCCTATGTCGGGCGCAAGGACCGCAAAGGGGACTTCCGCAGCTTGTGGATCACGCGCATCAACGCTGCCTGCCGCGAGCAGGGCACCACGTACTCCCGCTTCATCGCCGCTTTGAAGGCGTCGCATGTCGATCTGGATCGCAAGGTGCTCGCTGACCTGGCAGTGCGCGAGCCAGGTGCGTTCAGCAAGCTGCTCGAGCTCACCAAGGCTGCCTGAGGCTGTTTTCCGGGGGTCTGGAGCAGACCCCCCAGGCCCTGCAGCTCCGCTGCGGGGTTCCTCCTCCGCCTCCGCTCGCGGACTCGCGCTGCGCAGTCTCGTCGCAGCCTCCTGGCCCAAGCCCCGCTTGCCGTTCTGCGCACCCAGCCGAGGCTAGCTGGCGCTCGGGGGCAGGCCCGCTCTGCCCCTGGGAACGCGGCTGAGATCGCGATAGCGCTCGAACAGCTCGTTCTGACGTGAGCGCGTGGACACCGAGCGTCCTCGGATCACGACGTCCTGGGCCCAGGTGCCGAGCTCAAAGGGATCGCCCGTCCAGACGCAGAAGTTAGCCAGGCGGCCCGGCGCGAGCAGGCCGTAATCGTTGCCCATGCCGAAGGCCCGCGCGGGCTCGAACGCGAGCGCGCGCACGGCGCTGCTGCGGCTCGCGCCCGCCGCCACGGCGATGCCGGCAAGCTGCCGCAAGTTGTGCACGCTGTACGCATCGAAGCTGCTGAAGATCAACGGCACGCCCGCAGCGCCGAGCAGCGCTGCGTTCTCGCGCCGCGAGCTCAGCGCGGAGAAGCTGCTGGGCAGATTGTCGGATGGATCGAGGATGACCGGGATGCGCGCCGCCGCAAGCTGCGGGGCCACCGTCCAGGCTTCTTCGACGCCAGACAGGATCAAGCGCAGCTGGTAGCTGTCCGCGAGCTCCAGCAGCCGCAAGATGTCCGGGCCGCGCGCCACGCGCACCACGAGCGGCAAGCTGCCGCCAATGACCTGCGCCAAGCGCCGCAGATCCAGGAGCGAGAGTCCGAGCTCGCGCGTCTGCCCCGAGTCGTACGCCTGCGGCGAGCGCGCGTACAGGCGCGCGCTCTCGAGCGCGTTGCGTAGCAGCGACAGCGCCGGCGGCCGGTTGCCGTCACGCAGCTCGAAGACGTTCGCGTGCAGCGCCAGGTCTTCGCGCAGCAGCGCCCGACCCGGAAAGTGATCGAGCAGCTCCACCCAGGCGCTGGTGCCGGAGATCAGGCCGCCCCGCGGAGTGACCACGGCATCGGTCACGCCCTCGCGCCGGGCGACGCCGAGCAGACTGGAGAGCGGGTTGTAGGCGTCTGCTGCCGAATACGCGGCGTGGATCGGATCAGGGTGCTCTTCGGCACGCGGTTCCACATCGAGCGTCGAACGCTCGAGCTCCACCAGGCCCAGCGCCGTTTCGACCGCGATCCAGCCCGGCGCCAGAATCAGGCCGTGCGCCTGCACCAGCTGCGCCCCGCTCGGTACTGGCGCCGCCTTGCCGAGCACGCTGATGCGCTCGCCCGAGGTGATCAGCGTGGCATCCTCGATGATCTGACCGTCGCCCACCCAGAGCGTGGCACCGACCCAGGCTCGCGGCGCTTCTTCTGCACCGGCCTCGCGGCTCCAGCCGCCAGCGCCCGCCAACAGCGCTGGCCCCACCAGCCCCGACAGAAACGCGCGTCGCTTCATGGCGTGGTGCCCGCTGCATTTGACGCCGGACTGCTGGCTCCAGCGGCGTTCACGGCGGGCGCGACGCGCGGATTCGGAGCGCCGAGCTCGGCACCTCGACCCAGCTCGAAGTCCGTCGGCCGCGCTGGCCCGAGCGCGCTCTCGTACACTGGCCGCCCATCGACGAAGACCTCGGACACCCGCGAATAGACCGACAGCGGATCGCCGGACCAGACCACGACGTCCGCCATCTTGCCGGGCTCCAGGCTGCCGGTCTGCTGCTCGATGCCGAGCGTCCAGGCAGCGTTCGACGTGATCCAGGAGAGCGCCACGTTTCGATCGACCTTCACCCCGGCGCGACGTGCAGCGCTCAGGCTCTTGGCCGCCTCTTGGTTGAGGCGTTGCACCAGGCTCGAGCTGTCGGAGTGCAGGGCCGCATGTACGCCGGACTCGGAGAGCAGCGCCAGATTTTCGCGGATCGTGTCGTACGCTTCCAGCTCGAAGCCCCGGAGATCCGTCCAGGTCGACACGCCCACACCACGTGCCGCGAGCACGTCCCGAATCTTGTAGGCTTCGACGGCGTGGTGAAACGCTCGCACCCGAAAGCCGAACTCCCGCGCCAGCTCCAGTATGCCCAGCATCTCGTCGGCCCGGTAGCAGTGCATCTGTACCAGCACCCGTCCCTGCAGCGCCCCGAGCAGGGTCTCGAGCCCGAAATCGCGCGGCGGCATCAGGGGTGCCGGCTCGGGCGGTAGCTTGCCCTCGCTCTCGGCGTTGCGCTGCCAGCTCTGTTGCCGCGCCTGCCAGTCCGAGAACTTGGCTCCATACTCCAGCGCCGCCTGGAAGGCCTCGCGATGGCCAGCCACGTTGGCCAGGCGCGTGGACGGCGGCTGGTTGCGCTCACCGTACGCGCGCTTGGGGTCTTCGCCGCAGGCGAGCTCGAGCACGGGCGGCGCGCCGGGAAAGCGCATGTCCTCGACGCTGCGGCCCGGGCTGAGCTTGATGCTCACCCCCTGCCCGCCGATCAGATTCGCGGAGCCCGGCGAGACGAGCGCGCTGGTCACGCCGGCTGCGAGCGCGCGCGGCAACGCTGGATCTTGCGGCCAGAAGCCAGCGGCGGCCACGTGGCTGTGCGTGTCGATCAAGCCGGGCGTCACGTACGAGCCGCGCACGTCGATGACGCGCGCGCCGGCGGGAACCTGCACGCTCTGGCGCGGGCCGACGGCGTCGATGCGACCGTTCTCGAACAGCACGACGCCATCGGGAAACTCCGCGCCGGCTCCCGTCATCACCGTGGCGCCGACGAGCGCGGTGAGCGGCGATTGTACGTCGACCACCACCACCGGCTGGGACTCCCACGGCAGCGCCGGAGGGCTCGGCAGAGCGCCCCCGCCCATGCCCGCGGCGCAGCCCAGGCCGAAAGCGCAACCGGCGAGCCACCAACCGAGCGCCCGCCAGGCGGGCCAACGTCGCATGGCTCAAACCATGGCATGCCCGGCGCCCGCGTCCAGGTACGCGCCGCCGTCGAGCCTGGCGGCAGGGCTCGCCAGCGCAGCCGTGGGCGCAGAAGCTCGCCGGCGATGGTGGTCGCGGCGCGCGAGCTTGGCTAGACTGGGGGCACGATGGCTCGGCTACCGCTCTGGCTCTGCGCGCTCGGCAGCACGGTGCTGGCCGCGTCCACGCAGCCGGTCTCGGGGCGCCAGCGCGGCAACGAGCAGCTGCCCGAAAAATACCGCAAGTCGCCCTACGCCATGATGTCGCTGAGCGTGGGCCTGCCGAATGCTGGTTGGCAGCTGCGCGCGAAGAAGCTGCATTCGAGCCCGCAGCTGTGGATCCAGGATAAGAGCCTTCCCTACACCTATGGCCATCCGTCGCTCGTGCTGATGTTGCATCGGACGGCGAAGCAGATCGCACGTCAGAGCCCGGGCTCGGTGCTGCTCATCGGGGACCTGTCGAGGGAGTTCGGGGGACCGCTCTCCGGGCACAAGTCACACCAGAGCGGCCGGGACGCGGACGTGGGCTTCTTCGTGCTCGACGCCAAGGGCCGCCCCCAAAACTCGCGACGCCTGCTGGCGTTCGACGCCGCGGGCAAGGCGCGGGACGGCAGCGGCGTGCGCTTTGACGACTACCGGAACTGGCTGCTCGTGCAACTCTGGTTGAAGGACGAGCGCGCGGAGCTCGAGCACGTGTTCGTGGCCAGCCATCTGCGCAAGCGCCTGCTGGACTTCGCGCGCGCGCGGCCCGCCTTCAGCCATTTTGTGGAAGACGCCTCTCAGTTCTTGCGCCAGCCCACCAATGGTCTGCCGCATGACGACCATTTCCACGTCCGCATCGCCTGCCCCGAGCACCAGCAAGAGCTCTGCTCGGGCCGCATTGCTCCGAATCGTATTGTTGCGAATCACATTGTTCCGAATAGAGTTGCGCCGAATGGTGCAAGAGTAGTGACGCGCTAGAACAGGCCCGCCAAAGGTACGAATGAAGCTCGCGCGTCTGGAAAATGGACCAGAGATTTTCCTGAGTCTGCAGGGTGAAGGCAAGAACCAGGGTACGCCCAGCGTGTTCGTGCGCACCAGCCGCTGCAACCTGTACTGCGTCTGGTGCGACACTCCTTATACGTGGAACTGGCAGGGCTCCGGCTTTGCGCACGTCGAGGCGCGCGAGTTCGATCGCGATCGAGCAACGCTGGAGCTCGACGTGCTCGAGGTCGCGCATCAGGTGCGCCGGTTTGATTGCAGGCGCGTCGTGCTCACCGGCGGCGAACCGCTGCTGCAGGCCGCGGAGTGCGCAGCACTCGGGCGTGTCCTGTGCGCCATGGATGAGCGCTATCAGATCGAAGTCGAGACCAATGGCACGATCGCCCCCACACCCGAGCTGGATGCCAGCATCGACCAGTACACGGTCTCGCCCAAGCTCGAGCACTCGGGCGTCGAGCGCGCCTTGCGGCTGCGGCCTGCCGCGCTGGAGGCGCTGGCGCGAAACCCGAAGAGCGTGTTCAAGTTCGTGGTCCGGGATGCCGGCGACGTGCTCAGCGTGGCGGAGCTCGCGCGCGACTACGGCATCGACCGAGACCTCATCTACCTGATGCCGCTCGGAACCACGCCCGAGGAATTGGGGGTACGGCGGCCCTCGATTGCACAGGCCTGCCTGGAGCGTGGCTATCGCTTTTCCGATCGCCTGCACATCCACCTGTATGGCAACCGGCCGGGAGTATGAGCTGATGCAGATCGCCAGCGATGTGATCCCCCCCGATGTGAGGGCCGCCTACGGGCTGGCCGCAGACGAGGCCAGCGACGAAATCGTGCATATGTCCAGCCTGATCAACCGCACCTATCTGGTGCGCGGGGATCTGGGCCAGGGCCCGCGCCCCCTGGTGCTGCAGCGGCTACATCCCGTGTTCGGAGCCAACGTGCACCTGGACATCGAGGCGGTGACACGTCACCTCGAGCTCCGCCAGATGGAGACGCCGCGGCTGCTGCGCAACAAGCGCGATCAGCTCTGGACCGTGGCAGGTGGCGCGGGAGAAGGGCTGGTCTGGCGCGCGTCCAGCTACATCGAGGGGCTGACGATCCACCGCTCGGGCGACCACAGGCAACTCGCCAGCGCGGCGGAGCTGCTGGGGCGCTTTCATGGCGCGCTCCTCGACCTGGAGCACGAGTTCGTGCACGTGCGTCCGCTGCACGATACCGCGCAACACCTGCAGAAGCTGCGCAGCGCCCTCGGCTCCGACCGCGGCCAAGAGGACGCCGAGGCGCAGGAGCTGGGCGCGGCGATCCTGGAGCAAGCTCGAGCCCTGCGCATCGACTACGGCGAATTTCCGCGGCGCGTCCTGCATGGCGATCCCAAGCTCTCGAACCTGCTGTTTCACCGCGCGGAGCCCGAGCGCGCACGCTGCATGATCGATCTGGACACGCTCGGCAGAGGCTACCTCGCATACGAGCTCGGCGATGCGCTGCGCTCCTGGTGCAATCGTGCCGGCGAGGACACGCTGGAGGCGGACCTCGATCTCGAGGCGCTGCGCGCGATCCTCTCCGGCTATGCCCGGGCGTGCCCGGACTCCCTGCCCTCGGCGGAAATTTGTTCCGCCATTGACGGCCTCGAGACTGTGTCCTTGGAGCTCGCCAGCCGCTTTGCCGCGGACGCGATCCTGGATAGCTATTTTGGCTGGGATGCCACGCGATTTCCCTCCCGTCGAGCCCACAATCTGGTGCGCGCTCGGGGCCAGCTCTCGCTGGCTCGCAGCGTTCGCAGCCAGGCCGGCGCGCTGCGCGCGATCGCTCGCCAAGCGCTCGCCGATCGCGGCGAGCAAAATCCCGTCGCCTCAGCTCAAGGCCGGAAGTAGGCTCCGGCCGTGCCCAAGATCGAGTTCCTGGCGTCCGTGGCCGGCAGCGCCAAACAAGCAGACGCGCCGGACGGCGGTGTCCTCTTGGAGATCTGCGACGACACGCTCGCGCCCATCCCATTTTCCTGTCGCTCGGCGAGCTGTGCCACCTGCCACATCGAGGTATTGGAAGGCGGCAATCTGCTCGAACCACCCGAAGATGCCGAGCAGGACTTGCTGGACGTGGTCGGGGGTCCACCCGGCAGCCGCCTGGCCTGCCAGGCCATCGTGAAACCGGGGCCGGGCTTGATTCGGATCCGCTCACTCGACGCGGGCTGAACCACGGTCAGTCTCCCTGCGTGACCCCGTCGCACGGGCAGCTGAAGCGTTGCTCGTCCGCCAGCCGCATCAAGGTGAGGGTACGTCCCCAGGCACAACCGGTGTCGAGCGCGAACACGTTCGGAGCGTCCGCCTTGCCGTTCAACGCCGCCCAGTGTCCGAAGATGACGCGCTCTGCCCGTGTCTTGCGCCCCGGGTAGGCAAACCACGGCGCGAAGCCCGGGGGGCAATCGGCGACCACGCCCTTGAAGCTCGAGTTCAGGCGCCCTTCCGGGGTGCAAACGCGCATGCGCGTGAAGTAGCTCACGATCATCCGGGCGCGCAGTGCCGGCGACAGCTGCTCCGTCAGCTCGTCGGGCTCCTCGTCGCAGGCACCGACAACGCTCGCGATGCGATCGGGCTCGAGCCAGGCCTGAGCCTCGCGCGCAAATCCAACCGCCTGCGCCAGATCCCAGTGGGGTGGAATGCCAGCGTGTACCATGCAGTAGCCGAGGACCTGATCCACGTGCAGCAGCGGCTGCTGGGTCAACCACTCCAGCAGCTCCGCGCGATCGGGCGCCGCCAGCAGCGCGTCCAGCGTGTCGCTGGAGCGCAAGCGCCGCACGCCGGCTGCGACGGCCAGCAAATGGACCTCGTGATTGCCGAGCACCAGACGAGCAGAGGCCCCGAGCGAGCGCATGAAACGCAACACCTCGAGGGACTGCGGCCCGCGATTCAGCGCGTCGCCGGCGAGCCAGAGTTGGTCCCGGCCGGCGTCGAAATCGACCTTGCGGAGCACACAGCTCAGGGCCTCGTAGCACCCTTGAACGTCACCGACCGCATACACCGCCATCCTGGAAATCTCGCAGCGGCTGCCGCCGCGCAGCCGATCGTCTGTTAGCATCAGGTGGTGTTTCCGGCGAGGTTTCCCGGTCGTCTGCGCGCGCGCGGCAGCGCGGCGGCGCTCGCGCTGGTCGGAGCCGGGCTCGCCCTCGCCTGCGCGCGCTACGACCTCGATATCTCGCGAGCGCTCGTGCAACCTGAAGCCGGTTGGGCAGCCTTTGGCCAGCGCTATGGCGAGCTGCCCGGGGTGTATGTCTTCGCGCTGGCGGCCGTCGCGGGTCACGCCCGGCCGGCGCGCCCCGAGGCGCAACCGAAGCTGGCTCGAGAGTTGCCCTGGCTACTGTGTTCGATCGCCGTGGCCATCGCGCTGGCGCTGAGTGCCTACCGGCTCTTCGACTATCGGCTGGGCAAGCTCGAGGTGGCCGCCACGTGGGCCGTCACGCTGCTCGCGACCCGGATCTGGCGCCGCTGGTTGGGCGCGGGACTACGGCTGCGCCCCGGATGGGAGCGCGCGCGCCTCTGGACCCTGCGGCTCGGCATCTGGAGCTGGCTGGTGGTGTCGGTCCTGAAGCTCGGCTGGGGGCGCGTCCGCTACCGCGATCTGACGCCCCTGGCGCGGGACTTCACGCCCTGGTACTCGCCTCAGGGCTGGTCCGGACATTCTTCCTTTCCTTCCGGGCATGCCGTGCTGGGCTGGTTGTTGCTGCCGAGCCTGTTGATTTGGCCTCCAGGGTCCCCGGGCTACCGCTGGGCCTTCGCTGCCAGCTTCGGCTGGGGAGTCTTCGTCGCCTCGAGCCGCGTGGTGATCGGAGCGCACTACCTTTCCGATGTACTGTTCTCCAGCGCGCTCGTCTTTGCCGTGATGGCGTTCGCGCTCGGGCGTGCCGGCAACGTTGCAGCAGAAGGTGATCAACGCGCGGACGCGGGGCGCACGGCGCCACTGGAGGATGGCAGATAGTCGTCGCTGCGAGGCGTCGGCAGCTTCATGAACAGGTCGGCCAGCGCCTTCAGCTTGGCGAGCTTGGCCGGGTCCCCGTCGAGCGTCTGCACCTGCTGCTCGAGCTCCGCGGGACTGTGGGCGTGCTGCTGGACTCCCGCGACGCGCGCCAGCGTCTCCTTCAGCTCCGGCATCGCCGCCAGCTCCGGCATCGCCGCCAGCTGTGGCATCGCCGCCAGCTCCGGCATCGCCGTCGGCTGTGGCATCGCCGTCGGCTGCGGCATTGGCACCTGCCGCTCGTCAACCGTAGGGGGCCGCGGCAGCTCGGGTCCCGCGACGGGCTCGAACTTCGTCCCAACGAACGCCGGCA